>TBL_comb47_HYPODRAFT_10001727_pt1 | contig 27905 bp, 37 predicted proteins | sample TroBogypolimnion_40_FD_10682 | JGI IMG/M metagenome (IMG submission 10682) | reverse complement strand
GCCGCCGCCGCCGCCCCAGGACCACTCATAGGAGCCGCAGGAGTCCCAGCCTTAGCCGCCGCAGCCTCTGCCGCCGCCGCCGCCCCAGGACCACTCATAGGAGCCGCAGGAGTCCCAGCCTTAGCCGCCGCCGCAGCCTTAGCCGCCGCCGCAGCCTTAGCCGCCGCCGCAGCCTTAGCCGCCGCAATGTCCGCTGGTGCAATGTCCGCTGGTGTCAGGCTTCCGACTGTCACAGCTGTGTTGAAGTCCGTGTCGATGTTCATGTCGACAAAGTGCTGGTTGACCTTGATCTTGTCATCCTTCAGGAAGTCGTACATGGTCTCGGCGTCTCCCAGGCGTGCGGGACTGTACGCCCGACGGAACACGGAATCGCGAGAGTTCCTGCGGAACTTGACGAAGACGTTGAAAATCTCATCGAATCGGTCGACCTGATCGGGGGGAGCTTTTGTTGTGACCAGAATCTTGAGTGCCTGTTGGACGGCGCCCTTGGGTTGGTCCTGGGCTAATGCAAGTTGGAGCAGCTGACGTGCCTCGTTGATTGTACCACCGCCTTCCAGTGGAACGCCACGGTCCGCCGCCGCCGCCGCGCGTTCCTCCTTGCGACGTCGTTCGTCGTCGGGCGTCTGAATCGGTAGTCCAATCAGCGACCGATACCGTGCCTCCTCCAATGCCTGTCCACGTTCCCCGACGTACTGCCCCCAGTTCCGATTGAACGTGTCGCTTTCCAGAGTATCAACCAGTGCCTGAATGAACTCGACCAAAAACCCATCGCGCTGGACGACCGCAGGTGTCCGTTTGGCAATCTTGATGGCAGGGTCGAGCGACTGGCCCTTCTCCACGCCCTTCCGCCATGCAATCTCGAACTGAAGCTCTGGAGCCGACATCTCAGTCAGTTCTCCTGAAAGACCATCCAGAACCTGCTTCTGAATGCCAGCGCGTTCGTCTGCTGCGGCCCTGGTAACATTTCCGAAGGATGCTTGTTCTTCGCTGATCGCCCACACAATACGCGACTGTGCGTCCTTCTGTTGGGGTGTAAGGTTGTTGGTATTGGCGTTAGACCCATACGCTGAGAGAGCAAGAGCGGTTGCCAGTGTACTGCCGTATAGGAAGAGGTTTACCAATGGAAACCCCAGAAGCGCTGCCATTACTCTTGCGTATCAAAAAAGTCTACTTGTGACGACGAGTGAAAGCGCGACCTGAGCGAGCGCGGGCAGCACGCTTACGGGACACGATACGTCCATACTTGTTCTGCATGAGGTCACTCTTGGTAAGACCGCCCGGGGTCTTCTTGGCCGATCCGTTCCAGACACAACGACGCGATCCAGTTGCCTTGATGTGCATTGTTCATGAGTGCGACAATTTTATCAACGCGGGAGGTCGGTATGAAACAGTTGTGTCCACGAATGGCGGAAACTCTCGCCTGCCGCAGTAGACATCATTTGTCCAGGTGAACGGAAACTCGGCACCATTCTCCCACGTCTTGCGCTGTCCGTTACTGAAATGGACAAATAGCGTAGGTTGAACGAGAGAGTACACGACCTTGACCAAGAAGTTCTGGTCAATGCCGAAGCCCTCTACATCATTCGGATCGCCGTTTCCAGCAAACACAGGCGGCCAGTTCTCAAACAGCCCGCGCATAGGTGTCTTCAGGACACCCTGCCGCACACCCCACATTCCTGCCGCAATCATCGCAGTGTGTTCCTTGTGGTCACGAATGACGTGGCATCCGTGCGGCATATTCACGAACCCGTTGATGGCCCATCGGTCCTTCCAGTGGATGCGACTGTCTGCATCGCGGAAGAAACAGACCTCTACATCGGGCTCGTCGATTGCAAAGAAGCGGTGCACGGTGTTCTTGAACCCGACGATCCCCGTGTCGCGGACACGAACCACGGAGTCGCGAAGCAGGTAGTTTCTGAATCCACTTTCTGTATCGGCGCCCAAGTAGGCGTATACGACCCACCCAGGGTAATGCTTCTTAATCAAGTCCAGGTTCTCAAGGAACCCCCGGTGGTACAGGTTGGATGTGTCGCCGAACAGGCAAAAAGAAAAGGCGTTCACCATGCTTTCTCCTGTAGGCAAGAAACGATAAAGTCATTTATGTCCTTGTGGTCCGAATAGGGGCGCAGGCAGTGGTAATCGCAGACGTATCCTGCGAGGATGGTATTGCGAAGCTGGGTGCGGTTCGTGAACATGTGTGGGTAGATGCGGTCAAGGCGCCAGAACTGCGTGATGGTGTCGTTCAGCACGACCTTGTGTCCATTCCATGCATCCCATATCTGCTTGAACTTGACCTGGTCGGTTCCCCAGCCAACACCTCCGTGGTTGCCGTCGTAGTCGACAGGGTACCAACTCCGCAACACCGTCTCCGTGGGTTCCGAACCGAACATGGAGGTCCATGTCGACGGGTGTGCGACATTGTAGCACATGGCAATCTCGCCAGGAAAGCACACGTCGCGGTACACTACGAACCCGTCGTTCTGCACACACTCAATCGACTCCACGTAGTACCTGCGGTTTCCAGGGAGCATGTCCATGTCGGTAATCAGGACGCCCTCGTCACGCGTGACCTCGCGGGGATACAGCAGGCGGATACACTGTGCCTGAAAGGCAGTGAGAATACCAGGAATGGGCTTGGACAGGACCAGGTGCTCGGCCCAGGGCATGAGCGACTCGGGAATCTCATCGGCAACCAGCACGATGCGCACATCAGCCTCGGGGATCACAGCCTTCCATGCCTTGACAAAGTTGGGGACAAAGTCGCAGTACAGTGGGTTCAAGTCCGTCGCGGTCACGATGGTTCCAATCTTCATTGCCTTAGACTGTGGATGTGATTTGCCACAAAGCTCCGCGACTTGCGAATATTGTCGTAGTCGACATCCTCCTTCACCAAGTCAGAGTACGACGGAATCTGCGTAGCCAGATAGGGATAGGTATAGACCATGTTCCACTGACTCTGTACAGCATCAATCAGAATACCAGGCTCAACCGACAACACCTTGTCGTAGACCCGGGCACCGTAGAGAATGCAGTGGGCAGTGTAGACATTCGGAGACCGCAGAAAGTACATCTGCCTGAACTTGTCGCACGTCGTGATGCTGAACCCGTCCAGGTTTCCACAGCCATTGACAATCTCGACCTCGGGGTGACACGTGTAGTAGTCGGCCATGGTCTCAAACGCTTGGCGCAGGTGCTTGTCCGACAGCCAAAAGTCACAGTCGTCCTCCAGTACGATGATGTACGGCCACCCCGCGTCCTTGGCCATCTGCACACACTTCTTGTGGGACAGCTGGCATCCGAGATGGGAGGTCGGGTCGTAGACACCGTCGACGTAGTGAATCTTCACCGACGGGTACTTGGCCTGCATGGCGTCCATGTGTGCGCGGCGGTCCTTGCGGTGTGGCAAGTGAATGCAGAAGACATCAATGGGAGGCATATTGTGGTATACTCCTACTCAACTTCACACGTCTGAACGCCTGGAAAGTACAGTCCCTCGTACTTGTGCTTGGCCGACGCATTCACCCAACGGCTCGGGAACACGATCGTGCGATTGCGATTGAGCCAAGCGCCCCACCACGAGAAGGTCGAGTTGGCGCAGATGGCACCTGCGCACTTGCTCATGAGCGTTAGGGTATCCAGTTCGTTCTCACGGACGATGGTATAGTCCAGCCCCTCCAGCCATGGTCGCGCCAAGAGGAACGGTTCGTCGTTGGTGAAGATCACGAACGATGCGCCCGGGAACTTGGCAATGGCGCGGGCGTAGTATGCGTCTAGATTGACATCCAGGTCTGCGTTTCCAGCATAGTCGCCTCCGCGCACGTGGATAAAGACCTTCGACCCAATGTCGGGGTATTTGGTCAACACCTCAGTCGGAAGCACGAGTGTATCTACAAAGTCGTCTGCAACATACCGATAGTCCTGGAAGTACCCGGTGAACAGCGTGGAGGGTGCCTTGCTAAGGATTGGAACCCAGTCCGTGTACGTCATGTTGTTTCGGAACTCGTCAACGTAGGTATCGAACCGTCCTGGGTAGAGCTTCGCCCACTTGGACAGAATCGTCTGCCAATACGACATTGACGAATGTGGCGACTGAACCCCAACGTTTGCAAGCCGCGCGACCCTACCCGTCGTTGTTGCGAGGTGTTGTAGACCCGCAAACTGAAACAATTGGTTCCCCAGCCCACCCATGACGTTCACACCCACCATGTGCTTGAAATCGTCGTACCATACCTTGTTCAGCATCCGTATCATCCAGAAATTCCCGCAGTCCTTGAGATGGCAACGAGTTGCAAAGTCATAGAACCCAATGTGCAGACGAGAGAAGTCGTACACCCTGTTCAACATCTCTGGGTAGACCCGTTCGAGGTACTCGGGTGTGATTTCGGAGTAGTCATCGGTCCACAGCACTGGACACCCCGCATACTTGGCCTCCACCAGCGGATTGCGCTCAATGATAGGAATACATCCTGCCATCAGCGCTTCGTAGTGGCGATGACAGTCAATCCCATTGCCCTCGGGCGACACGACGAACTTGTACGACGGGAGTTCCTGAAAATACGTGGACGTGTGTCCATTCTGAATACCGTTCATAGCCAGAGTTGCAAGAATAGACGCGCGGTTCTTTCCAGATGGGCGCCTGCGCTGATCCGTATCGGCTCCGATGGCGCACAGCACCAACCTGTCGTGGGGGCCAACCTGTAGCCGACGAGTCAGGTCCATCTTCCCATACATGAACTGCATTCCGATAGGAAACGGCATCCACGCGTCATCCATGTTCATGGAGGATGCCTGCACGATGAACGTGGATTCGTCCTTGTAGGTCGCCTGCCAGTCGCTCAGACTCATCTGCTTGATGATATTCGCAGTAGGCTTCGGGAAGAAGCGCTCCATCAAACGATCGTAGACTCCACGGCTCCGTTCAACGGACTCCATGTACCAGGAACCCGCATGGACTCGGTGCTCATAGACCATACCGGGCACAACCACAAAGGTCGCATTCTTCACAAAGATGGAATACATCGAAAAGTAGAGTGCATCGTGCGACCCATCTGCGTCTACGCACCACGGTGTGTCCTCCATAAGCCGATACGTCTCAAGGAACGAGCGACGGACAATCATGTTCATCGTGTTCAAGCAGGCATTGATGTCTGGGTAGTACAGGTGAATCGTGCGGCGGTCGAGTTGCTTTCCAATGAACCGCTCGTAGTTGAAGTTGGGCATGGCAAAGCAAGGGGCAAAGACCGTAGCGTCTGAGCACGCGTTCGCGCTCACGTACGCCTTGAAGGCCTCAAAGTACGGAATGTCGGCAAAGTTGTCGCTGTCCAGGATGGCTATGTAGTCGCAGGTCGCATACGATGCAGCGCGTTGCTTGTTCGCAATGGCCCCGAGTCGGCACTCATTCTGGTAGACACGCAACTTGGGATGCGTGAATGCAGACGTGATGGCTGCGTAGTCGTCGCCCGTTTCGTCCGTGATAATGAGTTCGGTGACGTGAGGGTTCTCCAGATACTTGGGGATTGACTCACGAAGGAATCCGAACCTCCGCATCGTCGGGATGCACACGCTGATACTCATTTGTACAGTCTGCGCGTCTGGTTCTAAGTGATTTACAACGAGGTCGGCTTCAAGCACAAATGCTGATTCCCCTCCGTGACCTTGTCCAGAAGTATGACCTGAAGATATCTGGCGTCCTCCACGTGGGTGCACATGCGGGCGAGGAGAACGATGCGTATCTCGCCGAGGGTGTTCCGCAACAGGACATCCACTGGGTCGAGGCCATTCCCGAGCTCTGCACCGAGCTGGCCAAGCGGCTCCCGAACGTGATTCAGGGTGTCGTCTCCGACAAGGTGGAGACGGTCGAGTTCAAGATCACGAACAACTTCCAGTCGAGCTCAATTCTTGAACTGAAGACTCATCTGGAGGCGCACCCGAGTATCAACGTGATCAAGCGCGTGTGGACGAACACTACGACACTGGACACCATCGTCAAGGATAGGGCCATCCGGGCCAATTTCCTGAACATGGACATTCAGGGAGCCGAGCTCAAGTGCCTGCAGGGGTTTGAGGACGGGCTCAAGATGATCAGCTACATCTACGCAGAGGTCAATACCAAGGAGCTGTATGCAGGGTGCGCGCAGCTCCCAGAAATGGATGCGTGGTTGGACGCCCGCGGGTTCAAGCGGGTAGAAATCTCCATGACTGGGTGGGGGTGGGGCGATGCGCTGTACGTTCGCAGTTCTTTCATTGCGTAACATAAATGAAAGTTGCCATATGCTGCGTCGCTATAGGCCCTTCGTATCACACCGAGTATTCCCGTCTCTTCCGTCCGAGTCAGGAATACTACGCGAAGCGACATGGATATGACTTCAGAGTCATAACAGAGTACCAGACCGACCTTGCCCACCCAGATGCAGTGTGTTTTCAGAAGTATCGCCTATGCTCAAACGAGTGGGCCGATGCCTACGACTACATTGTGTATCTTGATGCGGACATATTGATAAATCCATTGTCACCACCGATACCCTTTGGTCTGCTTGGTGGCAAGGTTGGGATGGTGGATGAATACTCGCAACCCACTCCCGAAGGCCGAATTGAGATACAAAGGCGCAATGGATGGGAAACGAGTGCTCCTGCTTACTTTAAGTTGATGCTCGGCATTACGTTTGATACGACCAAGATATTCAACGGAGGTGTGATGGTGTTCCAGCCCAAACTCCACCGCGAGATGTGCGAAGAAATCTTCAACGAGTTTGCACATAAGAACATCGGCTATCACGCAGGATTTCACTACGAACAGGCGACCACGAACGTAGAGTTGCACAAGAGGGACATGATCGCCACACTTCCGAATGAGTTTGATAGGATATGGCCGGTGGCCAGCGCGACTGGACAAACGCTAGACGATTGCTTCGCATCCAATTACTTCGTGCACTTCGCGGGACATTGTGATTACGACAAAGTCGAGGCACTCTATGCACGCCATTTGCCATCTGTTGCTGGGTTCTACCAGTGCTATAAGCAAAGGGCCGCGTTTGACCACGCGATCCGCTCATTCAGGGACGCATATCCCACATCCAGCCTTTTTGTGTTCAACGACGGTGGAGACGAATCACTTGGTGACATTGCTCGGGAGTGTTCGGCAACGTATACGTACTGCAATAGGGCGTCTACATCGGTACTCGGCACATGTTTTGATACACCCGACGGAGCCATGGTGTGGCTCAACCGTCTACGCGAAGCCGTTATGAATGCGACTGAGGACTACATAATGCTTCTAGAGGATGACGTCTGGGTGAAACGCCCCACGTGCCCCATTGATCTTAAGTATGATTTGTGTGGATTCAACCCTGATGCAGGCGTCTATGCGCTAGAGAACCTGCGCGGTCTCATAACCACTGCGCGCCCACAACTTGTTGGAGCAGGGCTGCCGTTATCTGGTTTCGGAGGGTGCATGTATAGGCGGTCGTTCTTCGAGAAGATACTCGCTGACATGAACGTGATCAAGGTATACGTCGAACATTATTACAATGCAGGAGGACATAGGGTGTCTGACTGCATCGTGTCATTCTTGACTCATATCCACGGAGGAACCATGGGACATTATGATGGTTATTGCGAGACATGGTGGCCAACCTACCAAGAAGGGATGAATGCGGATACGATCGAGGTTCTTCACAAGTACAAGGACCTCTACGTAAAAAACACTTAGACAGGTTCTCGTATCTAATAAGAATGCTCAGCGACGACGAACTCATGACACTCTACACCAGTAAGGTGAAGAAGCCAGCATCGTATTTCACACAGTACGAGGTCGTTCCACCTTGCCCCGCCGCCTCGTGGGGATATTGTTGGGGAAATAATGACTTCCCGCGCGTTCATACCGTTCTTGACTTCAAGAATTGGATAGAGAAGCACAATATCAAGAGCGAGGTCCTGGCGTCTACATGCGACACGGATCCAGAACTCGACTTTCTGCCGTGCAGCACAGTGGTCAAGTTACCGTATCCCACCTATGACCTGCACACAATTTCAAATCATTACACCAATGCGTTTGACTTCTTCCTTTTCAGTCAGACGCTTGAACACTTGCAGAACCCATTTGTTGCAGTGAAGAGCATTTATGACACCCTGAAGCCAGGTGGCTACTGTTTCACGAGCGTACCCACCATCAACATTCCTCATTCGACTCCCTATCATTATGGCGGTTATAACCCGATGGGTCTGGCAGTCATGTTTGTACATGCAGGGTTTGATATCATAGAAGTTGGCCAGTGGGGAAATCTTGAGTATATTAACCACATCTTCAAGAATTTTGGCTGGTGTGGATACGATACCCTCAATAGGAATGGTAAAGTAACCAACGAGGAGAACAATGTATGTCAGTGTTGGATTCTTGCAAGAAAACCCTCCACTTGATTATAAATGGACATAGCCGCATTCGTTGATGACTCTATTGCGCGAGCAGATGCCGAACAGGTTACATTGCCCGCTGAACTTCTTGCGCTCACTGGAATGACCGGTACAAAGACACGCCGGTTTTACAATGCGATATGCTCTAGGCCGAACACCTCATACCTCGAGATTGGCACGTGGCACGGAAGTTCATCAGTAAGCGCACTCTATTCCAACGAAGTAGATGCAACGTTCATTGACAATTGGTCGCAGTTCGGCGGAAGCAAGGATGTATTGGTGTCGGCACTTGAAACCTATAAAGGAAAGAGCACGTATAGGCTCATTGAGTCGGACGCATGGACAGTCGATCATTCGAAGCTTGGCATGTATGACGTGTATCTCTACGATGGGGGTCACACCTACGATGACCAATACAAGGGAATCTCGCATTACATTCAGCACCTTAACGACGGCTGCATTGTCATGGTGGACGATTGGAACTGGACAGATGTTCGGAAGGGAACGCTGGATGCATTTCGTGACCTAAATATCGAGATTGTCCACACGCGTGAACTGCTCACAACAGTTACACACTTTGATCTAAGCCGCCCAGCAGACGCACCCTGGTGGAACGGGATTGGAATCTTTGTTATCGGAACGAACCAGCACAAGAAGGCGTAATCAACAACAAATTCGGGTGGTGTTCCACCCACATTTGTGGTTTTGTGTTGGGGTTTTTCGACCTCTCGGAGGTCTCTAGTTGCTGTAGGCCAGGCCACCCATGCCGCTCATCACGCGCAGCACGTTGTAGTTGACGGCGTAGACGCGCACCTGCGCCGTGCGGCCCGAGCGGACCGTGTTGACGGACACCGTGAGCTGCAGCGTGGCCTTGTCGATACGCGAGAAGTTGCAGCTGCCGCTGGGCTGGTGCTCCTCGGGCTTGAGCGCGAAGGAGTACACGTTGATGCCCACCGTCGGCGTGCGCGTGTGGTGCTGGTACGGCTGCACGAAGTTGAAGTAGCGACCCTCGCGCTCCGTGAAGCGGTCCTGGCCGTTGAGCTGCAGCTTGGCGACCTCAATCGGGTTCTTGCCCGAGCACTTGATGCCCGAGTCGAGGAGGACCTTGGCGAGCAGGTAGTTCGTCGTGTCCTCGAAGAGCGCCGCCTGGTCGCCGACGTTGCCGTTCGTGTCCAGCCAGCTCGAGCCCTGGAGCGACGGGCCCTGCTGGATGCCCAGACCCGGGAGGTAGGGGCCCGAGGGACCATCCGAGGTCGTCGGGACGACCACCGTCGAGGCACCACCGCCAAGCTGGCCGCGGGCGAGCACGTCCATGATGACACCCTCCGTGGTGAAGTCATCGGAGTAGTTGAAGGGCTGCATGCCGTTCACCTCGGCGATCGGCGCCGACGCGGGCTGCGTGCAGTCAACGAACGAGTCGCGCTGGCACACCCAGATGAGCTCCTTCACCGGGTGGTTGAAGTTGAGCTGGATCTTGTTGCTCGAGCTCGTGATGGACTCGGCACCCGTGAACTGGAGCTGCTCAATCAGGTACTCGTGCGTCTGCTGGGCGAAGCGGCGGCGCTCCTCCGTGTCCAGGTAGACGTAGTCGATGTACAGCGACGCGGCCGTCAGCGACTGGATGCTCGTCGGCGCCGAGCCCGTCTTGAGCTCCGTGTACGAGCAGTTGATCCACTGCTCGAACTCCACGTTGATGCGCACCTCGTGGTACTGGAGCGCAATCAGCGGGATCGCCAGGCCCGGGTTGCGGCAGAACCAGAACTGCAGCGGGATGTACAGCGTGCGAGCCGGGGTGCCCGCGCGCGGCGCGCAGGAGTTCGTCAGCTCAGCACCCGAGCAGGACTGGTCCAGCGCATAGCCGTTGCCGTCCTTCATCAGGACCAGGTCGTGGCTGTTGCCCACCATCTCGTCGAGCGCGCGGATCGTGCCCGCATCCTGCGTCAGCTGCGTCCAGATCTGCATCCAGTCGCCGTACTGGCGGTCAATGCGCTGGCCGCCAATCTCGAGCTCGACCGTCTTGATCAGGCGGTGGCCCACGTAGTTGAGCCAGCGGAAGCGCTTGACGTAGGTCGCGACCGAGCTCGAGGCGCTCAGGTCGACCGCCGGGAGCACAACCTGCACGTACGTGCGGTACATCAGGTCCGCGTTACGGTTGATGATGGCCGTCACGCGCTTGTTGAAGTCCGCCTGGCCGTTGAAGGTAACCTCAATGGACTCCATGGCGAAGTTCGTGTGGCGCTTGAAGAGCACCTTCCAGAAGGTGATCTGCGGGTTTCCCGAGATGTAGATGTCCTGCGCACCATAGCTGACAAGCTGTAAGAGACCACCACCCATATTGCTGTTATGTTCCATCGCAAGAAAATTTCCTTGGGGCGACGACTACCCCTGAAAACACGCATGGCACCTCGCCTCGTACATCTCTGCGCCTCCGATGATCACCTGACCTGGATTCGGGTGCCGTCTGCGTGTAAAGTGTGCTTCGTTCCCGCACACACAGATGGCGGCCAACGTTGTCACCTTGTCGGCCAGAGCAATGACATTCAGTATCTCTCCGAAGGGCTTGCGAGTGCAGTCACCCGACAGTCCGACCACGTACACTGCCTTGTGCCACGCATCCACGGCATCCCGAACAAAGTAGTACAGTCCACCGAAGAACTGGGCCTCGTCAATCACCACCACGTCGCATCCCATCATCATCTCGGGCGTGACGGCATTCAGTGTGTGGGTTATGAAGCAGGGAAGCGAATCCCCGTCATGCGTTGTGATTTCGGGGGTCGCCCCATACCGAGTATCACACGCAGGTTTGATGACCAGCACTCGCTGGCCAAGAGCAGTATGTTTACGAATTGCGGACATAGCGTACGATGACTTGCCTGCGAACATGGGGCCAATCACTACTTCAACGGACATGTATACTTACCGGCGCCGGCGTGTATGCGACTTCTCACGCATCTCCTGAGCCGCCCACTTCTTGAACGACGGATTGCCCGGGTGGGACTTTTCCTTGAGTTCGTGAGCCGCCCATTTGCGGAACGTCATGCGTTTGCCCTTGTGCGACATCTCGCGGGCCTCCTGAGACGCCCACTTCTTGAACAGCATGCGGTGAGTGCGCTTTGAAGAGCAACGGCAGGCCATTTATACGCACTCAACAAAAAAGGGGAATGGACACCGATTCCGCCCTCGCGACGGGTGTCGCATGTTCGGTTACAATCGTTGCAGTCGTGTGTCTTGTGCACACCTGGTATCGCGCCCGTCGGCGCCGTCCTATGAGTGAGAGCGACGTGTCCGAGCAGAGCGTGTCCGAGCACGGCGTCCCCGAGCGGAGCGTGTCCGAGCAGAGCGTGTCCGAGCACGACGGCGACTACGTCTGACACCACCCAACGGTTTCCCTTGCAAGCGCCAAACGTCCTGGGTTCCGAAGTCTACGCGCCGAACAGGACGGACCCCCTCTTTGATAGAACATGAAACAATGTAGATGGTTATTTCTTTCGAGCCGAGCGCCTCTATAGCGGCGGCATCTTCGGGGTTGGCTTTGAACTGCTCCGAGGTGATTTGAAGAACGTCGGTCAGAGTCATGGAGTCCTCTACATACCAGATTTGTTGCTGTTGCCCCGCCTCCCTCGCCAACTTGTTTAGGTTACTCCTAGCGTCGATTACCCGCTGCTTGCGGAGTCGAGTAAATCGGTCTTCAAGTTTCTCCTCAGCATCCTTTAACGTGCGTGTACCCCAACCGAGCATCTCCTCCTCTTTATCGCTCGGACACGCAAAGAGGCCCAGCGATCCGTCTGATTCAAAACTCACGACTGGAAATCGTCCGACATACGTAGTCCCTCCTGGATTTTTCCCGCCTGAATACACCCATCTGCGTACATCTTTTGCATTGGTACACCAGTTTGCCACCTCTTCTGGACATGACCAGGTTGTCGTTGATTGAGTAGCAAGCGGGTCGAAAAAATAGACAATCCGAAAGTGTTGAGGGACTGTCAGTCTTGCAAGCTCGGAATTAACGGCTACAACATTCAGGTCTGGAATTCCCCCGTGAGACATAAGCAGGAGTTTTGGACCGTCTGGTTCAGGGTCACTGGGGCCCAGTATCCGCTGCGAACGGGAGGGGCGGGGGCGGGGGCGGGGGTAAAAAGTCCCAGCGGCAGCGCCCTGAGCGCTAGCGGAACCGCTCGGTTGTAACTCACGTCGCATCTTGCCCGTGCCAGGAGCCAGGGATTTACCAGACATACCCAACCCAATTACTCTCTCCCAACACTTTACTCCATGACCATGTGAGGCACGATGTGCATGGCCTCCAACTCCTGCATCCACAACTTCATGGCATACGGAATCGTCTTCTGCACAAAGTCCGTCTTGTTGCCGCAGGAACCGCAGGAGTAGATGCCCTCCTGTGGATTGACCACTGCCAGTGTCCCGCAGGTCTTACAGATGCCCGTCAGGAACGGGTCGGATACATCCATCAGACGCTCTTTCGTGAAGACGGACGCACCGTGTGAAATCATGCAATCACGCTCCATCTCTCCCACACGCAGACCGCCATCGCGCGCCCTGCCCTCGCACGGCTGGCGAGTCAGGCTCACAATCGGACCCCGGGCCCGAGAGTGCTGCTTGTCGATGACCATGTGCTTCAGGCGCTGGTAGAAGGTGGGACCCATGAAGATCTCCGCCTGCATCATCTCGCCCGTCTGTCCGTTGTACAGTATCTCGTTGCCGTACGGATGCATGCCCATCTCCACCATGTGCTGCTTCAGGTCCTCCACCTTCATGTGGTCGTAGGGCGTGCCGTCGCCCAGTGTGCCCTTGCGCACACAAATCTTGCCGAAGATGTTCTCCATCAGCTGTGCGATGGTCATGCGGGAAGGCACCGCGTGAGGGTTCATGATGAGGTCGGGGCGCAGACCTGCACCTGTGAACGGCATGTCCTCCTCGTTGAGCAGCATACCCACCGTTCCCTTCTGTCCGTGGCGGGATGAGAACTTGTCTCCAATCTGCGGCACACGCTCCGACACCACGCGCACCTTCACGAACGGATACCCATCGGAGTTCTTGTCCTGCCACACGCCATCCACGCGGCAGTCCTCGCCGTTCTTGTGCGTGGTCGACGCATCGCGGAACGCATACCCTGCAGTGTCGTGGCGCAGATTCACGACCTTCCCGATCACCACGTCATTCTCCTTGAGCGTCGAGTTCAGGATGGGAATACCCGACTCGTGAATGGCCGCATAGCTGGAGGTCTTGAACTTGCGAGTCGCATGCTTCTGCGGGCGCATGAACTTCTCCTCCCTTCCCGACGTCACGTTGCGGTGCTCCTCGTCCTTGTAGAGCGTGTAGTACAGACCGCGAAACAGACCGCGGTTCACGGCTGTACGGTTCATGATGATGGAATCCTCCTGGTTGTNCCCGCCGTAGCAGGCGATGGCCACCACCGCATTCATTCCAAACGGCATCTCGTGCATCTTCAGGATGTTCATGGACCGCGTCTCCACGAGGGGACGGCTGATGGAACACAGCACGTACGCGTTCTTGTCCAGCCGCCTGGCGAAGTTGGTCGCGTAGACACACATGGACTGCTTGCCCATGGCCGACTGGTAGGTGTTTCGGGGTGACTGGTTGTGGTCCGATAGCGGAATGGTTCCTGCCATGTGCCCCACCAGCATGGACGGGTGAATCTCGTGGTGGGAATGTGAGGTCACCTCCTTCTTGGTCAGGGCAATCCGCAGCGTCTCCGTCTCGGACGCATCAATGTACTCCATACACGCCTTGACCCAATTGTTCCAGTCGCCGCGCTCGGACTCGGCAGGTGGCTCGGCGCCCACGCGGAACACCGGGCGTACCACGCGACCACCGTCCGTCTCGATGATGATGGTGTTCAGCAGAGTGTACCACGCGATGGATGTGTGTGGGTGCAGGCGGAACGACTGCTTGGCCGCGCGCAAGGACTTGACCACATCGTGAGGACTCTCCGTGTATGCAGTCAGGACGCCATTCACCGTGATGGATGTGCCTGGATACACGACCGCCTGCCGAATCCACGTAATCCCAGGCGTCTCCTGAAGGAAGTGGAGCACCGTGTGACTCGGCACGTGCTGCGTGACCGAGGTCAGCAGCGACATGGTCTTGACGATACCGACCGAGTGGCCTTCGGGCGTCTCCACGGGGCACATGAAGCCCCACGAGGTGCCGTGCAACTTGCGAGGTGCCAGCAGCTTGCCTGACTTTTCCACAGGCGTCTGGATACGGCGGAGGTGGGACAGTGTGGCGGCATACGACATGCGCGCCAATACCTGCGAGACGCCCACCTTGGTCGCATTGGACAGCGACGTGGATGACGACGTACCCAGACCCTGTACCGTGAAGTTGCCTGTAGCCAGCGCCTGCTTCAGCTTGCCCTCGATGGTGGACAACTTCAGAATCTTGTAGAGGTTGTTGATGTTCAGAATCTCCAGAGGGGCAGGCTTGCCGTCTGCGGCCTTCTTCCATGAATCATTGTTGACCTCCTGCACGAACTCGTTGCGAGTGTCGTTGCAGACCTTCTGAAACAGCTGGCGGAACAGGTGCGTCAACAGAGCACCCGTCGTGACCACGCGCTTGTTCGGGTAGGCGTCGCGGTCATCCAGCGGAATGTGTCCGCCATACGTCAGCAGGAGCCTGCGAATCATGGAGGCCGTTAGCAGAGCCCGACGAGCATTCAATACCTCAGGCGTCGTGGACTCGCCCGCGAAGCGCACGTGCGGAAGGTACTCGGTGGTGAGCAGCTGGCGAACGTAGGCGCACTTGTCCTCCTGATTGGTTCCATACTGCAGATGGCCCGTCAGGTACTGGACCGCATCCTGCTGGGTGAAGAGACCCAGTTCGGCCACGTCGCGGAAGGACGCACCCAGCATCTCCACGTGCGAATCTGAATCATCGCCCCATATCAGGCGAGCCACCTCGCGGTCACTGGTCACACCGATGGCGCGGAAGTACACCATCACCGGAATGTCCTCGCGGAAGCGGGGCACGCACGCAACCATCGGGTAGCCAAAGCCATTGAACTTGGACGACAGCCGAATCTCCAGCTTCTTGGGCGGTGTCGTGAACGACTCGTGCAGTGACTTCATCTCGACTGAGTAGAAGTACTTGGAGGCCGTCTTCTTGTTCTGGAAGATCATGATGCGGTTGTCGGCCACCTTCTCCTGGCAGAGGATGGTGCGCTCCGAGCCGTGGACCACAAAGTAGCCAAGCGGGTCATGGGAACACTCGCCGAGATCCGTCAGGGTCGCAGGGTAATCCTTCAGCAGACACAAACTTGACCCGAGCATGACGGGCAACTTGCCGAGGCTGATGCCCTCAAACACACGGAACTCCTCATCGTAGCTGTCCAGCAGGGGGCCCTTGTAGGTGCGAGCCACAAAGCGCACGTCAGCGTGCATCTGTGCGGCGTAGGTGAAGTTGCGGACACGGGCCTCGGACGGAAGCATGGGCTTCACGCGTCCAGTGGCTTCCTGAAGGCGGGGCTTGAGGTAGGTGACGTTCTCAAAGGACAGGCGGAGCTCGTACTTGTACTTCTTCAGCTTCTCATCTTGCTCGTGCCACACAGTGATGGGCGGGGTCGACTGAACGATTAGGGGTAGCTTGTTGCGAACGAAGTCTTCGAAGGAGTCAATCTGATGGTCGACGAGACGGCGCACACCCTTCTCAAAATAGGCATTGACGGCGTTCCACTCCATACTATGTGCCCTCGGTTCGCTGTAAACGAAATCATCCGTTTTTAAGTAAAGGAGGCATGGAAGCCGCTGCAGGCGAAATCAAGAAGGTCTTCGTAAAGGCCTCCAAGACTCAGCCTGACACTCCACCTAAGAAGATTACCAAGAGTCGTCGCGTGCTGCCCAAATCCAGAGCTGCCAAGAAAACCGCCAAGGCCACGATGCATACGACGTTTCCAATGGGAGTCATGAAGGGCACCCGCCAGACACGCAGGGCAAAACTCGTACCCTCTTCCAATCCGACTACGAGTCCTCCCCTCAAGAGGGAGCAAGGGAACCGGGGGACCCTTCGTGTTCTCACGGATGTCGGAGAACGGAAGCAGTATCAGGCGGCGAGCGAGAGGACATCACGTATGACAGACGAAGAGATGCGTGCCGACCTTACAAAGGCGGGACATCATCTCAGTCCTAAGGCACCCTCCAAGCTGGTTAGGGAGATTCACACAGCGGCTGCACTAGGTGGTTTTTTAAAGTGAGGTATTTCCTCGTAAAGAGTAATGACGTCTGTGTGGGGACCCCTTGGGTGGATGACCCTGCACTCCATGGCATCCTTGTATCCAGATTCACCAACCCCTGCAGAGAAGGCCTTGGTGAACTCTTGGCTCGACCTGTTTCAGGGGACGATTACGTGCCCGTCCTGTAAGGAACACTTTCAGGAGCTACTGACTGCATATCGTTCCCGATTTCCGCAGATGCTCGAGTCTCGAGCGTCGTTCCTGCTCTTCTCCTTCCGTGCCCACAATTCAGTCAACCATCGGTTGAACAAGCCCATCTACTCTTCGGTGGCTGCGTGTTTTGAGGTGTTGCAGAACAACGTCAAGACACGAACCGCTACGCAATATCGCCAGGCATACTATACTCACATCACTCGTCACTGGAAGATGATGCAAGACGCTTCGGGTATCGCCGCCCTTCGTAAGATTGCCGAGATGAACAAGATCGAGTCGTCGTATGCATCGGCTCGGTCCGATGACTTCAGCGAGTTGATTCCCGAGGGCCTGACAACACTCGGGAAGATCCAGATGCCCCCCGAGGGCGAACCGACGAAGGCGATGATGCCATCTGCGCCTCCATCGACGCAGCGGCTTGGTATTTCGGGAGGACGATTTCGCTTACAGAGGTGAGCGGAAACACCGGGTGCCACGGAACCGAAATATACGGATCCGTCTCCCATGCGTACCGTTTCATCCACGGGTACCGCGTATCCTTTGCCTCGTCGTACAACTCGTCGGGATATCGCACGCGTCGCCTAGCTGTCCGAAGCGAGGCCCTAGGCAGAATACACTGCAACTGATTCGTCACATGAAACGGAGGTGTCGGGTACTCCCACTTCATTTCGTGCGGCTTGGGGGAAAAGTCCAGCAGGGTCTGGATCAAGGGCGCTTCTGCATAGGGATACACCCAGCACCAGTCGGGGACGCGAGACGTGGTGAAGTATTCAAGCGTCCACATGTACGTCTTCCAAAAGGCCTCGCACACGGGCTCCCAGTTCACCACACCGTCCAGCAACTGAGCACCGACCCTCGCTTCCAGAGCATGTCCGTCGGCACATCCGAACCCTGGTTTGCGGCGCTCCGTGAGGAGTTTGGTTTCCACTGGACCCGCTTGCTCCAGACTGAACTTTAGCGCACGCGAGTGTCCGTCTTCCCGAAGGGAGTAGAAAGCCAGCGTCGGCATAAAGTCATTGCCGAAACAGAGGATGGCCGTTTGAATGTAGGCATCCACGTCCATTGGAAGAGCTCCAGCAAGAGCTCGGACGGAGAAGGCGTCATCATCTCGAAGTAGGTAGAGATCGCCCAACGAGCGTTGCGCAAGCGCGATGAGAACCAGGTCTGCATCCAACCCGTAGATGGCGATACGTTTGCGATGGTTGGGTTCGAGACTTCGCAGCCATTGAAAAACCTTATGTTCCCCTTCCCCATACTCGTCTGTTCCTGAGAACGTCAGCTGCGGGAAAGCCAGTCGCAGTTCGTGAAGCAGCTCCACCATATACGGAGTCCCGGGCGAGATCTGGTGGCGGTCAAAGACCCCAGCATGGTCGGGCTTTCGGAACCTGCGATACCGCTGCTGGACAATCTTTGCGTACGGAACCAGTCCGTCAAACGCCACAAAGATGCGCGGACACGTAATCCTTGCAAGGTACTCGCGCAGTCCTCGCACAATGCTTCCCACAGGGTCCATGTCATCAAGGACTGCGTGGATGAAGCAGTTAAAGTCAATCCCGAAGGCATCGGCCTCAAACGTAGTGTAATGCTGTTGAATCTGCCTGTTCTTGCGCAACAAGCTAGCTACGTAGTACGGGATACCCATGGTTTACCTGCAGCACCAACCTGAAACCTTCTGAATCTCGGGAACCACGATGGGCGCAATCCCCTTCATCTCCTTCTGGGCAAAGTCCTTGACCGCCTCCACCGCAGGCAGCTTGCCAGACGCCACCGTCTCCACTGCGTGAACAATGTGGGGCAGGACCTCATTGACGAAGAAGATCGCGGAACTCTCATCCGCACTCGTCCCCGAACGCAGGGCAACGGCGACAAGTACCCGCTGAACGGCCCGCAGACGCTCCTCACCCGTCAGGGCCGTCATGGTGGACACGTGAGCAAAGACCGCCAGCGCCGTCGGCACAGGCTTCTTCCAGTCCATCACATTGTACATGCCCGCAATCTCCTCTGCGGCCTTGGACGCGGCATCCACCTGCACTGGGCCCGTGGGACCCGTGGGACCCGTGGGACCCGTCGGACCCGTCGCACTTACCGGTTCAGGAACAGCTGCTGTGTCGGAGCTCATTTTGTTTCCTCCTTAGATTTCATCTGTAAGCCTTTCCGTGGCACGAGCATAGGAGGCTGAATACGCACGGGCTCAATCATACCCACAGACGACGACATGCGCTTGACGGCGACGCGAGGGCGACGACGGGTCTGCCTGTGCTTGCGATGACGATGGGACCTTGTCTTCCGCATTGTTCTAAAAACGGATTTTAACGTGGCTGAACGTAAATGAGTCGCCCAGCAACTGCCAAAATGTCCTGCCCTGACTGCTCCACCACGCTCGTCGTCCACTTCAAGCCCAACTGCTCTGCCTGCGAGAAGCACATCTGCCCCAAATGCCACTGGGGAACTCGCTACTTCTGTCCTATCCGCAAGGAGGCCGAGACGGAGTGCGATCGCTACTGCACCCACGTCAAGAAGGTTGGCGATACCATCGTGTGTCGCCAGCATGGGCGCCGCCCGCTTGAAGACCAGCTCGTCTGCGGCAAGTACTGCACGTGCAACAAGCACCGCACGACCTCGGAGTTCTTCCCTGCGCCAGAGTCCAACGAGGAGAGTGTTGCGAATAAGTAAATGTGGGACTACGTTCTCCTTGCGGTTGTCTTGATCGCCATCGCAGCCATGACGTTTATCCCGACAATCGGTGTCATTACAGGCGGTAAGGCCTTTGACAATGTACCCCCCAAGTGCGCGACCTGTCCCAAGCAGGCTGCGCGGGAGTCCATGGCCTCCCAATGATTTTCACCCGAAATAGCAAATGAAGCGCCAGTACCTCGTGTATGCCGCTGCCGCACTGGTGCTTCTGGCTGCCTACTTCTCCCGTGAAGGATTCGGTCCGTCAACCGACATCAATTTGGGGCTGGATCCAGCACCAAATGGAGTCATGGAAGAGACGGTGACATGTGGTGACAACACCCGGGCAAAGCGAGACCAGTGCTCGCTAGATACGCAGAACAGCGGAGCACATCTCATGCCGTATTAGAAAGACAGAGTGTACTTGCCGAGTGCCGTCGCGACATCGACGGGGGCCTGACGCAGAATCACCTTGCTATTGAAGTACTTTGCGTCAAAGAACTCCTTGACCGCCTCCTCCACGACCTCAGGGTCAAAGTCCTTGCAGGAGAACACGTCCAGATACATGGAGTTGTTCTCTTCCACAAAGTGAGCCGTGATGTTGGAGGTCTCGATGAGCTGGACCAGTGTGTAGCCCTTCTTGTTCCCCGATCCGAACATCACCACCTGCGGCTGGCCGTAGGGTACCATGTCAATGCGCTTGACCAGCGAGCGAGCAAAGCCATCAACAACCTTCGGACAGCCAATCATCTTCGGAGAGCAACCCGCGGCGTCGAGGATGAGGTGCTTGCCCCAGGTGCGGAGAACGGTGGGTGCCTTGGAGACCAAAGCCATATGTCTATACTCTTTGTCTACCGTTTAAATAATGAAGAACGCAGGCGTGAACTCCCTGCCGAAGGTGAACGGTAACATTGCAAGTCTGACCATTAACTTGGTTGCCCTGGGCCTGTTCAATGCGGGTCTCGGATTCTTCGTGTCGTACGGCATCGGTCTGTTGTTCCCTGACTACACGGATGAGTGGAAGAAGGAGCCTGCGTGGATTCAGTGGTCGGATGTGATTGCGGAGATATCTCTCTTGGTCATCGCAGCCTTCTGGGTGACGTACTTTGTGCGGTTTATCATTCCGATTGTCCCGTTGAAACCTGCGCTCGAGCACTACATCGAGCAGTACGGCAGTAACTTCATGTTCATGTATGCGATCTTCATCTTCTTTGACGACCTGTCCGACAAGATGCTCTTCCTGTTCAGGGGCGAACCCAAGCCTACTTCTTGAAGGTTTTCGCGACTTGCTGTCCAGCCTTCAGTGTCGCACCAACGGCCTTGACGAGGTTTCCAATGGGGTCTCCGCCACGGCCACCGCCCATCATTGCGGGCGCCGGTGCGGGTTTGGAGATAAAGAACGCGTAGTACGGGTAGTAGAAGGGTGCGAAGATGAACGCAAGAAGCGCCCAGAGACCCGAGCCCGACGTGTCATACGACAGTTTGGCCGCGCCAACCCAGTACAATACGACCCACACAAGTACAGAGAGTCCGACGACCATTATCCACGTACCCGCCATCCAAGACGGCAGTGTCGACGTGACACCAGCCGTTCCGATTGCGGTATCGACGCTTGTCGTCGTCGCAACCTTGTTCGCAGGAGGAGGGGCGGCGGCTGGGGTGCTGCTCATTTATATTGGGTCGCGTGAAAATTGTCGCAGCTAGGAGTAAACAACATGTGGGGTAAACTTCTCTTTCACGCGGTTCTGTTCTATGCGTTCATCCCGGGTGTCCTCGTCCGCCTGCCGCCGGGTGGCTCCACGTTCACGGTGAACGTGACGCACGCCGTCCTGTTTGCAGTCGTGTGCGGTGTGGTGTGGAAGCTCGTCTTCAAGCGCAAGTAGTAACTTCAACTAACTACCCCAGAGCCCCAAACAAATGGGACTCCAACGGTCGTTAAAAACGGAAACGTGCGGCGGAACGGAATGAGACCTTACTCCCACAACGCTACAATGTCTACCACCGACCTCAACATGGCTGCTGCCCGCTACCCCATCAACTACAACGCCCCGTTCTCCGTGCAGCGCCAGCAGGAGCAGAATCGGGCGGACTACCTGCGGGCGCTCGACGACTGTCGGCGCTCGCCTGCCTACCACATCGTCCTCCGTGGAGGCGACCGTTGGGCGTGCCGCTGTGAGCCGTTCATGCCCGACGACACCAAGGGCTGGACAACCATCAGGCGCAAGGTGCGCGCCAAGAAGATGATGACCGACGAGGAGCTGGATGCCGAGGAGGACACCAACGCCTGGGACGACATTGTCCACCATGGACGCGTCACCTACACGCAGGCCCACACCTACGAGCACAACGGTTCGCTGTTCGACCTGGGCGCTCGGTTCTAGGGAGCGTAGCGCAGCGGAGTGTGTTAAAAACGGATTCGTCAAGTCTAAAATACTTTTCCATTCCCCCCGGTACTCTCCTTCTTCTACAATGGCGTTCATCCTCTTCAACCACGAGCACTCCAACACCCGCGGCTTCTACACTGCAACCTACAACACCATGAACCAGCACATCTTCTTCTGCAACGAGACCGACTGCTCCAACAAGGTTCCCATGTATCTCGGCAAGTGCGTAGACTGTACCGAGCCACCCGTCACACACTGCGAGGACTGCGGCGCATGGTCCCAAGTGTTCCCTGACAACTGCTGCCACACCTGCCATATGAAGCGTGTGCGCCGCGCTCCTGCCGACGGCTGGTGCCCCGAGGTGCCGCCTGGCTGCGTGGACTGCGGCAAGGAGTATTCCGTTGGTCTCGCGCTGGACCCGACGCGCTGCCCGGGCTGCGTACTGTCGGCGCAGCATGCCTGCGTGGGCCTGTCGGCGCAGCACCCCTGCACGGGTCGCCGCAATTCCGTGACGTCTCCGATTCCGGAGCCGCCCGCGGTGATTCGCACGCCCGCACCCGAGTTGTTCACCCACCCCTGCGGGGTTGAGGGCTGCACCACACGGGCGCTCTACTACAGCGGGCCGCCCGACGTCGATGAGGGCCACCTGATTCTCAGGTGCGAGGAGCACTACGAGCCCCTGCCCGAGTCGCCCAGATCCATGTGCGACGAGTGCGACAGAAGCGAGAGCGGCGAGTATGCCGAGGACTGTACCTACCCGACGCCCGTCAGGTCGCTCGAGGACTCGCGTGCAGCCATCAAGCACATCAAGGAGAAGCTGAAGACTCGCATGACCTTCGCGCAGACGGAGCATTGGGAGCGCCTTCTTGAGTTCCGCGAGAAGGAGCTGGCCGAGAACGAGGCTGAGATGTGGGCGGGCTACGATGCCGATGACCTCCGCAAGCTGGACCTCCAGAACCGCAGCGGCTTCTGAGCGGGACCCGAGGACCGGAGGGACGTGGAAACGGAAACGGGCGGGGTATACAAAAACACTTTTTACCATGGAGCTCCAAGACTGCATTGAGTGCGGCATGTGCCGCGCCTACGTCTACGACACCATCAAGCGTCCACTCTCCATTACGGACGGTGTGGTCTTCGGTCCTCTTCTCAACACCAAGCGCGCAATGCGGCGTGCAATGATCTTCATTCCCGAATTTGTCCGCGCCACCTTTGACGACAAGAACCACGAGCATCTGGCGATTCTGTTCGTGGAGTCAGGGGGCGTGTGCCTGAGCAGGTGCTTCAACCAACACTCGGTCCTACCCATTGGGCGTATGTGGGTCAAGAACCGCCTCAAGGAGATTGGAGACCTTGACCAGATCCACTACTTCCACACCTGCGCGTCTCCGCCCCCAGACGCCATCGTGTCCGCCAACTCGGCTCACGGTCTCCGCATTCGCATTCCGCCGTCCAAGTACGACGACCTCTACGACTGAAAACGGAATTCGCCGAGTATACAACAAAACCTTTTACCATGGACGACTGCCCTATCTGCTACGAGAAGGTCGACGACTCTACTGGACACTGCACCCTTTCCTGCAAGCACTCCTTCCACATCGCATGCCTTACCAAGTGGGGTAAGGACAATCCATCCTGTCCCATGTGCCGCAAGGGACTGGGTGCCACAGAGGTCGCGCCTCGGCCGCGAATTGTCATCCATATGAGCGATGGCGGGTTCGACCATATGTTTGCGCCGACGATATTTGGCATGTCCGGCGGCGCACCTCCCGAACCGAGGGACGAACGCACTGTCGACGTCGGTGGAGGCGTCATCCTTGAGGAGAGGAGTATTGCTCTCGTGATGGCTCATACGGAGGCATCCAGAGACGATACGATTCGTTCCCTCCGACGCCACGAAGGGGATATCGTGAACTCTATCATGGAGCTGACGAGCGACCCTCCTCCTCCGGCGGGTCCGCCGCCACCCGAGAACCGCCTCCTCCATATCGGCGAGGGTGTGCGCGTGACAGAGAACGACATACAGCAGGTAATGGAGGTTGCGCACACCGATCGCGGTATGGCCGTGCGCGCGTTGCGTATGTACAGGGGCGACGCGATGGATGCAATTTCCTGGATCTCCATGCTGCCACCGGTCGTTCATCTCGGACCCCCTCCGCCACGCGACCCAGTGTATGATCCATCCGAGGAACAGGCGACCGCGTGGTTCATCCAGAAGATGTTTCGCGAGGAAGAACTGACTGAGTACTGCTGGAACAGCTACTCGGACATGGTTGGTCGTATGAAGACAACGTCTCTGAACCGAAATCAGTTCTGGATGCACCTTCAGTTCAACGATATCCGCAGTAGGGGGGACGGATATGAATCTGCGTAGACAACAATACTGGAGGCGATGAGCCAGGCAACCTATCAGCAACAACTCAAGTTCTCAGTCGTGGTCGTGTCAACCAAGATTGAGGACATGTTAAAAAAGGGCGAGACCCACCTTTTCTATTCGGACATTGACGGCGGCGACCGCCAGTACCGCCCATGTGTGCTCCACAAGCACGTATTCGATGTCGTCTGGGCCCTGCAACGCAAGTACAAGGGGCAGGTGGTTGTCAGTCGCACCCCTGGAGGAATTGTCGTAGACAAGATATAAATGGACCTCAACGTAATCATCCCGATGATTCTGTTCGTGCTGCTGACTCCGGGCGTGATTGTGGCGCTGCCGCCTGGGTCGTCCCTTCAGGTGCAGGCCGTGACCCACGCGCTCGTGTTCGGTGCCGTCTACTGGGGTCTGCGCAAGACGTTCCCGCAGTACTATTAACCCTGACTCAACACATGGTTCACCGCAGGGTGCGCCGCTACACCTGCAATCTCAATCCACGCAAAGTGCTCTTGAAACGCCCGCTCGTTTGAGGACAAAGCAAACGTCGGATAACACGCCTTCAACGTCTGGAATGCCTCCGCCTCTACGTGGGCATTCTGGTTACGCAGAAACATGATGATTTGCTCCAGCTTGGCCTTGCGCTCGGCGATGGTCAGCTTCTTGAAATTGACGACAAAGGTCTCCATTACTTGAACTTTACCATGACGTTTGTGCGTAGGTCCCATTGACTCGGCAAACCCATCATGCGACGGAACGAGTACTCCGTGTATCGCGAGATTCCTTCGGGCGACAACTCCTTCTTGATGGCTGCCATCAAGGTTGGATTGCGCTGCATGCACTCCTTCTTCGTGTAGGTCTTCAGCTCCTTAATCAACACCTCAATCTCCTTGTACTTTTCTGCAACCCCGAATCCGTCATTCTCTTTCACGAAGGTCTCAATCTGCTTTCGTGCCGCCGTTCTTGTTTTGCAGTACTCCCTGGACTTGCGGTTGATGAGCGCGCGGATGCGACGGACCTCGCGGTCCTGCTTGAAGGCAAGAATGGCTTGTGCGCACAGACCCGCCTCTTCCAGCGCGACCTCGGGAGTCCGATGACGGTTGCACTGAATGCAGTCGTAGTCCGTGCGGCGCATGTAGCTGATAATACACCGAGAATGGAACGCGTGACCGCATTCCAGTTTCAGGCAGGTTGCGGTGGACTCCTGCTCGTCCTCAAACTCTTCCATGTCCATCTCGTCTTGACATACGAGGCACGTAGGCATTTTGAGTGTTTTACTTAAGTGAGTGTAAATGGGGAGCTGGTTCAGCACGGATCAACCCATGTTTACCATCGGGTTCAAGACCATACGAAGAAGCAAGATGAAGACCATCAAGACCTACCAAGATGCGATACGGCTCATGGGAATAGAGTGCAAGGACGACGACAACGTCCTGGTTGTTCGCGGGGAGCTGCGGGTTCTGACGCCCGTCTACGAGACCTTTCAGATTGTGGATGAGCTCATCTTCAGAGGAGTGGATATTCCTATCCGACGACTGTACGGGCGGTCTTCGTGATCGTCTCGTCGCGCAGGTTGTAGAACGCCAACAGCGGCTCGAACTTGATTTCCGTCAGAATCAGAAACCCGCCGATGGAGACGATGATACCGTCCTCCCAGTTGATACCCTTCGGACGGAACAACCAGAAGTAGATTCCGAGGAACAGGCCCAGCGAGGTCTTGAAGATGGTGTCCACGACGGCGAACATCGAGCTCTCGGCGACCTTGTACCCAAGAGCCAGTAAGACGATCTGGGCCAGAACAATGAACTTCAAGACGAAGAAATAGACTTGGTAGGCATGCATTGTGTTACCTCTAGAAAACGGATTCAGGCGGCCCGAGTCAAGGAAGAGTGCTACCATGACGACCCTCTACATTCTTGAACTCACCTGCGGCAAGTGGTTGGTCGGCGAGACCAAGGACTTGGACCACACCTACACCTACTACGAGATTGGCTTCGGAACGCAATGGGTGCGCACCTACGCCCCGCTGCGTATCGCCGAATCCCGCCCGCTGACGGGTCCGACGGACGTGCGCGACACGACACTGGCTCTCATGAAGAAGCACGGCATCGACGCCGTGCGATGGTACGACTTTGACGACATGCGGATCCCAGACGAGGAGGAGCAGGCCATTCGCTTTCTCCTCCACGCGCCTGCCGACGCGTGTGTGAAGTGCCACGCCACCGGACACAAGGTGGCGGACTGCACCCAGCCGCAGAACATCACCTGGGCCTGCCAGTGGTGCGTGTCGGACTACCCCAACCGCTACGCGTGCGAACAGCACGAGAAGGGATGCCGACCACCCAAGCCCGAGCCCGTCGCAAAGGGCTGGTGTGCGCGATGTGGTCGCAAGGGACATACTGCAGCCAGGTGCTATGAGACCAAGCACACGGAGGGGTGGTGGATCCGCTAAAAACGGATTCGTGTGCGGGAGGAGCAAGGGTTATCTCCTGCTGAAATGTCCTGCTGCTGCTCTCGCTCTTCTTCTGCCCCTGCCAAGATGTCGTCCGTCCCTTCCTTCTCCGAGTGCGACTGGTGCGGCACCAGCTTCGACGAGCAGGTCGCATACCTGCTCCACACCCAAGAGACTGCCACGCAGTCGACCATGACCTACCACGTCGGCGAGGACTGCTGCGTGGCCAAGGGCAAGCACGCGGAGTATGTCAACCGCTACATTGCCCGCTGGCATGACCGCCCGAACATGTTCTTCGAGTACTTGGAGACGCACCAGAACGTCACGCGGATGTTCGCGCGCGCCAAGCGCAGCCACGAGCTCAATCGCCCCAGGTCCAGGGTCAAGTCGTTCTTCCAGTGCGCGTGGCTCGCCTACCACAAGCTCTCGCCCGAGAACCAGGCGCTCGTAGTCAAGTAGACGCCGAAAACGGATTCGGCGGTCTAAAAACAAAACATTTTCCACTGCCAAGATGTCAAACTGTACTGGAAACGGCGAGTGCCTCACTCAGACGATCAACGAGAACACTTACGGACAGTCTCCAGAGTACAGCTGCGAACATAAATGTAAGCCAATCCCCTGCTGTAACGAACTTGTATGTGGTTCACAACTTCCTCCGTGGTTTCACGGACTCAAGAAGGTGGGACTTTGTATCTGCATCGGATGCGATAGCACGTTTGGTGGGAAACTCGATACGGTAGAGACTACAGACTGTCCAGTGTGCTTGGAAACGAAGCCAGGCGTGGTTATGCCCAGATGCACACACTCTATGTGCGTTGGGTGTTTCAAGCGATGCATGTATGGAGAGCCCGATGAACCCGAACCAAAGTTTCCGTATTCAGAGGACGTTGAGAACGAGTGGCACGAAGACCAAGACAGCGCAGAGTTTCTTGCGCGATACCCACTCGTCGTAAAGTATAATCAAGACTGGAATAGTTGGGACGACAGGCGTCAGGTGAAGTACGAGAAAGAAGAGAACCTACGTCACTGTCCTTACTGTCGCTCGTGACCAAGTAAATAAAAAACCAACCTAAAGACGGGGTCGCTTGGTGATGGCCCTGGGCCAGCGACTCGGCACGCATCACGTGATGTTGTATTCGGAGCCACGAACTGTATACCGAGGTAGAAAACGGAAACGTTGCCTATCTCGTTACTTACCTTTTA
>TBL_comb47_HYPODRAFT_10001725_pt1 | contig 27929 bp, 29 predicted proteins | sample TroBogypolimnion_40_FD_10682 | JGI IMG/M metagenome (IMG submission 10682) | reverse complement strand
GCTTGCTTGCTTGCTTGCTTGCTTGCTTGCTTGCTTGCTTGCTTGCTTGCTTGCTTGCTTGCTTGCTTGCTTGCTTGCTTGCTTGCTTGCTTGCTTGCTTGCTTGCTTGCTTGCTTGCTTGCTTGCTAAATATTGTATGTTAGGCATCTAAAATTACAGGGAATTAAATTCTATCGATTATTACAAAACCTAAGCTATACAAAACCTTGAATAAGCCCCTTAATTGCCTTCTTATTAAATCTTTACATTAACAAACTATCGTTCTCAAGTGGAGCGCCCTTACCCACAGCTTAGGTTTTATAGGCCGGAATAAGACAAGCTAAGCGTAGCGCAGGGTTGCGTATCCTGCAGTTCAATCAATATACATGCCGGAATAAGTTTAAATATTTCTAAACTGTGGGCAGTGAGGGTTGAGGTGGGGTTTAATAAAACCAAAATAAAATAAGCACAAATGCTAACGATTTAAAGTAATATCTATAGCTGACAATGAATATAAAACCTCAAAACCAAGCCAACTCTTCAACCTAATGCCTTACAAACACTAATCACTATGAGCTATCAATCAACCATAGGCCCCGTCATGCTGGACATAGAGGGCTTAACGCTCGCTCCGCATGAACACGAAAAGCTACAGCATCCCAACACAGGTGCGGTGATTCTGTTTGCACGCAACTATGAAAACCCCCAACAAGTGACTGAGCTGATTGATAGCATACGTGCAGTAAGATCAGGGCCGCTATTGATTGCTGTTGATCAAGAAGGTGGCAGAGTACAGCGCTTTCAAAATGGCTTTACGCGCTTGCCGCCTGCAGCCAGCTATGCACGTGCTCCTGAATTAGCTGAATCTGCTGGTTGGTTAATGGCTGCTGAATTATTAGCCATCGGTGTGGACTTTAGCTTTGCACCGGTTTTGGACATTGATTGCGGCGTTAGCCAAATTATAGGTGATCGTTCTTTCTCTACCGACGCAGAACTGGCAACTCAACTATCGAGTTCTTTTAGAAAAGGCATGAAATCGGCTGGCATGGCGGGCACTGGCAAGCATTTTCCTGGTCATGGCGCTATCGCTTTAGATTCACATTTAACCCTGCCTATCGATGAACGTGACTTAGAAAGCCTACGTAACAAAGATTTAATACCCTTTAAACAGTTAATCAACGAGGGCTTAGAAGCAGTCATGCCAGCGCATGTGCTTTATACCCAAATCGATGCTAATCCTGCTGGTTTTTCAAAATTTTGGATTCAAACCATACTGCGCGAAGAATTAAACTTTAAGGGTGTAGTCTTTAGCGACGATTTAAGCATGGAAGGCGCAGCCTTTGCAGGAGACTTTCCAGAACGTGCCAAACGCGCTCAACAAGCTGGCTGTGATATGTTATTAGTCTGTAATAATCCGGCAGCAGCGGAACAAATACTTGAGGCGTTACCGGTCACTAACGACCCTGTTAGAACGCAACGACTCATGAGTATGCAAGGTCAAAAACGCTTAGATAGAACAGAGTTAATGAACTCTAGCTTATGGCAAAAAACCGCTGCACTCATTAAACAGCATAGAGAACGCTATGCTTGAAGAAATTAATAACGTACTAGCGGATGCTGACCTATTAGTTAATGAACAAGAAATTGCCGCCGCCATCACTCAAATCGCTGAGCAAATTAATAGTAAGCTAGCTGATAGCAATCCGCTACTACTATGCGTGATGAATGGCGGCTTAGTCTTTACAGGCCAATTATTACCAAAGCTCACTATCGCACTGACTTTTGATAGCATTAACGCCAGTCGCTATGATAATCAAACCAGTGGTGGCGCTATAAAGTGGATAAATACCCCACAAAATTCAGTTAAAAACAGAACCATTTTGATTGTTGATGATATATTAGATGAAGGCATCACCCTCGCAGCTATCTATGATTATTGTTTAGCACAGGGCGCAACTGCTATCTATAGCGCAGTTTTAGTCAACAAATTACTAGAGCATAGCAAACCTATACAAGCTGACTTTATCGGCCTCAACCTAGAAAACCGATATTTATTCGGCTATGGCATGGACTACAAAGGTTATTTACGTAATGCTCCAGGCATTTATGCCTGTAAATAATTACATGAGTCATTGTTGTAATTGTAGGCCGGAATAAGACCATGCTAGCGTAGCGCGTGGTGGCGTTTCCGGCACACGATCGATATGAATGCCGGAAACGCTTTACTCGCTGATGCTCGAAAAGCCTTATTCCGGCCTACTAAAAAGGTTATTTTCGTCATGCTCCAGGCATTTATGCCTGTAACGAATTACATGTGTAATTGTTGTATTTGTAGGTCGGGTTAGCGATAGCGTAACCCGACAAAATTACCTTTGAAATGTCGGGTTACGCTTCGCTGACCCGACCTACGTCAATAAATCGTTACGTTGGCGGCAAGGCGATAAGCTGTAGGAGCGACAAATACTTAACATCCGTCTATTATTTTTATGTCTAGGAGCTAATATGCAAGCCTTTGTTAAAAATATCGCAGAACAAAATCACCATCAAGCGACGCATTTATTGCGCATACTGCATGCCATCCAAGCTCGCTACCATCACATTCCTGAAGCCGCTATCGAGCAACTCGCAACATTATTAAACATAGCTCGCACCCAAATCATCGGTGTTATTGAATTTTATAGCTTCTTCCATCTGAAGCCACGCGGACGTTACGAAATATTAATCAGTGATTCTATTACCGACCATCTACTCGGCAAACACCAGATCACTGCATATTTATCAGAAAAATTACAAGTTGACATCGGTGAGGTTCGAACTGATGGTCTAGTCAGCTTGGATAATACTTCTTGTACAGGACTTTGTGACCAAGGCCCTGCTGGCTTAGTTAATGGCCATGCCCTGCCCCATCTTGATCATGCTCGTATCGATCAAATCAGCCTGCTGATTAATCAAGAAACACCAATAGAACAATGGCCTACAGAATTATTTCAAATCAATGACAATATTATCAAACGCGATTTATTATTAAATCATCCGCTAGCACCTGGCGCTGCTTTACAAGCTACTTTTAAACGCGGCTTAAGCGCTACATTAGCTGAAATTGATAGCTCAGGTCTACGTGGACGTGGCGGCGCTGGCTTTAAAACTGCCAGTAAATGGCAATATTGCCGCGATGAAGCTGAAAGCCAACGCTACGTGGTTTGTAATGCCGATGAAGGTGAACCCGGTACTTTTAAAGATCGCGTACTCTTAAATAGCTATGCTCAACAAGTCTTTGAAGGCATGACTGTTTGTGCGGCCATTATCGGAGCTGAGCAGGGCTTCTTATACCTCCGTGGCGAATATTTGTTTTTGTACGATAAGCTACATGAAATACTAGCAGAACGCAGACAACTCGGCTTATTGGGCAAAAACCTACTTAATAGCGGTGTAAACTTTGATATCGACATCTGCTTAGGTGCTGGCGCGTATATCTGCGGCGAAGAATCAGCCTTAATCGAATCACTAGAAGGCAAAATGGGCATACCTCGCAATCGCCCGCCCTACCCTGTCACTCACGGCTATTTAGGTAAACCTACCGTTGTTAATAATGTAGAAACTTTTTTTGCTGCTGCGGCCATTGCCCATCAGAGCGGCGAATGGTTTGCTAATATCGGCACCGATAAATCCAATGGCACAAAAATACTCAGCATTAGTGGTGATTGTGCCAAACCAGGAATTTACGAATATGAATTCGGAACCTCTATAGAAACCATTTTAAACGATTGTGGTGCAGAAGAATTATTGGGACTACAAATCGGTGGGCCTTCAGGGTTATTTATTTCTGATTCAGAACTACAACGCAAACTGGCTTTTGAAGATTTAGCCACTGGCGGCTCATTTATTATCTTTAATAAACAGCGTAATTTGCTTGATATCGTTAATAACTTTACTCATTTCTTTGCCCATGAAAGCTGTGGCTTTTGTACGCCTTGCCGAGTCGGCACCTCTTTATTGAAGAATCAACTCGATAAAATTGTTGATGGTCATGGCTCTGCGGGGGATGTCGTAGCACTAGAAGAACTCTGTGCTTTAGTTAAAAATTATAGCCATTGTGGCCTAGGACAAACAGCCGCTAACCCTATTATCAGCACCTTGGCACGTTTTCCTGAACTCTATCAAAGTCGCTTGAAAAAAATTAGTTATGAGCCCGGCTTTGATCTGGATGCCTCCTTAGAAACAGCAAGACAACTGGCTAACCGTAATGATGCCGCCGCGCATTTAACGCAAGTGGAGCAAGACTAATGACTAAAACTATCCGCATTGATGGCAATACCGTGCCTTTTGAAGATGGACAAACTATTATTGAAGCGGCTACGGCAGCCGGCATATATATCCCGCACTTATGTCATCACCCAGAATTTACGCCACATGGCAGTTGTAAATTATGTACGGTGAATGTTAATGGTCGCAATTGCTCTGCTTGCACGTTTCCTGCCATGGAAGGTCAAGAAATCCTTAATAATAGCCAAGAACTACAAGCAGATCGGCAAAAAATAACCCAAATGCTCTTCGTGGAAGGCAATCATTTTTGCCCGTCTTGTGAAAAAACCGGTAACTGTCAGTTACAAGCTGTGGCTTATCATTTGAATATGCTAGACAGTCATTTTCCTCATTTTTATGCACATAGAGAATTAGATGCTAGTCATGCTGAGGTTTTGATCGATCATAATCGCTGTATTTTTTGCACCTTGTGTGTAAGAGCCAGCCAGGAACATGATGGCAAAGATGTATTTGCTATTAGTGGTAGAGGTATCAATAAGCATCTGATCGTTAATGCCGAAAGCGGCTTATTGAAAGATACTGATTTAGAGGCAACTGATCTTGCCGCTCACATTTGCCCTACTGGCGCCATACTCATTAAACACACGGCCTATAAAGTGCCTATCGGCGAACGTATATATGATCATCAACATATTGATCAAGTCAGCTTAGCGGCGGAGCAAAATAAATGACCACAAAAATAAGAATCGCTACAACCTCATTGGCAGGTTGTTTCGGCTGCCACATGTCCTTATTAGATTTGGATGAACGCTTGGTGCCACTTGCTGATCTCATTGAATTTGATCGCTCACCCATAACCGATATCGAACATTGTACAAACTGTGACATCGGCTTAATTGAAGGTGGCGTGTGTAATTCTGAAAACGTGCATGTGTTACGCGAGTTTCGTAAAAACTGCAAAATTCTAGTTGCAGTGGGTGCTTGCGCCATTACCGGAGGCCTGCCCGCCATGCGAAATTTCATTCCCTTGGAAGAATGTCTAACTGAGGCTTATATTCATGGCATAGGCGTAGAAAATGCCCAAATCCCCAGCGATCCAGAACTCCCTTTATTATTAGACAAAGTACGCCCGCTACACGAAGTAGTAAAAATAGATTATTTCTTACCCGGCTGCCCACCGTCAGCCGAAGTATTTTGGACTTTTTTAAATGATTTAATCGCGGGACGTGAACCCAGCTTGCCTTATGAATGCGTGCATTATGATTAGTGAGGTTACTACCATAACGCACTAAACTTTTATTTACAGACGTTACGCAATAATAGCGATTTAGTCTCGTTTGCCGTGCCGAGCACCGCAGGTTTTGTCGGGATAAGCCCGAAGGGGCCCGGCATGGATGCCGCGCGTCGGTAGGAGGGCAGGACGCCCTCTCTACCGACCCCCGACAAAACCGAGGAGCGCAGAATGAAGCGGCAATCGAGCCGCCTTTTCTTTGGATACTTTCTTTTGGCGGAGCAAAAGAAAGTATCTCGCCTTCGGGTGCGAATACCCGATTAACACATCGTCGCGATAGCGACCTCATTAAGTATAACTAACGAATATCGACTATTGATTGACTAAACAGACCATCCTCGTAGAAAATACCAGTCATTTTTAGCCCAATAATAGCCTAAGCAAGTATGGATAACCGTGTCACCACTCAAAATAGCTTAGTGTCCGTTCGTAATTTGTCATTTTCTCGCGGCACTACTAAAATATTTGACAATATTTCCCTCGATTTCGAACGCGGTAAAATTACTGCAATTATGGGGCCTAGCGGAACCGGTAAAACGACCTTACTTAAACTCATAGGCGGTCAACTTTTTCCAGACCAAGGCACCATTACGGTTGATGGCAAAAATGTTCATCAATTAAAACGTGCTGAACTTTACGATCTTCGTAAACGTTTAGGTATGCTTTTTCAAAGTGGTGCGCTATTAACTGATATGAATGTTTATGATAACGTAGCCTTTCCGTTGCGTGAACATACTCATCTACCGGAGTCCATGATACGAAGCTTGGTACTCATGAAACTACAGGCCGTCGGTTTAAGAGGTGCTCGTAACCTCATGCCCAATGAATTATCAGGCGGTATGGCTAGACGTATCGCCCTTGCTAGAGCTATTGCACTGGATCCGATGATGATTTTGTATGATGAGCCTTTTACTGGCCAAGACCCTATTTCTATGGGTGTCTTAGTGCATTTAATTAAGTCGCTCAATACCACTTTAGGCCTGACTAGCATTATCGTATCGCATGATGTTCATGACACCTCTGCCATTGCTGACTATATCTATGTATTATCAGGTGGAAAAATTGTCGGACAAGGAACACCTAAAGAAATTCAGCAATCAGAGTCTGAATGGGTACAACAATTTATGACTGGCGCAGCAGATGGACCTGTTCATTTTCATTATCCAGCCAAAGATTATATTGATGATCTATTATCATCAGGAAAACGTTATTAATGACGCATTGATAACCTGATAAATTCGACATTTAAGTTAAATAAACTAACAACATGACATCATTCTTAGAATATTTAGGTCAGAGTACACGCATTAGCTTTACCAAATTAGGACGAGCCAGTTACTTTTTAGTGCAAATTTTAGCGGGCCTATTAAGTTTAATAACTCGACCCCGTTTGTTACTAAAACAGCTTTATTCTGTAGGTGTATTATCTTTTTTGATTATTACCATTTCTGGACTCTTTGTCGGCATGGTTTTAAGTCTGCAAGGTTATTACACGCTTTCTGATTTTGGCGCTGAAGAAACTTTAGGTGTCATGGTCGCTGCTTCATTAGTCAGAGAATTAGGACCCGTCGTTTCAGGCCTACTTTTCGCGGGTCGAGCGGGTTCGGCATTAACAGCAGAAATTGGCTTAATGAAAGCCACCGAACAACTTTCGGGCATGGAAATGATGGCCGTTGACCCTATTAGACGCATCATTACCCCACGCTTTTTAGCCGGATTAATTTCCATGCCCTTGTTGGCAGCCTTATTTAGTGCCGTAGGTATCATCGGCGGTCAAATGGTCGGCTGTGGCTTGTTAGGTGTTGATGAAGGCGCCTTTTGGTCACAAATGCAAGCGGGCATCGATTTTAGAGATGACATTATTAATGGTGTCATAAAAAGCTTAGTATTTGGCTTTGTTAGTTCTTGGATAGCGTTATTTGAAGGTTATGACGCTATACCGACCTCGGAAGGTGTTAGTCGTGCGACTACCCGTACCGTGGTAAATTCGGCTTTTAGTATATTAGGTCTAGATTTTATCTTGACCGCACTTATGTTTGGAGAACATTAATGCAGCACACTAGCACTCAAGACACTTTAGTTGGCCTTTTTGTCGCCTCAGGTATCCTCGGCTTGTTTTTTCTTGCCATGCAAGTCAGTAACTTAAGCTCTTTTGTAAACGAAGATAGTTATACGATTACCGCGCGCTTTGAAAACTCTGGTGGCTTAAAAGTTAAATCACCGGTTTCTGCGGCAGGCGTTAAAATCGGCCGCGTAACTGCAATTAGCTTTGATCCAAAAACCTATGAATCTGTGGTAAAAATGAGCATTAACTCTAAATACAACACGATACCCGACGACACAACAGCCAGTATCTTTACAGCCGGTTTATTAGGTGAACAATATGTTAATTTGGATGCCGGTGGCTCAGATACACCGCTTAAAAATAACGGCAAGATTGAAATCACTCAATCTGCAATCATTCTGGAAAAAGCCTTAGGACAATTTCTATTCAAATCTGCTGCGGAAGAGAAAAAGTGACAGCCCTGAATATTATTAGTAAAGGCGCTGGAGAGTTCATGATTGAAGGAGAATTAACATTCTCTACCATCGATCAGAAAACCATCAAATCCGTTGCCTTTTTAACGACTGCTAAGCATATCACTATTGATTTAGCTCGAGTTATAAGCACGGACAGTGCTGGTTTGGCACTTATGATCGAATGGATAAGATATACTAGACAACATAGAACCCATATCGTATTCAAAAACATTCCGGATCAATTGCTTAATCTTGCTAAACTTAGCGGCTTTGACAAAACCGGCCATTTTGCTACGCAAACTGAAAAAGGGGAAAACATTGTTCCCCTTTCTATTTAATAGACAATCTAAAAACATCTCATGGATAAACTAATCATAACTGGCGGCTCTTGCCTTTCCGGTGAAATACGCATTTCAGGCGCTAAAAACGCGGCCTTACCCATATTAGCAGCCACCTTGCTTTCAAATAAGCCGGTCAGCGTTGGTAACATTCCTCATCTTCACGACATTACCACGACTATGGAGCTCTTGGGACGCATGGGCGTTCATTTAGTGGTCGATGAGAAAATGAATATTGAAGTCGATAGCAGCACTATCAATAGTTATGTTGCACCTTACGAATTAGTAAGAACCATGCGTGCCTCTATTTTAGTACTGGGACCTTTATTAGCTCGCTTTGGTGAAGCTCATGTATCTTTACCAGGTGGTTGCGCTATTGGAACTCGACCTGTTGACATACATCTCAATGGCTTAATTAAGATGGGTGCTGATATTAACCTTGAAGGCGGATTTATTCACGCAAAAGCAACTCGCTTAAAAGGCTGTCGCTTAGTGCTTGAACAAATCACAGTAACCGGCACTGAAAACTTATTAATGGCAGCCACCTTAGCAGAAGGCACTACCATTATAGAAAATGCTGCTAAAGAACCTGAAGTGACTGACTTAGCTTTATTCCTAAATGCGATGGGGGCTAAGATCACTGGCATAGGCACTGATGTTTTAGTCATTGAAGGCGTAGAAAGCTTGGGTGTTGATGACTTGCACTATGACATATTGCCAGATCGTATCGAAACAGGTACTTATTTGATTGCTGCGGCGATTACTGGTGGAAAAGTTAAGCTTAAAAATACTCGCCCTGATATTTTGGATGCCGTTTTAGAAAAACTTGTTGAAGCGGGTGCTGAAATTACTAGCGGTGAAGATTGGATTGCTCTGGATATGCACGGCAAAAAACCAAAAGCCGTATCTTTACGCACTGCTCCTTACCCTGCATTTCCAACCGACATGCAAGCCCAGTTCATCGCCCTTAACTGTATTGCTGAGGGTGTTGGTATCGTCACTGAAACGATTTTTGAAAATCGTTTTATGCATGTCCAAGAATTACAGCGCATGGGTGCAGATATTAAACTTGAATCAAATACCGCTATTTGTACTGGCGCTAAAAAATTAACCGGCGCTCCGGTAATGGCTACAGATTTAAGAGCTTCGGCAAGTCTTGTTGTTGCAGCATTGGCAGCAGAAGGTGATACGCTAGTTGATCGCATTTATCATATTGATCGCGGTTATGATCACATCGAAGAAAAGTTATCGCAATTAGGCGCAACTATTCGCCGCGTACCAAATTAAGGCCAATCTATGTTAACTATAGCCGTATCAAAAGGCCGAATTTATGAAGAAGCACTGCCCCTTTTGGCTGAGGCAGGCATCGTACCAACTGACGATCCAAATACTTGTCGTAAGCTTATTTTACAAACCACGCGCGAAGATGTGCAGTTAGTTATCATACGTGCAACCGACGTACCTACTTTTGTAGAATATGGTGCCGCCGATTTAGGTATCGCAGGAAAAGATGTATTAATAGAACATGGTGCAGAAAGCCTCTATGAACCCTTAGACTTAGGCATTGCTTGCTGTCGTCTTATGACGGCAACTCGTAAAAATGCCCCACCAATAAGTGGACGCGTTCGCGTTGCCACCAAGTTTGTCAAAATTACTGAGCGATACTTCGCTAATTTAGGTATTCAAGCTGAAATCATTAAGCTGTATGGTTCTATGGAACTGGCACCTTTAGTCGGTTTAGCAGATTGTATAGTTGACTTAGTCGATACTGGCAACACTCTAAAAGCCAACGACATGGAGCCTCGCGATTTAATCATGAACATTAGTTCGCGCTTAGTCGTTAATAAAGCCGCCATGAAAATGAAAAATGCTGCAATTGTTGACTTATTAGGGCAATTTGAGCGGACTTTGGCACAACGTAATTAAAATCTTTGCTATTTATTGTTGGATTTCACCTCTTTACTATAAATAGCACTCATAATTACACTACACAAATTTGTTTATCCTTTAATAATATGCCTGAGCTAAGCCTACAAAAACTAGATGCCAACGCCACTGACTTTGATCAGCAATTAAAAGCTTTGTTAGCGTGGAATGAATCAGATGATCTAGATATTCAACACCGCGTATTGGACATAATTGCAGATGTACGACAAAACGGTGACCAAGCCCTGATGTCTTATACCAACCGATTTGACCATCGCTCTATAAGCTCGGCTAATGACCTAGAGTTATCTAAAGAGGTACTAAAATCAGCTTGGGAAAATATTCCTGTTGAACAAGGCCAAGCGCTGCAAGCAGCTGCTGATCGTATTCGCGCCTATGCTGAACATCAAAAACTAACGTCATGGCAATATACTGAAGCTGATGGCACTCTGTTAGGTCAAAGAGTAACACCATTAGATAGAGTTGGGCTTTATGTTCCGGGTGGAAAAGCCGCTTACCCGTCTTCAGTATTAATGAATGCCATTCCAGCCAAAGTGGCTGGTGTAAATGAATTGATTATGGTCGTACCCGCTCCGCAAGGTGAAATCAATGAATTGGTTATGGCAGCTGCCTATTTAGCAGGTGTAGATCGAATCTTTACTATTGGCGGTGCGCAAGCCATTGCCGCCTTAGCTTACGGCACAGAAACCATCCCTGCTGTCGCTAAAATTGTTGGCCCAGGTAATATCTATGTCGCTACTGCTAAAAAGTTGGTCTATGGCGTTGTTGGTATAGATATGATTGCAGGCCCATCGGAAATATTAATTATCTGTGATGGCAAAACTAATCCAGATTGGATAGCTATGGATCTATTTTCTCAAGCAGAGCACGATGAAAATGCCCAAGCTATTTTAATCAGTGACGACGATGACTTTCTAGCAGCCGTTCAACTCAGCATTGATACATTGCTTCCTACTATGGAACGCGCAGAGATCATTAAGGCATCGTTGTCAGCGCGTGGAGCATTTATTAAAGTGAATGATTTAACACAGGCTGCAGCCGTTGCTAATATCATTGCACCTGAACATTTAGAGCTTTCTGTTGAAGACCCTATCACTTTAAGCAAAAGTATTCGTCATGCCGGTGCTATTTTTATGGGTCGATATACAGCTGAAGCTTTAGGTGATTATTGCGCCGGACCTAATCATGTCTTACCAACATCGAGTACTGCACGTTTTTCATCTCCACTAGGTGTTTATGACTTCCAAAAACGCTCTAGTATTATTTATTGCTCTGAAAGTGGAGCTGATAATTTAGGAAAGGTCGCTTCTATACTGGCAAGAGGTGAAAGCTTAACCGCTCATGCTCGTTCTGCAGAATACAGGATTAAATCTTGAATCTTAAATCACGCCCTTTCGATGTAGAGACTATTTTCCGTAAAGAAGTATTAGCCATGTCTGCCTATAAGGTAGCCAATGCCAGTGGTTTAATTAAACTGGATGCTATGGAAAATCCTTACAAATGGCCTAAAGAACTTAAATCAGCTTGGCTAGCCACACTAAAAGATTGCCCATTAAACCGCTACCCTGATCCAGCAGCCCAAGAACTAACTGCAACAATCAAAAGCGCCTATCAAATAGACCCTCAATTTGAGGTAATGCTAGGAAATGGCTCTGACGAAATCATTCAATTATTATTAATGGCGCTGCCTACAAATGCGAGTGTTTTAGCACCTGCTCCTGGTTTTGTTATGTACAAACAGTTGAGTGACTGTTTAGGTCTAAATTATCTTAGCATTCCTTTGCGAGCCGATAACTTTGATTTAGATTTACCGGTCATGCTGGAAACAATCAAGCTACATCAACCGTCGGTTATTTTTCTAGCTTACCCTAACAATCCTACTGGCAATTTATTCAGTCAATCAGCAATGCTTGAAATCATCAATGTAGCTGAAGGCTTAGTGGTCATTGATGAAGCTTACGCACCCTTTGCTGACGCCAGCTTCCTAGAAACTTTAACAGACTATGATAATTTATTAGTTATGCGCACTGTTTCTAAGCTTGGCTTAGCTGGTTTACGCTTAGGTTATGTTATCGGTAGACCTGCGATTATTGAGCAACTTAATAAAATCCGCCTGCCTTATAATATAAATAGCCTTACTCAGTTAAGTGCTGAGTTCGCTTTATCTAACCACGAAATCTTTGAGCTACAAACCCAAAAAATATGCCAAGAAAGATCACTCATGTTTGATCAATTAAATGCATTGGCTGGAATAACGGCTTACCCTAGTGCCGCTAATTTTATTTTATTTAAAACACCTGAAAATCAAGCGAGTCGAATTTTCTTAGCTATCAAAGAACAAGGTATTTTAATTAAAGACATGAGTCCGCAAGGAGGCTTATTGTCGGATTGTTTACGCGTAACTATTGGCAAACCAAAAGAAAACAAAGCTTTTATAAAAGCACTCGTATCTTGCCTTTAAGAAACACTACTTCAGTACATAATTTTAGATAGCGTCAAAAGCTAACCTATCTTAATTTAAATTGAATGCTACCTAATTTAAAGTGCTCATTCGTTAATTACTTGTAGAAAAATAGTTATATAAATTACTATTAGGCAAACAATTCACCATAAGCGCTTCAAATTCAGTAGCGTATAATGGTATATTGGCCAGCTAATAAAAAAAGCGCTGCTAAGCCGCGATATAATCAGGAGAGATTTATAATGAATAATAAAGGCGTCGATAAGTCTAAACGCCAGTTTCTAACCACGGCATTGACCGTTGTTGGCGCTGTCGGCTCAGGCTATTTAGCTATTCCTTTTCTTGCTCAAATGCAGCCTAGCGTAAAAGCTATGGCAGCTGGAGCACCTGTTGAAGTAGATATCAGTAAAATTGAAACTGGACAACTTATTAGGATCGCTTGGAGAGGAAAGCCTGTTTGGATTTTAAATAGAACTCCTGAAGTACTGAGCACCTTAAAGTCATTAGATAATGAACTACGAGATCCGCTCTCTGAGGAATCTAATCAACCACCTTCAAGCAAAAATCCAGGACGCTCTATTAAGCCTGAAATTTTTGTTGCGGTTGGTTTATGTACGCATTTAGGCTGCTCACCAACTTTTCGCCCTGAAATAGCACCTAACGATTTAGGTGAACAATGGAAAGGTGGTTTTTTCTGCCCCTGTCATGGCTCTTGGTTTGATCTTGCTGGTCGTGTCTACCGTGGTGTTCCTGCCCCAAGTAATCTGGAAATCCCGCCCTATCGCTATGTAACCGATACACGAATTATCGTAGGCGAATCTTCAGAGGAGAAAAAAGCATGAAACCATCACGTTTAAGCAATTGTGGTAATTGGGTTTTAGATCGTTTTCCTGTTACCAAATTCTGGAATGAACATATGGCGCACTATTACGCGCCAAAAAACTTTAATTTCTGGTATTTTTTTGGCTCATTAGCGTTGCTAGTTCTAGTCAATCAGATTATTACCGGGATTTTACTAACCATGAACTATAAGCCAGATGCAAAACTGGCTTTTGACTCTATTGAATACATCATGCGTGATGTACCCTGGGGCTGGTTAGTTCGCTATATGCACTCAACAGGAGCTTCTGCCTTCTTTATAGTCATATATCTACATATGTTCAGAGGCATCATGTATGGCTCATTTAAGCATCCAAGAGAGTTAATCTGGATTTTTGGTATGCTGCTTTTTGTCGCTTTAATGGCTGAAGCCTTTATGGGCTATCTATTACCTTGGGGTCAAATGTCTTATTGGGGCGCCCAAGTTATAATTTCATTATTTAGCGCAATTCCTATTATTGGCGATGATTTATCACTTTGGATTCGCGGTGATTATGTTATTGCAGACGCTACTTTAAATAGATTCTTTGCCTTCCATGTTATTGCAGTGCCTTTAGTATTGGTCATGCTTGTTTTTATGCACATAGTCGCTTTACATGAAGTGGGCTCTAATAACCCTGATGGCATTGAAATTAAAGAATCGAAAGATCCATGGGGACATCCTGTAGATGGCATTCCCTTTCATCCTTACTACACCGTAAAAGACATCGTAGGCGTTGCAGTTTTTTTATTGTTCTTTGCTACCGTAATATTTTATATGCCGGAAATGGGCGGTTATTTTCTTGAACACGCTAATTTTATCCCAGCTGATCCAATGAAAACGCCTGAACATATCGCACCTGTTTGGTATTTCACTCCTTTTTATTCGGTATTAAGAGCTATTCCAGATAAATTTGCTGGAGTTATTGCGATGGGTGGCTCTATTGTGGTTTTATTTCTATTACCTTGGCTGGATCGTTGTCCTGTTAAATCTATCCGTTATCGTGGTGGTATTTTCAAAAAAGCTTTATTTTTATTTGTCGTTAGTTTTTTAGCACTTGGTTATTTAGGAACACAACCCGTTACCCCTATTGCAACGATACTTGCAAGACTTTTTACTACCATTTATTTTGGCTTCTTCTTATTAATGCCAATTTATACTCGTTGGGAAAAAACCAAGCCGGTTCCTAAAAGTTTAACTAAAGCTCATAGCCTTGAAGAACAATTACATGCTATTGAAGAGCAAATACCCGCACTTATACAAGAAATTACAGAGTTAAAACCTGTTGTTACTGAGATTGGCCACCCTGCATTTAAAAGCTCATTTTTTAACAGGCGACCAAATCCAGATGGTATTCGCAATGTAGCCACTCGCTTAGCAAAAAAACTAATAGAGAGCTTAGATTGATATGAAAAAATTAATAATTATACTGTTATTAACCTTATCATTCGGTGCGTATGCGAATGAAGAAATCGAATTACAATCAGCAAAAATCAATAATTCTGATAAGGATTCAATTCAACGTGGAGCAAAACACTTTGTAACCTATTGCTTGGGTTGTCACTCAGCCAAGCATATTCGTTATTTACGTATAGCCATCGATGTGAATGCAGATCCTCAAAAAGTACTTAGCGATATAGCTCCTGAAGGCGCGAGTATTTATGATCAACTGCACAGTGCAATGAACAAACACGATGCAGAAAAATGGTTTGGTACACAACCGCCTGATTTATCATTAGTCGCTAGATCACGCGGCGCTGATTGGTTATATAGCTATTTAAAAAGCTATTATGTAGATACGACGAAACCCTTGGGCGTTAATAATTTGATTTTCAAAGATACCGCAATGCCTAACCCACTTTGGCAACTGCAAGGTGAACAGCATGCAGAGCAAAGAAAAACCATATACGGTGAATATACAAAACTAGTTATTAATAAGCCAGGAACTTTGACAGAAAATGAGTTTGATCTTTTTGTAAATGATTTGGTTAATTTTTTAGTTTATGTGGGTGAACCTGTACAGTTAGAAAGACAACGACTTGGAAAATACGTCATATTCTTCTTATTGTTATTTTTAGTCATCGCATATTTATTGAAAAAAGAATATTGGCAAGACATACATTGATTTTATCTTCTATTAAGAAAATAAGGATATTTTCTTAATAGAAGGATCATAAACTCTTATCAATACCAAACCGAAATATAACCTTAATTATGCTACAATAGCTATTTTTACCGCCCTACATGTCCCAAGAGGTTGTTATTCGTGGCAAATATTATTACCCGTAAATCTGTAATGACACTTTTTTCATCACCTACATGCGCTATGAGTCATTGCTCACGCCTTGTTTTACACGAAAAAGGTATCACAGCAGACATAGAATATTATGACCCAAGCAATCCCCCGGAGGATTTACTTGAGCTTAATCCTAATGGTACATCCCCAACATTGATTGAACGTGACTTAGTACTCTATGATTCAAGAATCATCATGGAATATTTAGATGAACGTTTCCCTCATCCACCTTTACATCAGATGGATCCAGTTTCTCGTGCAAATGCAAGAATGTTGATCAAGCGTATAGATCAAGATTGGTATCAGCTTTTAGATGAAATACTATTCTCTGGAGAAAAAAAATCGGCTCGCGCAAAAAAACTGCTTAGAGAAAGTATACTTTCTGCTGAACCGATATTCGCTGCACGCCCCTATTTTATGAATGATGAGTTTTCCCTCATTGATTGCGTAATAGCCCCGTTATTATGGCGCCTACCTAGCATTGGCATTGATATATCAACACCGAGTGATGTCATCACTAATTATGCGCAGCGTCTTTTTAGAAGACCAGCATTTAAACTAAGCCTCAGCGAAGCTGAAAAAGAAATGTCAGAGCCATTAAAATAATGACTTCTCTAAAACCTTATTTAATTCGTTCAATTTATGAATGGATTATCGACAACGACTTAACGCCTCACTTGCTAGTTGATGCTGAAAACAAAAATGCTGTTTTACCACAGCAATTTATTGAAGATGGAAAAATAGTCCTAAACATTCGACCCCAGGCTGTCCAAGGACTTAGTCTAGGCAATAATGAAATACAATTTAGCGCCAGATTTAGTGGAAAACCTATGAATATAGTGGTTCCAATTACAGCTATCATGGCAATTTATGCTAAAGAAAATGGTAAGGGAATGATTTTTGATCAAGAAGATGAAGAACCTGAAAATACACCACCTGAAAACAAACCACCAACAAGACCTACCTTACGTGTAGTCAAATAGTCATAAAGCCCTGATATATTATTAAATGATTTTATATCAGGGTGACAATCAGTCACACTCATCTAAGTGAGCGAACAGATGACAATCTAGGTAAGTTATCAAAAACCGAAAACCTCTTCCTTAATACTTAAAAATCTGATTTTGTATCTACTTCGACTTTGATAAATAATATGCAACCACATTATTTTTGCATGTTTTTTTCGCTAATCTACGAGAACTAAAAATGCCAGATCTGCGTACTCCGTATTACCTTATCGATGAAACCAAACTGCTAAAGAACTTAGAAATCATTAAGCTTATTCGCGAAAAATCAGGAGCTAAATCTGTCTTAGCGCTCAAATGTTTTTCAACATGGAGCGTGTTCGATCTTATGAGTCAATATATGGACGGCACGACCAGTAGCTCGCTTTATGAAGCAAAACTAGGCCATGAAAAATTTGGCAAAGAAACTCATGCATATAGTGTCGCTTACTCTAAAGATGAGATTAATGAAGTCGCTAAATTTGCAGACAAGGTAATTTTTAACTCTATTTCTCAGTTACACTCTTTCTATGAATCAGTCAGTAACCTAAAAGTTGGGTTACGTGTAAATCCGGGCATTAGTTATTCCCACTTTGATCTAGCTGATCCAGCAAGAAAATTTTCAAGACTAGGCGTATGCAGCCAAGAGGAACTTGAAGCCGTTTCTGATCAACTTAGCGGCATCATGTTTCATTTTAATTGTGAAAATGATGACATTGAAAATATTACTGATGCCATTAATCAAATTGGTAGCAAATACAGCAATGTTTTGAAAAAGTTGCAATGGGTCAGTTTTGGAGGCGGCATTTACTTCACTAAAGATAATTATCCAGTAGAAAAATTCTGCCAAGTTTTAAAAGACTTTTCAGAAACCTATGGAGTACAAGTTTATCTTGAACCCGGTGAAGCAGCTATCACTGGCTGCGCTGAGTTAGTAACTACGGTGCTAGATATTGTTCATAATGAAATCGACATCGCTATTGTAGATGCCTCTATCGAAGCCCATATGTTAGATCATTTGATATACCATACTAATCCTCAGATTTCATCCCATGAATCTGGCGAACACCGTATTATAGTTGCCGGCAGAACCTGCTTGGCTGGCGATTTATTCGGACAATACGAACTAGACGCTCCATTAAAAATTGGCGACAAAATAAGTTTTGCTGACGCAGCTGGTTATACAATGGTAAAGAAAAATTGGTTTAATGGCGTGGCCATGCCATCAATCGCGGTAAAAAGACTTAATGGTAGTGTCGAACTAGCTCGCAGTTTTGACTACACCGATTATTTAAATTGCTTATCATAAGAGGATTCAGCAGATGAAAAAAAATGTAATGATTATTGGTGCTGGAGGCGTGGCACATGTCGCTGCTCATAAAGCGGCTATGAATAATGATGTTTTAGGCGATATCTGTATTGCTTCACGGACACAAGATAAATGCGACGCGATCATTGAAAGCATTCATCGTAAAGGCCATTTAAAAAATACCGATGGCAAACTTTACTCAGCCCAACTTGATGCCTTAGATATTCCAGCAACAATTAAGCTCATTAAAGAAACAGGTTCAGAAATTGTTATCAATTTAGGCTCTGCTTTTCTTAATATGTCTATACTGGAAGCCTGTATAGAAGCAGATGTAGCCTATATCGATACGGCTATACACGAAGATCCAGACAAAGTTTGCGAACAGCCACCTTGGTATGCTAACTACGAGTGGAAACGTAAAGACCGTTGTGCTGAAAAAGGCATCACAGCTATTTTAGGTGCGGGCTTTGATCCAGGTGTCGTTAACGCTTATTGCGCTCTAGCTGTTAAACGTTATTTCGACAAAATTGATACTATTGATATCCTAGATGTCAATGCAGGTAGTCATGGTCGATATTTTTCAACAAACTTTGACCCAGAAATTAATTTTCGTGAATTCGTAAAAGTTTGGACTTGGATAGATCGTCAATGGGCAGAATTTCCAACTCACTCAGTTAAAAGAGAATATGAGTTCCCTGTGGTAGGCAAACAACCTATTTATTTGAATGGCCATGATGAGCTACATTCTTTATCAAAAAACATCGATGCTAACAGCATTCGTTTTTGGATGGGTTTTGGCGATCATTATATTAATGTCTTTACCGTACTCCGTACACTCGGTTTCCTTTCTCATTTACCAGTAACATTGACTACTGGTCAAGAAGTTGTGCCACTTAAATTAGTGAAAGCATTGCTTCCAGATCCTATGACATTAGCTCCTAACTACACTGGAAATACTTGCATTGGTAATTTCATTAAGGGCTGGAAAGATGGTGAAAAACGTGAAGTCCTGATCTATCAAGTATCAGATCATAAAAAATGTTACGAAGAAGTTGAATCGCAAGGCATTAGCTATACTGCAGGCGTGCCCCCTGTTGCTGCAGCCATGTTAGTTGCAACAGGCGAATGGGATGCTAAAACAATGGTAAATGTGGAAGAACTCGATCCTGAACCATTTATTGCGATTTTAGACAGAATCGGTCTACCGACTGAAATATTAGAAATTGAGCCAGATAGCAAAAATTCTTTTAATGGTACTGTTAAAGCATTAGAACTAGAGCTTTTAGAATCTACAGCTACAGTTACTGTTTCTGCAGCTAACCCTATGATTGCTGTAACAGCTAAAAAATAAGTTAACCTAGTTCAAAATAGACATCGTTCCCAGTCTCCACGTGGGAACGATGCGATGTTTTTGTAGGGGCGAATTCATTCGCCCCTACCTCTATCCAATCCTTAACTTAAGTCTGTGACGCGCCTCCTATGCCTTGATCGATGCGCTAACGCTAATCCAGCCTACAGATCTTTATTTGAATATTTTGTCATAGCCATGCATCAAAGGACAAGGCAGTTGCCGGGCTTTTCCTTTCGCCCTTAGCCTTGAGCCTGCCACTTAAATGTTTATAATTAACTTAAACTACAACGCTTTAGTCTTTATTTTAGCGCAACGAGCGCATTGAAAAACTGTAATTAACTTCCCCAGCTTTACATCAAATTTCTGGTCGTTTACAACTTTCCATTTATGAAAACCGCTACGGCACAGCGTATCACCTTTATGCCGTTCGGCTACTGTAGGTCTTTTGAATTGAACGACTTCACCCATGAGGTATCATCACACAGTAAACTTATTGTCATATTGAACTGATTTATTTTTTAACAATACCATTCCATGCTGCCAGCCAAGTTGATAATAAATAAGTATCCGCCTTCTTATCTAAAACACCTGCCAAAATTCCTTGTATCGTTGCATTAACAATACCAAAGAATTGAATATAAGCCATCATAGGGTCGATGTTACGTATTTCCCCATTAGAAATACCTGCTTGTATGATTTTGTAAATTTTGCAGAAAGCCGGTGTTTCTTGTAATGGTTTTTCATCAGGCAAAAATTCATCAAACTTCAGATTCAACAAAAAGCGCATTACATCAGGCGCATCCTCTGTTAATCTGAACAACAAATCTACAGTACCTCTTAATTGTTCTGATGGCTTATCATTTTTTAGCCATATTTCATCAATGGATTCATTAAGATTAGCGAATATATCAGCATACAATTGCGCAGCGATGACCTGTTTGTTAGTGAAGTGCTGATAAATTTCACTAGTATTTTTAATATTAGCCATTTTGGCAATATCTGTTAATGATGTATTGTAGTAACCCTTTTTTGCAAAGAGCTTAAGAGCGGCTATTAATAGCTCACTAGATGTCGTGGTTTGAGGTGTTACATTAAGAATTTCTATTTCTTGATCCATATTTTTTGTATTGCAGCGTGTCAATCTGCTGCTTATCTGGGTGTTAAAAAAAATCAAGCTATGAATAATAATCAACAATGTTGGCTTACTGAACTTGATATTTGTAGCTACCAACTTAAGGCTGGAAAGTTTAGCTTAAACGCTCATATTTAAACAGGACTCTCCTAAGCACAGACAAAAGGCGTAGGACTAAAGGCTAAGAGTTAAGCCTAACATTAGTCGTAGCTTAATTTGTTAAGCTACTAGGCTTAATCTTTTGCCCTGAGCCTTTCTTCTGCCCTGAAACTGTCCCGCCTAAAGTTCGTAACCATATTTGTAATATCAATAATTTAATCTGTAGCAGTTAAAGCTGCTCTAAGATAATGAGTCATCGACCATAAAGTTAATACGGCAGCAATATACAGTAGACCATATCCTATGAAGTTTATTGGAATACCCCATATATCTTCACGGTATAACAAAAAGCCTATCGCCAGCATTTGTGCAGATGTCTTCCACTTACCTAACTTAGATACCTTAACTTTAGTACGCTGACCAATTTCGGCCATCCATTCTCTCAATGAAGCGATTGTTAATTCTCTACCAATAATAATAGCTGCTGGTATAGCTAAATAGGGGGATGCTTGTTGCTGAACGATAAAAACCAAGACAATGGTTACCATCAATTTGTCCGCAACTGGGTCTAAAAAAGCGCCAAAAGGGGTTTCTAATTGCATTTTTCTGGCAAGATAGCCGTCTAACCAATCGGTAAATCCAGCCAACAAAAATATCAGCGTACAGACTATATTGGAGTATTGCCAAGGCAAATAAAAAACGACTGCTAAGAGCGGTATTAACGCAATCCTTAACAAAGTAAGATTAGTCGGTAAATTAAATTGAATCGTCATCTTGATGATGAAATAGCTCGTAAATTCGTTGTGCCAACTGTCGGCTTATGCCGTCCACACTGCAAAGCGCATCCACGCCTGCGCATGAAATACTTTGCAATCCCCCAAACTGTTTTAATAAAAGCTGTCGCCTTTTAGCGCCTAATCCTGCTACTGATTCCAGTACCGATTGCTTAGCGACCTTGCCACGGCGCTGACGATGCCCCGTGATTGCAAATCGATGTGCTTCATCACGGATATGTTGGATTAATAATAATCCGCTAGCACCAGTTTTAATATTAATCGGCTGATCTTGGTCAACTAAAATCAACTTCTCCATACCTGGTTTTCTATCAGGCCCCTTTGAAACGCCGACTATCATAACATTATTTATGTCTAATTCTGCTAATGCCTTTTGCGCTTCTGCAACCTGACCTTTACCACCATCAATAAATAGTATGTCTGGCGCTTCGTGCTCACCCTGTTTTAACCGTTTAAATCGGCGATAAACGGCTTGATGTATCGCCGCGTAATCATCTCCACCGGTAATACCATTAATATTAAATCGACGATAAGCAGATTTTACCGGCCCCTCTCTATCAAAAACTACGCATGAAGCCACCGTTTGCTCACCTTGAGTATGACTGATATCAAAACACTCCAGACGTTTAGGCAAGTCTTTGCAAGCTAGCTCTTCCTGTAAACTCATAAATCTTGCGTAACAACCTTGTTTATCAGCGAGCTTAGCTAATAAAGAATTTTCAGCATTAGTCATAGCCATTTCCAGCCATTTTAAACGTTCACCTCTAACCTTTGCTGATATAACTACTGAATGTTCGGCTTTTGCTGTTAAAACTTCGCATAATAAGGCTGATTCTTCTAATTGATGACTAACGATCAACTCATAAGGCGCTGGTTTTTCGAGATAATATTGAGGAATAAATGCTTGCAGCACCGACTCAGGGTCATGAGTATCGGTCATTTTTGGAAAGTACGCTTTATTACCCAAATGCTGGCCATTGCGAATAAAAAATACTTGGACACAAGCAATATTTGCTTTGGTAGCGCAGGCAATAATATCTACATCGCCTTTTTCGCCACTGACAAAATGTTTTTGTAGTACTGAACGTAAACTTGCAATCTGATCTCGATATATGGCGGCTAATTCAAAATCGAGTTTATGTGCCGCCTGCTCCATATTAGTAACTAACTGATCAATCAGCAGACTGCCCTTACCTTCTAAAAATAGAGTGGTACTGGCTACATCTTGGGCATAACGTTGTTTATCAATAAGACCTACACATGGACCGCTACAACGTTCAATTTGGTATTGCAGACAAGGCCTAGTTCGATTGCTATAAACAGTATCGTCACATTGACGAATAGGAAATAGCCTTTGCAATAGCTTTAGACTTTCTTTTACAGCTCCAGTACTTGGATAAGGACCAAAATAACGACCTTTCTTATTCTTTGCACCTCGGTGCAAACTGATCTGAGGAAAATCGTGTTCACTAGACAGATAGACATAAGGAAATGAACGATCATCACGCAAACAAATATTGTAGCGTGGTTTATGGCGCTTAATTTGCTGACATTCTAGCAATAGCGCTTCACCTTCGGTGTGAGTGACCGTGACTTCAATAGCAGCCACTTTAGTCATCATGACTTGCTGTTTGGTGGATACAGTTTGTTTTTTAAAATAGCTAGAAACGCGATTTTTAAGATTCTTTGCCTTACCGATATAAATAATATCACCCTGGCTATTAAACATGGTGTAGATACCAGGACGTGTCGTTAAGCTTTTTAAAAAGGCCTCGCTATCAAAATTATTTTTGTAAGTTTCGATGGACAAATATCATCCTAATTATCTATTTATGGTTGGCTAATACTAAATCTTAAACCATGTTACGCGTTTACCCAAATTGAGATTAGCTAACAAACCTGATTGTATTAAAGCATCTACAAGCTGTTCATGCTTCCGGGTACGGTCTTTAACTTGATACAAGTGGCCTTTGTGAGTTTGGATTTGTCCAAAAGTTTCGCCTTGTTCTAGCCTATTTAGCAACACTGAAAAAACCTCAGTACTAGCTTGCACAGCACGCCAAAATAAACTTAGCTCGTCATCAGTTGCTTTAATTTCAGGTGAAACATGCGCAATGATATTACCCGTATCTATTCCTGCATTAATATAATGCACAGTGCAGCCAACTTTTTCTGGCTGCTGATTATAGAGCGCCCAAAAAGTACAATCAGCGCCTCTATATTCAGGCGACAAACCACCATGTAAATTAATAATGCCTAAGCGACCCTTTTCTAATAAAGCGCCTTTTAGCAAAGAAGTACCAAACACCACTATTAAATCTGGTTGATAACGATCTATCAGTTTAATAACGTCTGAATGATTAATATGCGGAACTTCTACTTTAAGCTCTGGATGGGTTAAATCTGGGATTTCATTACCAAAAAAGAACTCTGCTTCTTTATTGCCTCTATAACGTTTACGATCACGTAGCCAACGATTTAGTTTGCGCCAAAAAGTTGCTGGCCTTAATAACAGCTTTATTATTTTTTTAAAGGGATCGTCATGACCACTTTCTTGAATAATAGCTAAGGGCTTACAAGCTCTAGCAACTTCATTTGCAAAATATAAATGCCTAGGCGATTGCCCACAAAGAATGATAACTGAAAGTTGTGACATAAAGAGTGTATTTATTGTGGAATGTTAATATGTGCAATCTTAAGCATTAACGCATCTGCAAAGAACTTTGCAGCCCAATTGGGATATTCAAACATCGAATATCGCCCCCAAATAGGTGCGGAACCCGCAATCGCGCCTTTTTGAAAAGCATATTTTGTGCTCAAATGATGATTAGATTTTATAAAATCAAGTCCACGATCGACCGGTACTTTCAACTCATCAATACCTTGAGTATGAATTAAGCGCTGCCAAATAATACACATTTGCGCCAAGCCGGTCAGACAACAATAGTTAGCTTTAGGCGTCCAATTATCATCATAAACACCCGCTAACCAGCCATCGATTCCTTGTTGTGCTGCTTGCGCCTTAGAAGCTTTGATAGCCGCATCAATCATTTCTTCATTATCAAGTAATACACCACTCTCTAAAATGCCACGAATTGCATAAGCAATATTATGAGTAAAAGGCAGACCCTTTGCTGTAAAAGCATTGGTTTTAAACCACCCCGAGGCCGTCTGTTGAGTCATTGCCCAATGAATGTTTTTAATCGCTGCCTCCACTAAAATTTTCTCATTTGCGATTAACCCTGTTCGCAATAAAGCCCACGCTGAACGGGTATTATAAGTATGAGGCGTGTCGTTATGTTCCGAACGTCGCCAGCAACCATCGTCATCTTGCTGTGACAGCATCCAGTGCCCTGCCCTAACAGCCGCTACAAGACATTCATCCCGATCAAAAGCTAGATAGCCGGCAATCATCCCGTGCATAATTTGCCCGGTATTAAAAATAACCGGCTTACTACCCACTTCACCAAAATGACCAGGAAATGAACCTGTATCATTCTGTATTGATAGCTCCCAATCAACAATACGCGCTGCTCTTGTTATCAATTCTGGTTCAGACAAGACTTTTGCAGCTGCAAGCAGAGTTTCGATAATATACCCACTGGTTTCAGGATAACTAGGCAACCAGCCATCTTCAAAACTCCAACCAGCAGATACACCGCCTGCATCGGCATAGCCAAGACGCTGATCTTGAGCATGACCTATCCAAGCGATCACCGCTTTTAGATGTTCTTCGTCAGAAAGTTTTGGTTGTTTTGATAAGCCTGCTAGATCTTCACATATCAATGCGATATGTGCAGGTCGCCAAGGTTTATATCGTAAGGGTAATTTAATTAATCGAGTTAATAACATAGGAATAAATGGTTTAGTCTAATCAGCGGTATAAAAAAGAATGAGATCGCTATCGCAACGTTTTTTAATAAGGTAAAGCTTGCACATTAGTCTGCCTTTAGTTGACGCCTATAGGTTTGCAAGCTTAGCCCCCCTTGACTAAATGACATTAGGAGTAAAGATGATTTTAAAATCTAAACTTGCTTTAGCTCGATAGCTGGGGAATTACTTCACTCCAACTATCGAACTACCTATTTTTAAACAACTATAATACTAATTGGATCAGTCCAGACACCACCGCCGTTGCTATCGAGTCCGCGCACGCGTACCCAATAGGTTTGTCCGGGAATCAGCCCTGTTACTATAATATGTGTACTCGTGACCGAAGAAATGGCGTGTTGCCAGTTGTTTTCGATTTTTGGGTCGCTAGGGTTAATATGGACTTCATAGCTTCCAGCGCCAACTAACCTAGAGACTTGAACGTTTAAACTACCACTTAATTGCCCATGCGTTACTCGGAAATCTGAGGGCGCAGGCAAAAGTTGATTACTGTTGCTATGCACGATGTCGTGACGAAGATCATAACCGGTGGTGGCTAGCATGGCAGTATCACCGGCAGCCATCAACTCCAGATACAAGGCTAGGCGCTTGAGTAAATCGGTTAAGGTTTGCCGAGTGACGTCGCGCTGGGCTATTTTGAGGGTGTCATGGGTAAGACTGGCATGATAAGCATCTTGGAATGCGCTGCTGGCAGCTTCAAGGCCCACTAACGTTAATCCTTGGCCTAACCAAGGTTCTTTATAATGGTTATTGCCGGTCAAGCAGGTAATGATATAAGCTGACTTTACTAAAAAATCATTTATATTCAAGCGGTCGAAGGTGACGATAAGTTTAGCTTGCATGGAAATTCTCACTATAGAGTAGATTTAGGCTCAGGATTATTGGTACTAGAGAATTAAGCTTAGCTTATTTTTTTAAATTATCCAACCCTAACAGTAATTCATAGTTTTTTATTTTAGATGATTTTTTTAAAGTTGAGCTGCAGACCCTATATATAGTGATTAGTAGTGGATTTTATTGTTACTTGAAATTGAGTGAGTCTAACTAAAAACCATGCGGCCTTGCCGTTGCAAAAGAGTTTTTTCAGAAAAAAATTTATCCCAAAACAACGGTTATAAGCACAAAATGATTTGTTTTTATTTCCTAACGAGAGCGCTAAATATAAAACAATTCGCTTTTGTTCTCTAATGACAGCGTTAAATACAGAACAATCTGCTTTTGTTCTCTAATGACAGCGCTAAATTCAGAACAATCCGCTTTTGTTCTCTAATGACAGCGCTAAATTCAGAACAATCTGCTTTTGTTTTCTAATGACAGCGCTAAATACAGAACAATCTGCTTTTGTTTCTTAATGCATAGGTATCTACACAAGTAATCATTCCTGCAGTAGTTGGACAACAGAAATTGTAGGCCGGAATAAGACTTTTCGAGCGTAAGCGAGAGAAGCGTTTCCGGCATGCACGCAGATCCTGTGCAGGAAACGCCACCACGCGCTAGTCAGGTCTTATTCCGGCCTACAGCTTCAAATTTTCTCCCTTAAAGCACATAGGTATCTACACAAGTTTCTTATCGGCGTGGAAACGAAAAAAACACCGTAGGGGCGTATTGAATACGACCCATTTATTGAAAGTCCCATTTTATAGGGCTTATTTTATAAGGGCGTATGCAATACGCCCCTACGATCTTCACCACAATGTTATCGTTCTTAAGTGGGAATGCTAAGAATTATTTGTGTAGATACCTATGCTATTGCTTATTTATAATTTTTTATTGTTTGTGCATACAATTGTGCAGAATATACGCAAATAAAAATAGAATTTGATCCTGATAAAGCCGCAGCAAACCCTTTGAACCATGAAGGTGTAACATTTGACGAAGCAAAGGCGGTTTTGCTTGATCCATACGCATTAACCCATGAGAATTTCGAAGCTAATAATGAGCAACGCTCTATTACTTTGGGCATGGGTGCAAAAAATCGCATTCTAATCGTTGTATGGACACTACGCGATGAAACGGTGCGGCTAATATCAGCTTGGAAAGCTAATCAACCCAAAAGGAGACATTATGAGCAACAATTCTGATCCCTTGTTTAACCGATACGCAGATATGGACTTCAGTGATGCTAAACCGGTTACTGAAATCCCCGCTTTGGCGCAACTGCAAGCAGCACAAGGAGGTAAGTCTCGGATTACCATACGAGTAGATAACGACACCTTGGCCATTTTTAAAGCACGCGCCGAAATGAGCAACGGCAATTATCAAACATTCATGAATGAAGCATTAAAGCAATTTGCCCAAGGCGTCACCTTGTCTGATGTTGTTCGGGAAACAATTCGTCAAGAATTGCATAACCATCCATAATGACAGGTTTTTTTAAGCCCTACCAACCTGAAAA
>TBL_comb47_HYPODRAFT_10001724_pt1 | contig 27938 bp, 32 predicted proteins | sample TroBogypolimnion_40_FD_10682 | JGI IMG/M metagenome (IMG submission 10682) | reverse complement strand
CGCCGCTCCTGTTACGATCCCAAGCATGTCTGAACGATCCCGATACCTTCCCCGCCGCTCCTGTCTCGCCACTCCTGGCTCCTCAGAAAAGTTCTTGGAGAAAGCACCGACCGTGCCCGCCGATATGACCTTTTTGGACCTCGAAGATGCGGTGGCCCCGAATGAAAAAGTTGCCGCTCGAGCCAAAGTGGTCCACGCCATCAAAACGCTTGATTGGGGCGATCGGGTCATGTGCGTGCGGGTCAATGCCTGGGACACCGTGTGGACCTATGGCGATGTGATCGAAGTCGTCAGCGGGGCTGGTGAGCGCTTGGACGAAATCATGTTGCCCAAAGTCCAAGATGCCGCCCAAGTCGTGGCACTGGACTTATTGCTCACCCAGATTGAAAAGAACGTTGGGCTTCCCGTCGGGCACATTGGTATCGAAGCCCAGATTGAAACAGCACGCGGGTTGATCAACGTCGAAGAGATCTGTGCGGCGTCACCGAGAATGGAAACCATTGTTTTCGGTCCAGCAGACTTTGCGGCGTCCATCGAGATGCCGGTGCTGACGGGTGGAGTAGCGATTCCTGAATATCCAGGGGATCACTTCAACTATGTATTCTCGAAGATCTTGATGGCCGGTCGAGCGAACGGCCTGCAGGTCATCGACGGACCATTCCTCAAAGTCCGTGACTTGGATGAACTCAGAGAGTTCGCCCAGCGAACCCGAGTACTTGGTTACGACGGGAAGTGGGCGTTGACCCCTGACCAAGCTGGTGTCTTGAACGAGGTCTACTCACCGACCCAAGAACAGTTCGATAAGGCTTGGGATATTTTGGACAAATACCACCAAGCCACTGAAGGCGACCACAAGGGAGCCGTCATGTACGGCGACGAGATGATCGATGAGGCCAGCGCCAAGATGGCCAATAAATTTGTCGATCGAGGCACTCGAGCTGGGCTGACCCGTTCGACGGAGAACTAAGCGCACGCCTGGGCGATCGCTGCACAGAAAGATGGGGGATCTTCAATGAAACGAACGATTGGCGTGATCGCCACTCTTGCACTTTCTGCAGGCTTGATTGCGTCGTGCAGTTCGACACCGTCAGGACCACCAACCACCGCGTCGACGCCCCAGTATCAACATGAGGGAAGTTACCAAGTGGGAGTCACCACCATTGACCTCGGTTCGGCCGGCACCACGCTCGGTGAACGCTTTGCCACCGTGTTTTATCCCTCAAGCCTGACCGCTGCTCAAGCAGCGTCAACGGCGAAATTTTCCTATACCCAGTCAGAGACCATCCCGACCTCGTTGCAGGGAATTTTGCCGGCGAAGTACAACACGGTGACCACGATTAATGCGCACGCGAATGCACCGGGCTCCACGAAGGGTCCGTTCCCTGTGGTGCTCTTCTCACATGGTTATGGTGGCCAGCGCCTCTACTACTCACACGTCTTGGCCGGCATGGCCTCATGGGGCTATGTGGTAGTCAGCGCGGACTACCTCGAACGCGGTATCGCGGCACAAGCACTGAGGTTGACGACCAAACCCTCGGCAGCCCAAGACCAAAGCATCATGGCGTCTTCGCTCAGCGTGCTGTTGAGCGAGAACACGACGGCTGGATCGGTGCTCCGTGGCTTGGCGAATCCAAAGAAAGTAGCGGCCGTTGGCCACTCGGCCGGTGGGGGCACGGCGCTGACGGCGCTGAATGTTCCGGCTGTTCAAACTGCGGTTGGGTGGGCACCTGTCCCACCATCGGGCACACCGGTAGCGAAGCCCGTGATGTTGATCGGGGCCCAAGGCGATAACGCGGTGACGCCAAAGTGGATCAACAAGACCTACAACAGTTTCACAGGCCCGAAGTCATTTATCGAGATCTCCGGCGAAGGACACGACTCTTACACCGATACCTGTCAGGTCATCAGAGAAGGTGGAGGATTAATCAGCTTCGCCTTAGCGAATCACTTCGTGACTCCTGAGTTAGCGAAGCTGGCAGTCAATGGGTGCCAAGCAAGCAATATTGCCCCGGCAAAGTTCTGGCCCATCGTCCAGTACTACACCTTGTTCCAAATCGCCACGGTTTTCTCAGGACACAACGCGGTGGTACCGATCCCGGCAGCCGGGACCTTCCCAGGCTTCACCGTCAAGATCGTTCAGCACGGCACCTAAGGGTGCGAGGTTTAGGTCTTTGGATTTAAGAGCTGGCGAGCAATCACTTTGAGGCACAGTGTCTCGTCGGCTCCTTCGAAAATCGACAACACGCGTGCATCAACGAAATAACGACTGACCGCGTATTCTTCGGCATAGCCCATTCCGCCGTGGATCTGCATCGCTTCACGGGTGACCCACTCGGCTGCTCGACAGACGTAGGCCTTGGCCATCGATGCTTCGAGGGACCCTTCACCCTTGGCCATCATGTGGGCCACTTGGAGTGAATACTGTCGACACGCTTGGATGATGGCGGCCATGCGCACCAACTTCGTCATCGTGAGTTGGTAGTTGATGATGTTCTCGCCAAAGACTTTGCGGTTCTCCGCGTAGTCATACGCTGCTTCGTAGGCCGCTTGCATCAAGCCAACAGCGCGGGCAGCCGTCTGGATGCGTCCATTTTCAAAGCCGGCCATCTGGAGGTAGAACCCACGTCCGATACCCTCTTCTTCTCCGATGACGTTGGCGTCGGCGACAAACCAATTATCAAAACTGATTTCGTAGGAGTGCATTCCCCGATAGCCAAGTGTGTCGATGGGGCGCCCTTCCATACGGCCGTTGTCATCGCTACGACCTTCGGTGCTGGCGTCTTGGGTAAAGAGAAAACCATGGGAGTCGCCCACAGGCTTTTCGACAATAAAGATCGTCAGTCCCTTGTGGGCCANGGTGCGATCCGGGTCGGTACGAGCTAACAGCATGAGGACGTCGGCCCGCGCACCAAAGGTGCACCAGGTCTTCGTTCCATTGATGAGCCATCCCCCCGCAGTCTTGGTCGCTGAGGTGGTAAGACCCGCCACATCACTTCCATAGTCGGGCTCGGTCACCGCAACGGCGGCCAGTACTTCTCCCGAGGACAATTTGGGCAGCCACTGTTGCTTTTGAGCCTCGGTTCCGCCGTTGACCAATGCTCGCGTCAAAATTTCTGGGCGAGTTATCAGCGAGCCACCGATGCCAAGCGAACCCCAGGTCAACTCTTCGGTCGCCACCACCATGCCGACGTAGTCCTCGTCGCCGCCGGTGGCAAAGCCTTCGTACTCTTCGGGAACCGAGAGCCCTAAGCCTCCGATCTCGGCCAGCGCTTGGATCAATTCTTCAGGAATGTCCCCGTTGGTGCGATGAATGTGTTCAGCGCGGGGTCGGACCTGCTCTTCGGCAAAGCGATGAAAGGTCTCGGCGACGAGTTGAAAGTCATCATCAAGGTGGCGTGGGCCTTGCTGTCCAACCATCGTCCCGAGAAAACTTGGGTCACAGTAGGTGCTCACAAACGCAGCTGCCGGAGCCATCCAGTCACGACCTATGCCGAAGAGCTCTTCTCGCCCCAGAACTCGTTGGCCTAGGTCTCGCACCGAGTCGGCGATGAAGACACAGGCAATACGGGCTTCTTCGTCGCCTCTCGCTCCGTAGTCCAGCGTTGCTTTCGCCGTGGCGACCGCTGAAGCGGCGTGGGCGATGTCGTAGGCGACGACTTGGTTGGCGTCAATGCCCCCGTTGTTGCGCACGGTTTCGATGGCCGCGTCGACAACGCTTTGGGCAAGGGTGACGACCGCCGCGGCTGCCGTCATGTCGGGAGAAGTAGTGGTATCCATGGCCCATAACCTAGTCGCCACTGCTGGTCATCGGACCTTCAATTATTCTTCAGTGCTTCACTTGAGGTAGCGGGGACCTTTACGCCAAGGGCCGCTGGGCCAAGACGGTGACCAGTGGGGGTAAAAGCACCGCAGCATCGCCCGGGTCAACCTCAGAAAGTTCCTCCATGTACTCCCGCACCGGCCCCGGCCCGGCACCGGCGGGAGCTTCGGACCAAGCATCAATAAGGTCAAGACCGCAGTCGCGCACCAAACGGGGCAGAAGTGCCCCGATGTCAGGGTGGCGAGCGCTTGGCATTGACAGCGCTTCGCCGTCAATGCGCCCTGCTGAAGTCACGGGCTCTTGGATAACGATCCATCCGCCGGGTCGAACAGACGCCACCATGGAGCGCAAGGCCACGAGGGGGTCATGAACATGGAGAAGCAAAAAGCGGCAGTAGGCCAGATCAACCGGTTCAGGAAGCGTGAGATCTTCGACACTTTGGGTGAGCGCGATGACTTGGGCATACTGAGCGGCGGCCTCGGCGACGGCATCACGAGCAGCAGGATCGACATCAACAGCGTAGATACGCCCGTCACGGCCAACAATGCTGCCCAGCTCAATCGCTACGTCACCCCGGCCTGCGCCGACGTCAACGCAGCGCCATCCTGGACCGACGCCGAGACGCTGTAGCGCCGTTTCGAGAGGGCGCCGATAGACGTCGTCGCGCAGACCAAGGAGTTCGTTGAAGTCGCTCACGCCCATGGTCTTAGCCTTTCACAGGTCACCTTGCGTCCCTGACGTTCACCTCATAAGGTCACGAAGGTGAACGTAACCATGTTGCTCGCAGATGCCGCCCAGGTGGCGGATGGAAAACTCTTTATTCTCGGGGGTGGATGGTCGCTGACCGGACCCGACCCGACCCCGAGTGCCGTTGCCATCAAGTTGGAAGTTGATTGGCACGAAACGAACGTGCAACATCACTGGGAACTGTTTTTAGAAGACGCAGACGGCCAACCCGTCTTGATGCCGACGCCCGACGGCGAACAACCCATTGAAATCCGGGGCGACTTTTCCGTCGGTCAACCAGAAGGAATCATTGAGGGCACGCCTGTTGATGTACCGATGGCCATTAACTTGGGGCCGATCCCGCTCAAGACCGCTATGCGCTACACGTGGCGACTCATGGTCAATGGGACGAACCTCAATGGCGGATCGATCTCGTTTTCCACCCGGCCAGCACCCTTGGTGTGACCAACACATAATCTTGAAAGAGCGAGAGAGAGGATTCTACTATGACGACTTTTGAGCGACCATTCGGACGGTGCCTCGAAGATTTTGAAATCGGTGACGTCTACAAGCACTGGCCCGGCAAGACCATTACTGAGTTCGACGATCACCTCTTTTGCATGTTGACAATGAACCATCATCCGCTCCACTCTGATGCTTGGTTCGCGGAAACCCAGTCTGTCCAAAAGCGCAACGTCGTCGTAGGGAACTTGGTCTACTCGTTAGTTCTCGGCATGAGCGTCCCCGATGTGTCGGGGGCGGCCATCGCAAACCTCGAGATTGAGTCGCTCCTCCATAAAAATCCAACGTTTCACGGTGACACCATCTATGCCGAGACGCGCGTTTTGGAAACAGTACCGTCGAAGTCGAAGAATGATCGTGGCGTAGTGACGGTTGAATCAAAGGGATTCAATCAAAACGGCCTTGAAGTCTGTTACTTCCGTCGCAAGGTGTTGGTGTGGACAAGGGATGCGCTTCCCGAACGACTGCGACCCTATGGCGTCCAAAGCTGGGATTGATCTCACTGCTCGACAACGATCTCGTTGGGCCACGCTCATTGATGAGCGCATAAGCGTTCAGCGAGACCTTCCCTGGCGGAGAACTCGCGATCCTTGGGGAATTTTGGTCTCCGAAGTGATGTTGCAGCAGACCCAGGTCGATCGAGTCCGTCACGCGTGGCCGCTCTTTCTGGCGTCGTTCCCTACGCCATCAGCGTGTGCCGAGAAAGGTCAAGCAGCGGTGGTCCGCCAATGGGAGGGAATGGGCTATCACCGCCGAGCGGTGGCGCTCTACCGCTGTGCGGTCAAGATCGTCGAGGAATTTGAAGGAATTGTGCCGGATAGCGAAGCAGCACTGCGCAGCCTCCCCGGCATCGGCCCCTACACGGCCAACGCAATTTTGGCGTTTGCTTTTGAACGCGATGTCGCCGTCGTGGATACCAATGTGGCGAGGATTCTCTCGCGCGCGGTGGCCGGAACACCCCTCACCCAGCGCCAGAGTCAAGAGATTGCCGATGATCTCGTTAAAGCGAACAAGGGCTGGGCCCACAACCAGGCGATGTTGGACTTTGGCGCAATGGTTTGTCGATCCTCGCCACTCTGTGGTGGCTGTCCTCTTAAAAAAAGTTGTCGATGGGCTCGTTCCGGATTTGCAGATCCGGATCCCGCGAGTAAAACAGCAGGAACGGCTCGGCCACAAGCGGCTTTCGCTGGATCCGATCGACAGATTCGNGGGAAGCTCTTGTCGCTGGCGCGCGCTGGACGGCAGAACCTCGAGGACATTTCTGAGCTCGAGAANGAGGTGGGGGAGCTGCGCGTGCAGCGCCTTATCTCCTCGCTCGTTGAAGACGCGTTAGTGAAGGTCACCGCACGTGGTCTGGTNCTTCGCTAGNGCTGAAGAAACGCCGTAATCGATTGCTCCACNTGATTGGGTTGCTCTANGTGCAAGAAGTGACCGGCANCGGCAACGGTTTCGAACTGGGATCCTTCGGGAAGCGATGCGAGGGGGTCGCCAATGTTTCCGATNCCGAAGCATCCGTCGTCTTCACCATGAAGGTAGAAGGTGGGGATGGTGGTGGGCTGGTTCAAAGCATCTTGAACTTCTTGAAGCGCTGGGTCGAGAAGATCTGCTTGGAACATTGATCGGTAGTAGCCAAGTGCTGCACTGATGCGGTCGGGCTCGCGCAGTGCTTGTTTCGTGAACTCAAGATCGTCGGTGGCGTTGTAGCCCGGAGACCAATCGGCCCAGAGACCATCGAGAAAAGCGAGGTCGTCCATGGGGACAACGAAATCGGCCAAGGCATTTTGAAAGAAGAACATGTACCAACTGCGTTGGAGCTGGTCGTAGGTCATAAACGAATTCGCAATCGAGTCAGGTGGCGGCACGGCCATGGTCACCATCTTTGACCACACGTCAGGGACCAGCGCTGCTGCGCCATAGGCGATGATCGCCCCCCAGTCGTGACCGATCAGGACGCTCTTCTCCTCAGCGCGCAACGCTTCTTCGATGGCCACGACATCGAGAACCAGAGACGCCATTTGGTAGTTGCCGTCGCTCGCCAAATCACTAGGTGCGTAGCCGCGAAGTGCGGGAGCAACGACGTGATACCCCAGCGCTGCCAAGGGCCCGCTTAAGTGACGCCAGGTCTGGTGTGAGTCGGGGAAACCGTGGAGCAGAAGGGCCAACGGGCCATCGCTCGGACCCTCCTCGGTGCCTCGAAAGGTCATTCCTCGAACGGTCAATGTGAATGCAGCCATGGGCTTTACGCTAGCAATGAAGAGATCAGTAACGTGGGGGTATGAAAATAACCTTCTTCGGCACCCGGGGTTCGTGCCCATGTGCCGGCGACCACTACCAGAAGTTCGGGGGAAACACGTCGTGCGTCCTGGTGGAAACGGACGATAGGACTCCACTCATTTTGGATGCGGGCACGGGGCTGCGTGCGTTGGGGTCACACCTTCACGACTCGTGGGATCACGACGAGCCATTTCGGGCACGGACTTTTGTTGACCCATCTTCACTACGACCATCTTCTCGGCCTGCCCTTTTTCCGGCCGTTGGAACAAAGTGGTTCTCTCCTTGAGATCTATGGGCCCCGCCAAGGTGACGGGGATCTCGCCAGCGTCATCGACGCAGCAGTCACTCCGCCATTCTTCCCCGTCCAGATGAAAGAGTTCCGAGGAGATATTCAACTCATTGATGTGGGCGACGAAGAGCTAACTTTTGGCTCGACCACCGTCATGGCTCGTTTCATCCCGCACACCGGCGCCACTTTGGGATTTCGCATCGAATCCAATGGACGGTCGATGGCGTATCTTCCCGATCATCAAGCGCCACTCGAAGGCGATGAGATTACCGCAGCGGTGCGTGAACTGATCGATGGCGTTGACCTCTTGATTCACGATGCGCAGTATGACGAAGAAGAGTTTGCAGAAAAATCCAATTGGGGACACTCCACGATTCGCTATGCGTTGGAAGTGGCTCATCAGGGGAACGTGGGAACCTTGGCGTTGTTTCACCACGACCCGGCCCATGATGACGATCGGCTCGCCGCCCTTGAGCATGAAGCTCAAGTGAACGCACAAGGTCGCTCGATCATCCAAGTACTTTCGGCTCGAGAGGGCATGTCGATAGAGTTAAGCGAGCAAAAGGACGCATAATGGCCAAGAACACGTCGATTGACCAGGCTCGATTTCGAGAAGTACTCGGCCATTTCGCCACCGGCGTGACCATCGTCACCGCAATGGAGGATGAGGGTCCTGTTGGCTTTACCTGCCAGGCATTTAGTGCGCTGTCACTTGATCCACCAATGGTGGTGTTGGCCCCGGCAAAGTCCTCAACGAGTTGGCCCAAGATCGCCCAAGCAGGGTCGTTTTGCGTCAATATCCTGGAGAGCAAGCAAGAAGCACTCTGTCGATCATTTGCCGTGTCCGGCGTCGACAAGTTCGCAGGTGTGGGGTGGACCCCTGCAAGTTCAGGCGCTCCTCTTTTGACCGGGTCTCTCGCATGGGTTGACTGTGAGGTTGAAGTAATCCACGATGCGGGCGACCACGAATTGGTTCTCGGGCGCGTGCATGATCTCGGCGTTGGAGAGGGAACTCCGTTGGTCTACTACCGAAGCGGTTTTGGGCATTTCGCTATTTAGTTCGAGTGGGAAGTACGCTCGGTCTCATGGCTCCTACGTATCACCCCACCCCAATCGAGGGCGTTGAGCTCATCGAACCGCAATCTCATGGCGACGATCGAGGTCGCTTCGTTGAAACCTATCGACGCGAATGGCTCCCTCTCGGTCGAGAGATGATTCAAGGGAACCGCTCTGAGAAATCTGAAGGCTCACTCGTTGGCCTGCACTACCACCTTCATCAGGCGGACTATTGGTACATGTTGCGCGGAACCGCGCGTGTGGTGTTGGCTGACCTCCGGGTGGGCTCGCCCACAGAATTGGCGACCTTCGTTGTTGATCTGGACGGGAGCGAGGACCGAGGCCTCTTCATCCCGCCCGGGGTGGCCCATGGCTTTGCTGCCCTGAGCGACATGCTCTTGTGGTATCTGGTCGATGGCTACTACAACCCTGCGGACGAACTTGGGGTTGCTTTCGATGATCCTGCATTGGGTGTTGACTGGGGTTTGCTTGACCCTGTGGTCTCCCAGCGGGATCGCACTAACCCAACGGTGGCCGAGATTCCTGCGGGAGTGCGACCATATTGGGGCATGAGAACCTAACGGCACCACAACGGTGAGAAGCATCACCGAGAATCGGGTTGAATAGAGACTGTGCGCACAGCCATTGGACTTATCGTTCTGATCATTGTAGTGGTCGTGATCGTGGCGCTGATGTGGCGCCGACGCACCAAAGATGAGATTCACTCCATCGACCACTATCGCAACGCACTTGAGACACTGCACGAAATGCGCGGACCTACGGGATCGACGAGCGTGCGGGTCCTCGACCCGGATGAAGCAAAAAACCTTCGTCAACCAAGTCATCTTGACTCCATCCGATCTTCTTCGAATCCGCCGAGAATCCAGCCGCCGGCAGGCGCTGGTGAGGACATTGTCTTTGATGATGCGCTACCGCCGCTTCGGCCGAGTTATCAACACGACCACGAGCGAGGCCATAAAAATCCTGAGTGGGCGATGACACGTGCCCAAAGTCGCCCTCCTCTCCAAAACCGTCAGTGGTATGTCGTTGGCATCGCCAGCGCATCGGTCTTGGTGCTCTTGATTGTCGGGGTCGTGATCGGCAAGACGTCTCACTCGTCCTCACCCGTTGCGACGACGACCTCAACCACGGCGCACGCAAAGAAACATACAAAAACAACGCAACCCCACGTCACGACCACCACGGCCCCGACGACGTATGCTCCCCAACCCGGCGCCACCGCGTCAGCGGCGACGTATCTTGCTCCCAGTTCAAGCTATGTCCTCACGGTCACCACCACCGGGGGCCCCTGCTGGACCGTTATCCAAAGTTTGCCCGGCAACACGCAGATCTCGGCAGGCAGTGTCGCCCCTGGATCTCCACAGCAGACTCGCATCACGGGAGGAACGCAAGTGACCTTGGGTGCTCCGGGATATGCCGCCATCAAGATCAATGGCCGCAGCGTGACGTTCCCGTCGGGATTTCAAGCACCACTGGTTTTGACTTTCCAGCCGGCGACGCCGCCGACGACCACGACAACCTTGGTGCCGATTGGTACGACAACGACGACCGTGGCGCCGGTGACGACGACCACACGCAAGCCGTAAGGTACTTACTCAGTGATGGTGAACTGGTCGAACATCCACGCCAAGACGAATGCTTCTTCCCTCCAAGCGCTGTAACGGCCCGATGGCCCGCCGTGACCAACGTCCATCTCGGTGCGCAAGAGGACCGGATTCTCTGGATTAAGAGAACGAAGGCGCGCCGTGAACTTGGCGGGCTCCCAGTAGCCCACTCGGGTGTCATTGAGACCAGCGGTCAGCAGCATCGCCGGGTAGCGAAAAAGACGCCCTTCGGAATCAGTGCGCACCATATTTTCGTAAGGAGCGTAGGCCTTGATTGTGGCATAGGCCACGGGGTCATCGGTGGGGTTACCCCACTCTTCGTACTCGCCAACGGTCAACGGCAGGGAAGGATCGAGCATGGTGTTGAGCGCGTCGACGAAGGGCACTTCACCAATGAGGGCACAAAATCGATCAGGACCTTGGTTGGCTACTGCCCCAATCAATAAGCCTCCAGCGGAACCGCCACGGGCCACCAGTTGGCTCGGCGCTGTGACACCGAGAGCATGCAAGTGGTCGGCCGCAGCGATGAAGTCACTAAAGGTGTTCTGTTTGGCAGAAAGGTGTCCGTCGTCGTACCAGTGACGGCCGAGTTCGCCTCCGCCGCGAACATGGGCGATTGCGTAGATCACGCCACGCTCCAACAAACTCATCCTGGTCGTCGAAAAGGAAGGGTCCATGGACATTTCGTAGGCGCCGTAGCCATACAAGAGACAAGGTGCTGGTGTTCGAGGAGGATCGCCGGCTACGCCATCGCTTGCCAACAGCGCACGGCGATGAACGACCGAGATCGGCACCTTGACGCCGTCGTGGCTTGTCGCCCATGTTCGATACGTGACGTAGTCATCGGGGTTGAAGCCTCCGGGGATTTCTTGTTGCTTCAACACCGTGATGGCGCGGGAATCGAGGTCAATCTGTGCCACCAAGTGGGGCTTGATCATCGACGACTGACAGACGCGCAGTATTCGTGTTGAATTTTCTGCGTTCTCACCAATCCACGTTGATTGGGGTCGTTCATCAGAAGTGATGAGCCAACCATTCTGAATCAGATTGTCCGAATCCAAGCGTTCGGTGCCGGCGAGATCAACAACACGAAGTTGCGTGTCCCCATCTTGACGTTCGGAGANAACCAAAAAAGAACTGAAGGCATCGATACCACCGAGATGGATTTCTGGACGGTGAGGGATCACCGTCGTCCAATGGACTCCTTCGTTCGTGTGGGGACTGGCGTCAAGGCGGAAGTTGACCGCTCCATCTCGGTTGGTTGCTTTCAACCACCACTGTGTGCCGTTCTCGAGCGTGACGTGTTCAACAAAGTGTTCAATACCCGACTCTCGAGGACAGAGCAGCGTCAGAGGGCTCTCGGGATCGTCAGCCGGAAGGTAGTAGGTCTCTGACGTTGAGGAAGAGCTTGTTGTGACAATGATGACTTGTTTATCTCGGGTACGGCCGAGGCCAATGTTGAAACGCTCATCACCTTCTTCGTAAACCAACACGTCTGTTGCAGGGTCACTGCCAAGTTGGTGACGCCAAAGTTGGTAGGGCCGCCAGGCGTCATCGACCCTGGTGTAGAAGACGGAGCTTGAATCACTGGACCAGGCGAAGCCATAAGAAATGTTGTGGATGGCCTCGTCGTAAACTCGGTCTCCATTGATGCTTCGAAACGTGAGCTCGTGGCGTTCGTTGCCCACCGTATCGACGGCCAGCGCCAGGGTGTGATGATTTGGGCTTACCGAAGCGATGCCAACGGAGAAAAACTCGTGGCCTTCGGCAGCGATGTTCTCATCAAAAATAATCTCCTCGCTGGCTGATGCATCGAGAATGATCGGTGGGGTGATCTCCCCGCCGTAGGGGAGTCGACAGAAGATGGGGTAATCAAGACCTTCGACCGTCCGCGAGTAATACCAATAGGGTCCCCGGCGGACTGGGACCGACATGTCGGTTTCGACAATGCGGGAACGGATTTCCGTGAAAAGATGCTCACGCAGTGGACCGAGATGAGCGAGGCGCTCTTCGGTGTAGGCGTTCTCGGCCTCAAGATAGGCCAAGGTGGCGGGATTCGTTTTGTCCTTCAGCCATGAGAATTCGTCGATGCGGGTGTCACCATGCTCGGTGACGGACGTTGGGATGGCTTGGGCGAATGGGGGAGTGCTTTCCATGAAGTTCTAGCCTTACAGGTAATCGGTCGGGACGAGTCAAGCGAGGACGAATAGTTGTTACTATCTAGATAGGAGTAATTCCGACCCTACCTGGGTCGGTAGCGTCCGGAGGACAGATGGCCATTCAAGATCTTGATTTGGGAAAGTACCAACTCGGCTGGAGCGATAAAGAGGACTACATCTTTAAGCCCAAGAAGGGGATCAACGAAGACATCGTCCGTGAAATGTCCGCCATTAAGAAAGAACCGGAGTGGATGCGCGATTTTCGTTTGGCCGCCCTCAAGCGCTTTGAGCGACGACCGATGGCGCAATGGTTCGCCATCAACATGCCAGACCTGGACTTCGATGACATTTACTACTACATCAAGCCAACAGGTGGTCAAGTTGACAAGTGGGAAGACCTCCCTGATGCAATCAAAGACACCTACGAAAAATTGGGCATTCCTGAAGCAGAACGGAAGTACCTGGCAGGAGTAACTGCACAGTATGAATCAGAAGTGGTCTTTCACCGAAACCGTGACGACTTAGAAGCGCAAGGCGTCATCTTCACGGACATGGATACGGCAGTTCGTGACTACCCAGAGTTGGTTCGTCGCTGGTTCGGCACCATCATCCCTCCCAACGACAACAAGTTTGCTGCGCTGAACTCAGCGGTCTGGTCTGGTGGATCGTTTATCTACGTGCCACCTGGCGTCAAGGTCGACATGCCGCTTCAGGCATATTTCCGGATCAACGCTGAAAACATGGGACAGTTTGAGCGGACCTTGATTATCGCTGATGAAGGTAGCCAAGTGCACTATGTCGAAGGCTGTTCGGCGCCGGTGTACTCAACGGACTCTCTCCACTCGGCCGTTGTCGAACTTGTCGCTCTGCCGGGAAGTCGTATCACGTACACGACCATCCAAAACTGGTCGAACAATGTCTACAACTTAGTGACGAAGCGAGCACGTGCTGAAGCGGAAGCGCACGTCGAATGGATTGATGGAAACATCGGCTCACGGCTCACGATGAAGTACCCGAGTGTCTACCTGATGGGGCCAAAGGCTTCAGGTGAAGTTCTCTCGGTAGCGTACGCCGGAGCAGGTCAGCATCAAGATGCTGGAGCCAAGATGGTCCATGCGGCCCCTGAGACGACGTCGACGATTATCTCGAAGTCGATTTCAAAAGATGGCGGCCGGACCACCTACCGCGGTCTTGTCCATGTCGATGAAGGTGCAACCGGGGCGAAATCGTTCGTTCGCTGTGATGCGCTGCTTCTCGACGAAGAGTCAATCTCTGAAACCAAGCCGTACATGGAAGTCAGCGAGCGCGATGCTTCTATTGGCCACGAAGCAACCGTTTCAAAGGTTGGCGACGACCAGCTCTTCTATCTGATGAGTCGAGGATTGAGCGAGTCTCAAGCCATGGGAATGATCGTGAACGGGTTCATTGAGCCTGTTACTCGCACCTTGCCCATGGAGTATGCCGTTGAGTGGAGCCGACTGATCGAACTGCAAATGGAAGGTTCAATCGGTTAATTACCCCGATTCCATCGCAGTTTCCGGAATCCTTTTTATTGAAAGTTCACGTGTTGGACCGTTGCGCGTCACGGTAGGTTTCCGCTTGGGTCATACTATTTGCCTCATGAGTCACGAAATGGCAAAAAGGTGACGAAGTCGGAAAAGCGAGCGATCATCCATATTGGTCGCCATAAAACTGGCACCACCGCTATTCAAGAGTTCCTCGAGTCGCATTCGGACCTTCTCAAGCAGAAGGGAATTCTTTACCCGGCGTCAGGTCGTCTCGGTGCTGGACACCACAACTTGGCATGGGAACTCGATGGTGATGGCCGTTTTGATCCCTCTCGTGGAACTCTGAGAGATCTGGAAGAAGAGATCAAGGACTTCGACAAAGTCGTCCTCTCATCGGAGGATTTTTCAGTGATGCGAGGTCACGAGTCTGAATTGGGATTACTGGCGAATGTTCTCGCCGGACAGAATTTTAAGGTCACCGTCATTATCGTTCTTCGAGAGCGAAACGAGTGGTTACGATCGATCGGGCTAGAGCTCCTCAAGCACAATCTGGACAACTCGATTGAGGGATTCCAAGATCAAGAAATTCTTACGCGAAACCGGAATGGGAGAGCGGTTGAAATGTCGATGAACGACGACGACATCATCAGAGAGTTCTCTTCAGTATTTGGAAAGAGCCACATGCAGACCGTGGCCTACGACAGAACGGACATGGTCAAGACCTTTCTCGAATCCGTGGCGCCCTTTTTTCCGAACGTTATTCTGAACTCAGAGACTGGTCTTCGAAAAAATACTTCATTCGACACCTTAGTGACACTCCAAAATGAGATCGTTAGTGGAAGGAAAAGCCAAGTGCTGTTAGAGCAAAAGACAGTAGAGCTCGCCGCAAAGCAGGGTGAAGTATCCCTTCTCGAGAATGAGAAGACTTCGCTAGGACAACAAATTACTGATCTCAAGCAACAGGTCGCTGATCTCAACCAGCAGATTTTAGATTTTAGAAATTCAACGAGTTGGAAAGTCACCAAACCATTGCGAGCAGTGCGCAGAAAGCATTCGGCGTAAGCAACGCTTAGCGCATTCTTGCCCGGCGACGCATGGTCCAAAGCGGCGGCCCGGCGGGAACTGGGGCAAGGATCGCTGATTCTTCAAATCCGACTCGCCGGTAGTAGGCAAGGTTTTCTTCTTTTTGGGTCTCTAAATAGATGTCGTAGCCCTCTTGATCACACGACGCCAACACTGGCTCCATGAGCATTTGTCCGAGACCTTGTCGTTGATAGGAGGGCGAGACAGCCAAGAGGGCGAGATACCAGACTTCTTCTTTTGGGTGTGCCTTCTCCATTGCCGTGAGATAGCGCGTTCCATGGAACAAGGCTTTAGGAATGGGGAGTAAAGCCCAGAACGCGTAAAGCGCCTGGAGAATTTGGTCTTTGACCGGGGGAGGATGGGTGCCTGGTGCAGCCCAGGCGGCTACGGCAATGATGACTCCCTGATGCCGAACGACCGAGATCGTACGACCGGTCCCGAGATACTTGATAAAGCCGGTATAGAAAAGCGGCAGACCCCTGCGAAGAAGGCGTTCGTTGTTGGAAAGAAATAAATGAAATGGATCATCGATAAACGCATCTCTGGCTACCGCTCCAATCTCAGCCAAATCCTTCCGAGACAGCGCTCCTTCGAGGTGATCGATGGTGAACTCCATATCTCCACAGTAGCCAGAGTCGCTGAGTGGCTTCGGCTTCGCCGAAGTGGCACAATTTCACCATGCCGATGAACGAACAGTGCAAACATTTCCAGTCGCGAACCTATGACTCAGGAGAGGTCGCGCGATTCTGTGAATTAGATCTGGCTCCAGAGGCCCCCTGGCGTTGTCCTGAAAACTGTCCTTCCTATGCTCCTCGTCTGGCCGACGTGGGATGGGCGCACGGCACCTTGATCGAGCCAGCTATTGAGGATGAGCCCCAAGGCGACCCCGCTGAGATTGCAGCGCTCCTCGAGTCAGCGGTTGAGATCGTCAATGAAGTAGCCCCTGAAATCTTGGCCGAAGTGCGAGCCCAGGACGCAGCGCAAGCTCGTAAGGCAGGCCGCAAGTGGTGGCGCTTTGGTCGTTGAAGACCAAAGCGCTCTCTAGAAGTCTTTAAATAGGGGAAGAACTTCGGGGGTGATTCCCCAGAGCGACTTAATCGTTGCGCCGCCGTCAACGACCAAGTTCTGTCCAGTGATCCGAGCTGCGAGATCAGAGGAGAGGAACAATACGGCCTTGCCAACGTCACTTCCCCGAGGAGCGAGGAGGGGATTCAAGGTATCAACCGCCCAGTGGTCTTCGTTTTGGTCTTCATTTCCAGCCGCCACATTTCCTGGAGCCACGGTATTGACGCGAATGCCGAAACGACCGAGTTCATCAGCCATCGTTTTCGCCATCGAGATCAGTCCCGCCTTGGCAGCGCCGTAGGCGACGTGAAAGCCAGAGGCCGCCATACCATCAACCGAGGCCAAGGCGACCATGGAGCCCCCAGTCTGTTGAGCAATCATCTGGCGGCTGACCGCACGAAAGAGATAAAAGGCTTGGCTCAGGTTGTTCAGGATTGCTTGATCCCACTGTTCGTCGGTGAACTCCTCGACTGCATTCCATGTTGCTTTCCCGATGATGTCCACGCAGACGTCGATGCCACCAAGTTCACGAACGACATCGCTCACCGCGCGGTTTACTTCGTCGGGTTTTGTCATATCGGCCAACACCGAAAAGGCCTTACCGCCCTGGCTCTGAATCTCAGCGACAATGTCCCTTGCTCGACCTTGATCGATGTCAATACAGGCCACCGTGGCACCGGCTTCGGCGAGCAGGAGGGCACTATGGCGGCCGTGGCCGGCCCGGCCCGGGATATATCCGGCGCCAGAAATGATGGCTCGCTTCCCAGCGAGGCCAAAGTCAATCATGATGCGGCTCCATCGGATTGGTAGCCAGCGGCAATCTCTTCGATCCACCACACCGGTGCAGCGTTGAGAAGTGTTTGAAGATCCCAATAGTCGACCCAGCGTGTAATCACGCCGTCCTCAAGTTCGTGGACCGAGGTAAAGCCAAACGAAACGGTCTCACCCGTCTTCCACTTCCACTCCTCCACGTGTTCTGTGACGACTACTTCTCCTTCGCTAATCATCAAGATTGGCTTGTGACGATACTCCTCAAGTAAGGCGATGCCGAGGCGCAAGCGAGCGATGATCTGCTCTGGCCCGACCGCTAGGTCGTCAGCTGGAGTAGCGATATCGGTGTAGGTGCTGGTGGGGCCAAAAAATGTAGCGAGCGTGTCAAAGTCACGTTGGTAGAGCGTGTCCCAGAAGCGCTGGACCGTCGCTTTATTGTCAGTTGCTGACATGGTGTTGGCCTTTCTTGTTCGTGAGAAATGTTGGGAGAAAACTACGAGTGGTCATGAGCCAGTGAACTTTGGCGGACGCTTTTCCATGAAGGCGATCATCGCCTCTTGGAGATCGTTGGACGCCAGATGAATGGAGTTCCACTGAGCGACGAATTCAAGACCCTCGTCAACGGTTTTGCCGTCACCTGCGTCGATCACTGCTTTCGTCCCTTCAACGGCAAGCGGAGAGTTCGCTGCGATTTCTTCTGCCAGATTGTGGGCTTCGACAAGAACTGCATGACGGTCTCCTTGCGCATGATTCACTAAACCGATCTCAGCGGCTCGGGTAGCGGTGATGTCCATGCCCGTGTACGCGAGTTCTTTCACGTGACCCATGCCGATGATCTTCGGGAGACGCTGAAGGCTTCCGATATCAGCCACGATGGCAATTTTGGCTTCTCGGACTGAGAAGACGGCATCACTTGATGCAAGACGGATATCGCACGCGGCGATGAGGTCAACCCCCCCACCTATGCAGTAGCCGTGGATGGCGGCGATGACGGGCTTCGGACATTTTTCAACCGAGGAGACTGAATCTTGCAGCCGTCGGATCATGGCGTAAGTGCCTGCATTCTTCTTTTCGGCCTCCGGGGCATCGGAGCCGCTTCCATGGCCACCCGCCATGAGTGTCGCACCCATTTCTTTGATGTCGAGGCCGACAGAGAAGTGCTTACCTTTCGCCGCGATCACGATGCAACGGATCTCGGAATCGCAGGAGAGTTCATTAATGGCGAGAGGGAGGTCGTTCCAAAAGTCGCTCCCCATTGCGTTGAGAGCCTCCGGCCGATCAAGCCACAAGGTCGCAACATGACCCTTCTTCTCAATCGTGAAGACTGACGATGCAAAGGCGTCCACAGATTTCTCCTCCTCATTGGCGGCCAGTGAACATCCTAGGTGCCAAGGGTCATCCGGGAAAGAGAGCCTGGGGAGGCCACTACACTAAGAGACGGCCCTTCTTTTGTGGAAGGCCACCGCGAAAGGATAACCGTTGCCCCTCAAAACCCTTGAATCTGTGGCCGACCTCGGTGGCCCCAAGTGGTTAGTTGATCGACGCGAAGAAGGTCGTAGTGCCTTTGAGCGCATGGGAATTCCGAGTGCCACCCAAGAGGTCTGGCGCTATTCGCCCATCGGGAACTTAGAGCTTGAGCGATTCGCTCCAGCATTGGCGGAAAAGGTTAATGAAGACATCATCCCGCCCCAACTTCTCGAAAACGCAGCGACCGTTGTCCGGGTTCTTGGGGGCACTCCTCAGATCGCCAGTCACGACCTCGCTGGCCTGAGCGTGACGACCGCATCAGCTCACGCCGAGGGCCAGGAACTTCTCGGTTCCGTCGTCGGGGGTCATGAGACGATTGTTACCCTCAACGATGGCTATCTCAGTGATGCCATCATCATTGACGTCAAGCGGGGCGCGCTGATTGAACAACCAATCGTGATTGTCCATCATGTCGCCCCCGGAGCATCGTTTCCCCGCACTTTTGTGCGGATGGGAGATGGCGCAGTGGCAACCGTCATTGAAGTGGCGATTGGGGGCGCTGGTGAAACACTCAATGTGCCGGTGACGGAGATGGACGTGGCCGAACGAGCGAATCTTCGCTACGGGGCAATCCAACTTCTTGGCAGCGAGGCATGGCACTTGGCCACCATCGACGCAAAGGTTGAGAAAGACGGCGTCATCAACCAGTTCACGGCAGGCCTCGGAGGGCGGTATGACCGCTGTCGAAGCGATGTTGCCCTCGTCGGCCAAGGAGCGTCGAGCATGTTGCGAGCGACGTACTTGGGCAGCGGTGAGCAGATCCATGACTTGCGAACAAAACAGGACCATATTGCGCCAAAGACCCAGAGTGATCTTCTCTGCAAAGGTGCAGTGTTTGGGACCTCAAGGTCGATCTACACGGGCTTGATCAAAATGCAGAAAGGTGCGATGCGATCAGACGCGATGCAGACGAACCATAACTTGGTGCTTTCAGAAACAGCTCGTGCGGACAGTGTCCCGAACCTGGATATTACCGAAAACGATGTCCGCTGCTCTCATGCATCGACGGTTGGGCCCATCGATGAAGACCAGCGCTACTACCTTGAATCACGTGGCATCGACCCCGAGCACGCCCAAGGATTACTGGTGCGAGGATTCTTCAAAGATCTTCTTGATAGAACGACCGTGCCTATCGCTCCAGCGCTCGCTGGCCTTGTGATTGAAGAGCGCGTTGAGGATGAGGGAATCTAATGACGGTGATTCCTCTTTGTCCCTTTGACGAATTAGTTGATGGCACGTCGCGGCGTTTTCCTCTTGATCAGATGGCGCTTGCAGTGGTGCGAATCGGCGATGAAGTCTTTTGCATTAACGATCGTTGCAGTCATGAGGATTTCTCGCTTTCCGAAGGTGAAGTCCTGGTTGAAGAAAAAGAACTTGAGTGTGCACGTCACGGAGCAACATTTCGACTGGACGATGGAACGCCTTGTTCTTTTCCAGCAACGACAGGGGTGGCCACCTATCACGTAGCAGTTCGAGATGGAATGGTTGAGGTGACCTTGCCATGAGTAGCCATGAATTAGTGATTTCTCATCTGACAGCCACTGCGGCGGGTAAAGAAGTTCTCACGGGAGTAAATCTCACTGTAAAGAGTGGCGAAGTCCACGTCATCATGGGTCCGAATGGATCGGGAAAGTCAACGCTGGCTCACGCGCTGATGGGTCGACCCGGCACGGTCATCACCGGAGGATCAATCACGCTTGATGGCAAAGAACTCGTAGGGCTCGCTCCCCATGAGCGAGCTCAGGCGGGGCTCTTCCTTGCTCTTCAACAGCCAGTGGAAGTGCCAGGAGTTTCTGTTCGTGATGCGCTCGTGGCCGCTGGAGTCGGAGCATCTGACATCGAAGGAACCCTGTTGCGCGAAGCTGCAGCCGTGGGTCTTCGCAGTGACCTTCTGGATCGTCCCTTGAATGTTGATCTCTCGGGAGGCGAAGCGAAGAGGAACGAAATTGTGCAATTAGCTGCGCTTCAGCCAGCCATTGCTGTGCTTGACGAGATCGACTCTGGGCTTGATGTTGACGCCCTTGGTGCAGTGTCTCGCCGCATCGAAGAAGCGACCAAGGAGTGGAACCTGGGGGTTCTGGCCATCACGCACTTCCAACGCCTCCTTGACGAGCTGCATGCTGATGTGATTCATGTGCTGGTCGGAGGAAAAATCGTCAAGAGCGGTGGACCGGAACTCGCAAAAGAACTCGAAGCAACTGGTTATTCAGCGTTTCAGACCGCTTGAGAATTGAGTGGGAAATAGCTTATTGGGGCTTGCCAAAAAGATTATGGCTCACTCCTTTGCGACGTCTCAGGCTGTTGGGATGAGCGAATCTCTTGACAGATTTCCCAAACTCCTGCGCTGACCACGTCATCATCACCAACATGGTGCGTACTTCAATGGTGGAGATGTCTGTCGGAAATGTCGTGATGGGGGAACATCGTGATGATGCTTTCTACAAGTTCTCTGTTTCTTCGGATAACGAGTAGTCCGGGTGCCAGGCCTATGGCAATCTCTAGAAGCGGGCAAACAGCTCAACATCAGCAGCTAATACCTCAAGATCAGATGGCGAAGAGCTCACTCCTGAGAGCGTTGTTGCTAGGAGGGAAGGTCGCCGAGAGCTTGAATCAAGGTGTTCCAACTCAAGGTGGCGCATTTGATGCGAACGGGGAACTTCACGACACCTTGCAGCGCTGCGAGTTCACCAAGTGCCTTGAGATCAATTGGCTGTTCCTCTGGGCTTGCGTCGGAAACTTCAAGTTGTGCTTCGTGCACGGACATAAGAGATTTGAAGATAGCGATCGTGGCCTGAGCGTCTTCGACGCTCTTGCCCTTTACGGATGCGGACATCATCGAAGCGGAAGATTGGCTGATTGAACAGCCTTGACCGCCGATTTTAATGTCAGTAATCACGCCACCATTGACGTCCACCGTAACGACGACTTCGTCACCACAGAGGGGGTTGAAGCCTTCAGCACGCAAGGCGGGAGGTGACGCCAATTCGCCTTTGTTGCGCGGTGAACGGTAGTGGTCAAGAATAATTTCTCGGTAGAGTTCTTCGAGTTCAGCCACAACAGTTCCTCTTTGTGCTCACGTAAACAACTTAGCGGCCTGGTCAATGCCTTCGAGGAGCACTTCAATATCGTGCTCATCATTGTAGAGACCGAACGATGCTCTTGCCGTGGCCGGGACGCCCAAGAACCTCATGAGGGGTTTGGCGCAGTGATGGCCTGGGCGGACGCACACGCCGACGGAGTCGAGGATCTGAGCCATGTCATGGGCGTGCACCCCTTCCAGCGTGAATGAGATCACGCCGCCACGGTGCGCACCTGGGCCTGGACCGTGGACCGTCAGGCTGTCACCAAAGCGGCCTGCCAATGCATCGAGCGCGGTGGTGGTCAGATGGAGCTCGTGGGAGCGAATCTCATCGATGCCGATGGCGTCGATATAGCGGATTGCCTCTGCGAGCCCAATGGCTTCAGCGATGGGTGGCGTCCCCGCTTCAAAACGCTGGGGTGGATCAGCGGCGAGGAACCCGTCAGTCTTCACGTCAAGGATCATGCCTCCACCACCAAGAAAGGGCGGCATGGCAGCCAAGAGTTCGCGTCGACCCCACAGCACGCCGATACCAGTTGGCCCCAGGACCTTGTGTCCCGAGAAGGAAAGAAAGTCGAGATCATCGGCAACTACGTTGGTGCCTAAATGCGGGACGCTCTGGGCGCCATCAACGTGGATCAGGGCGCCTGCAGCGTGGGCGCGAGCGGCGAGTTCCCGGATCGGGTTAATTGTCCCAAGCACATTGGACATGGCCGTGATGCTCAGAAGCTTTGCCCCCTCGAGGAGAGCATCGAGATCATCGAGAATCAAAAATCCTTCGCTGTCGACCGTGATCCATCGGATCTCAAATCCCAATCGAGCGCTCAGCATCTGCCATGGGACGATATTTGCGTGATGCTCCATAATGCTGAGAACGACAGCATCGCCAGGGCCCAGGTTGGTAGCCCCCCAACTATTTGCCAACAGGTTGATGGATTCAGTGGTGTTCTTCGTGAAGACGATTTCCTCGGTTGGATGGACCGCCCCGAGGAATGCTCCGACCACCTGGCGAGATCGCTCAAAGAGGATCGTGGCCTCTTCGGCCGTGGCATAGACGCCACGGTGGACATTGGCGTGGGTCGTGGCGTAGTAGTGACTCATGGCATCGATGACAACATGGGGTTGCAGCGACGATGCGCCAGAGTCGAGATAGATAATGGGTCGATCGTGAACAGTGCGCTCAAGCAGTGGGAAGTCTTTTTTGATCTTGGCGACGTCGAATGTTTCGCTCACGATTGCCATGCCTCGTAGCCGTTGGTTTCAACTTCTGCAGCAAGTTCTGGTCCACCAGAAGCGACGATCCGGCCGTCAACCAAGATGTGGACAACGTCAGGGTTAAGTTCGTTCAAGAGGCGCTGATAATGAGTGACCACCAAGACGCCGAGGTCGGGACGCTCTTGGCGGACGGTGGCGACGCCGTTAGCGACGATCTGTAACGCATCGATGTCGAGTCCTGAGTCGGTTTCGTCCAAGATGGCCAATGTGGGCTCAAGCAACGCCATCTGAAGAATTTCATTGCGCTTGCGTTCGCCGCCCGAGAACCCTTCATTCAAATGACGCTCGGCAAACGCCGAGTCCATCTTGAGGCGCTCCATCCACTCCATCATGTCCATGCGCACTTCGAGGACGCTGAGCTCTTCGAGACCTTTGCGTGCGGCAACTGCTTGTCGCAAGAATTGGACAACCGAAACACCACCGATGGCTTCGGGGTGTTGGAACGCCAAAAAGACCCCGGCCTTGGCCCGAGCATCGGGTGCCCACAGGGTGATGTCTTCTCCATCGAGTTTGATTTGGCCCTCGGTAACTTGGTAAGCGGGGCTCCCCATGAGAACTGACGAGAGGGTGGACTTGCCCGCTCCGTTGGGCCCCATNATGGCGTGCACCTCCCCAGCATTGACCGTCAAGTTAAGACCGTTGAGAATCTGAACATCGTCAGCAGAAGCCGCAAGGTCGATGACTTCAAGTAAGGGGTTTGCCATACCTCAAATACTAGCGTTTTGGTCGGGAATTAAATCCGGCGACCTCTCTACCAGCCCCGGGCAACCCATTCATCGAGTTGAGGGCGCTCGGTCCCGATGGTGGTGGCGAGACCATGACCCGGCAAGACGACCGTCTCGGGGTCAAAAGCGCCAAAGAGTCGATCGTCAATAGAACGAATGATGGTCGAGAAGTCACCAAGATCCGACTTTGTGTTCCCGGGACCACCAGGAAACAGGGTGTCGCCGGAGAACAAGAGGGGAGTGCCCAGCACGGAAAAGCACATCGAGCCAGGTGTATGCCCCGGGGTGGCAATTGTTCGAAGTGAGAGACGGCCAACCGAAAGCGCAATATCGTCGTCGAGAATGAGATCGTAGGAGGGAAGCATGGCGGCGTCTCCCGCGGCGATTGCTACGTCAATGCCCGCTTCTCGCATGGCTGGAACTGCCTGGATGTGNTCGTGGTGCCCGTGNGTTTCAACGACAAAACGGACGTCAAGCTTACGNGCGAGCTCGAGCAGGTAGTCATGTTCGTCAGCCGCATCGATCAAGACGGCATCGCCGGTTTCCTTGCANCGAAGGATGTAGACGTTATTTTCGAANGGCCCTACGACGGTTTGGTGNACCTCGCAGAGCCCATCGCTGTAGACCANTTCGCTTGAGAGCATTCCTTGAGGTTTCCACATTTTCTTGGTGGGAGGGGAATCGCAGGGATTGGCGGCGCAAGTGGAGAACTTCTCCACCGCCCGGTAGGGTAACTTTGGCGTGATCTCCAGGGTTTCCTTGGAGGACGAGGAAAGGGTCAACTATGAATTTTGCGTTCAACGAAGAGCAGGACGAACTTCGCCGAATGGTGAGCCGATTTCTCGAGGAGAAGTCACCAGAGACGGAAGTCCGACGCCTGATGGCAACCCAAGACGGGTACGACCCCGCCGTGTGGTCGCAGATGGCAGAACAGCTTGGGCTTCAGTCCTTGGCGATCCCCGAAGAGTTCGGTGGCGCGGGCTACAGCTACGTTGAATTGATTGTCGTCTTCGAAGAGATGGGAGCGGCTCTTCTCTGTGCTCCCTATTTCTCGACCGTGGCACTTGCGGCGAATGCGCTCCTCACGAGTGGCGATGACGCGGCGAAGGCGGCGTATCTTCCTGGCATTGCTGCGGGAGAAACAATTGCCACGCTGGCCTACACCGAAGACTCTGGCCGATGGACTATTGCCGACATTGCGATGGAGGCTACGAAAGCCGGTGACAGTTGGACGCTCAGTGGCGTGAAGAACTACGTCATTGATGGCTCGACAGCGAACCTGATTTTAGTGGTAGCACGCACGGCGAATGGTGTGAGTCTTTTCGCCGTTGATGGTGACGCAGCGGGACTCACGAAAGAGGCCCTGAACACCATGGACCAGACTCGGAAGCAGTCTCGTCTGGAATTTGCCTCAACGCCCGCTACCTTGATTGGCGCAGAAGGTGGCGCAGCGGATGGCATTATCAAGACGCTGCAACTCGCTGCTGTGGCTCTGGCCGCCGAGCAGGTGGGTGGAGCGCAACGCTGCTTGGACAACGCGGTTGATTACGCCAAAAACCGTATCCAATTTGGTCGACCCATCGGAAGTTTCCAGGCCATCAAGCACAAGTGTGCGGACATGCTCCTCGAAGTTGAATCGGCCAAGTCTGCTGCGTACTACGCAGGATGGGCAGCAGCGGAAGACAACGATGAACTTCCGGTCGTGTCATCGCTGGCCAAGTCCTACTGTTCAGACGCTTTCTTCCATACTGCGAGTGAGAACATCCAAATTCACGGTGGTATCGGCTTTACCTGGGAGCACCACGCACACCTCTACTTCAAGCGAGCAAAGTCATCGGAACTCCTGCTCGGTGATCCTGCGTATCACCGAGAGCTCATTGCTGAACAGCTCGGGATTTAGTGTTACCAAAAGCCGTTGTCGCCGCAGCGAATTGATGTCACCGGCGCCGCCGGGAGTATAGAGACATTTTTCTCTCAACCTGAGAAAGCCGATGGCTCCGAGCCGCTCCTTTTGCTGTGTCATGGACTCCCTCTCAGCCGAGGAGGAGGTCGAGTGGCCAGTCTGCAGTTACCTGAATTGGGCGAACGGCTCACCGCGGAATCGGGATGGTCGGTCGGTGTTGCTTCATTGCGTGGCGTTGGCGATTCGCCAGGGACATTTTCGATCCCTGGCTGGAAAGATGATTTGACGACCGTCATGAACGCGCTGCTTGGTGAACGAGACCATTTGGCGCTTGCCGGTTTTGGGCTTGGTGGCGCGTTGGCCTTACGCGTTGCAGTTGAAGACGAGCGAGTTCGTGGCGTTGCGACTCTTGCCACCGCTTCAGACCTCACAGATTTTTGCGGAGATCCCAGTGAGTTTGCCCGAGCCTGTGAGCGGGCTGGTGTGGTGGGACCTGAGGAGATCAACGACTCTGGTCAACTCGCCAGAGATGTCGTGGGTCTTGACCCTCTGGCAGCCGCAGCGCTTCTGCCTCCACGGAGGCTGCTTTTTGTTCACGGTTCAAACGACCCGATCGCCCCGGAACAGTCAGCACGTGCGCTCGTTCAGGCTGCCGGTGGCCACGCAGAGTTGCGCATCATCCAAGGAGCGGGGCACTGGCTTCGTGCCGACCCGCGTATGTTCGCAACATTACTCGGCTGGCTTGATCGCCAGCACTAAAGCAAATCGATCGCTAAGCGCAGTTTCTCGGCTTGACGTCGGGGATCAGTCGCTTGCGTGAGTGAACGAACAACGACAAAGTGACGAACACCGTACGCGCCGAGTGTGGCCACTGATTCAGGCGTCACACCACCGGTCACAAAGACGGGGACTTCGGCATGACGGAGTGCGAACTCGATGTATTCGATGCCGGTTCCTCGTCGACCCGGCTTTGTTGGTGTGGCTTCGACGGGTCCTGCAGAGAGGTAGGTTACGGCTTGTGTCGTGCCATCGAGGAGTTCGTCTTCCGCGTGGGTCGAGAGTCCGACGATCACGTCGGGACCTAAGAGACCTCTGCAGGTAGCGACCGATTGATCGTCTTGGCCGACATGGACGCCATCGGCTCCGACAGCCAATGCCAACTCGGGATCATCATTGACGATAAAGGGAACGTTGAACTCATGGCAGATAGACCGACAGAGCTCTGCGCCTTCGCGTCGCGCGTGGGCGGATGCGTCTTTTTCTCGAAGTTGGACAATGTCTACGCCTCCATCGAGACAGGACCGCAAGAACGCGTCAAGGTCGTCTCGCAGCGGTGTGCACAGATAAAGCGATCGGTCCCCAAGGGAGATCATTTGGCGGCGTTTTTCTTCGCCGCCATTTTTGAGGAGCGCACCTTGTCAAGACTCGAGAGGTCGACGACGTCAGCAACTGAGCGGAACACTCCAGCTTCTCCATAGGGAGCGCAGACCGATTGCCAGTCAGCAGTATTCAGGCCTACCTGCTTCCCGAGCAGCGCAATAAAGATCTTTGCCTTCATCTCTCCGAAACCGGGTATCTGTTTGACGCGCTTATAGAGATCGTTGGCATCGGAGGCTCGATCCCAAATCTGTGAAGCGTCGCCGTCGAACTCGTCGACGATGAGTTGGCAGACGTCTTGAGTCCGCTTGGCCATTGATCCTGGATAACGATGCAGCGCGGGCTTTTCGCTAAAAATCGTCACGAAGGCGTCAGGATCCATTGCGGCAATAGATGCGGCATTGAGTTTGCCTCCCATCCTGCGTGAGAGTTCGAGGGGACCTCGAAATGCCCACTCCATAGTCACCTGTTGATCGAGCACCATGCCGAGAAGAAGGGCCAGGGGATTTTTTGAAAGGAGTTCATCAGCGTCGCGTTCGCCGGTGATGTGGATGTCAACAGAAGTCATAGAAGGATTGTCGCGCACATTCCCCCCGACGATCGCCACACCATCACTCGTTGTCGGGCAGACTCAATGAGTGATCAGTTCTGCCTCAAGGAGTGGATAAGTGCCGTTGACGATTTATACCGACGGCTCGTGTTTGGGGAACCCCGGTCCTGGTGGTTGGGCCTGGGCAATTCCCGAGGGGGCCTTTGCCGCCGGAGCCGAGCCCACGACGACGAACCAGCGTATGGAGGTCTTGGCCGTCATCGAAGCTCTGCGAGCGAACGATGCGCCAGAGATCGCCATCGTGAGTGACTCCACCTACGTCGTGAAGTGTTTCCAGGACGCTTGGTGGGCGGGGTGGCAACGTCGGGGGTGGAAGAACTCACAAGGAAAGCCAGTAGCGAACAGGGACCTTTGGGAGGAGCTTTTTGAGCTGGCTCTTGATGACGCACGCACCATTTCTTGGCATTGGGTCAAGGGCCACAGTGGTGATCAGTGGAATGACGTCGTTGATGTGCTGGCCAACGATGCTGCTCGGCTCCAACGCTCAACGAAGGGCTAAGCGACGAAGTACTTCGATTGAGGGTGATGGCAGACGATTGCGTCG
>TBL_comb47_HYPODRAFT_10001722_pt1 | contig 27967 bp, 22 predicted proteins | sample TroBogypolimnion_40_FD_10682 | JGI IMG/M metagenome (IMG submission 10682) | reverse complement strand
AAACAACAAAAATACCCTACCAATTCGAAGACAGACAAAAAGGTAGAGGAGTTGCCTCCTATTCGGTGATGGCGGTTGACAAGAAAAACAGGATAGCAGAAGCTAAAGGCTAAAGGCTAAAGGCTAAAGGTAGTACGCTGCGATCTTGATTTTCAACATATCTCATCACTCATTACACATTACTCATTTTGACTCTCTTCTCAGATCTTTCCAACCTTTTTAACCCCGAGTCATTTCAGGGTAGCGGGAAGAGCCATCGCTATTTTGAAGGATGGTATTACAAAGTGGTCAATGCCTCTGAATCGGAAGCACTTGCCATCATTCCCGGTATCGCCATCGATCAGGCAGGCAACAGACAGGCATTTATTCAGGTGCTGGATGGCAAAAGAGAGACGGCTCTCTACCACAGATTTGACTTCGAGGATTTCCGGTATGAAAAGAACCTGTTTAAAATCTCAATTGGCAACAACACATTCACCCGGGATTATTTTGAACTTGACCTTCCGGGATTAGCCGGACGTCTTGAATTTTCTTCTCTTGTCCCCTGGCCAAAGCCCTGGTATTCGCCCGGGATCATGGGCCCCTATGCCTTTGTACCCTTCATGGAATGTTACCATGGCATCGTCAGTATGGATCATTTGGTCAGCGGAAGTCTGGCTCTGAACGAACTTCCTGTGGATTTTAGCAACGGTCGCGGCTATACGGAGAAAGATTGGGGGCGATCCTTTCCAAGTGCCTATGTGTGGATGCAATCCAACCATTTTTCCCTGCCGGGGATTTCGGTAAAAGCGTCAGTTGCCAAAATTCCTTGGATCGGGAGTTCATTTGTGGGCTTTATTGCCGGCGTTTGGCTGCACGATCAATTGATCAGGTTCACTACCTACAATGGATCATCCCTGAAAAAACTGCGGATAGATCCGCTTAAGGTACAATTGATCCTTGAGAACGGGCCATACCACCTTTCCATCCTTGCCTGCCGGGAGAGCGCCACCAGCCTTGCGTCCCCCATCCAGGGAATGATGGAGGGCCGGATAGAAGAGAGTATGACCGCCATCCTGGAGATCACCCTGACAGAGCGGAAATCAAACAAAATCATCCTTCAGGACCGGGGTCGAAATTCGGGATTGGAAGTAGCAGGAAAGATCAGTGAAATTGTCTTATAAATTTGCCGGTCCACTCATTTTGTCGAAGATAGGTAGGGCACAAGCAACAATATTTTTGCTTCATGGCTACCAACACGTTCCACAGTAACTGATCCTTTGCGTATGCCGAGTTTACTGTTCTTCCAGAGATCCATGACCGTTCTGTGCCCGCTGATTCCCAATTCTTCCCAGCGAACAGTCATGCTGGCAGGCGTTCCACTCCGGTTGAAGAGCGCGACGGCCATCCTTCCTCCCGCCAATTCCTTCACCCAGACCTCTCTGCCATCCTTCTGTCTGATTCTCCTTCCCTGCTTTCCCAGCGGGTCCTGGTCAATGGCAATCATCGCCCTGTTGGTAAGAATCTCCCTGATTTCGGGTCTCATGGATCGCAGGTCGTTGCCTGCAATCAACGGGGCCGATACCATGCACCACATGGCGAAATGGGATTTGTATTCAAGCAAATTCATGGTGACAGGTGAGATGTTGCTCCAAAGACTCTCCCTGGATTCGTTGCCAACTTCCAGCATGTCCGGATCATTCCAATAGCCTGGTTCAGCATATTCCCAAAGTTCCGCCGTTTGATCCAGACAATAGAGCATCCGGTTCCAGTTGTTTTTGATGTCGTCTCCGGTTCTGTGCAGGTTGGCCACACTCTTCACCCAGGGAAGGGCTCCGTCGTTGGTGCCTTTGTCGCACTCATCGTTCACACTGTAGAGAATAGGCCTGCCGGTTTTTTTCAAACATATTCCCATCAGTTCAAAAGCTGCCCGGCATTCTGGTATCGGAGTTTTTAAGGCCTCCTGCTCCATGCTGGGGTAGTTGCACCAGTCATATTTGAGATAGTCGACGCCCCAGGTGGCATAATCATCGGCATCCAGCTGTTCGTGACCAATGCTGCCCATCAGTTTCTGACAGGTATAACAACCGGGAGAGGAATAAATGCCAAATTTTAGTCCCTTGCTGTGAACATAATCGGCTACTGCCTTGATCCCATGGGGAAACTTTGCTGCGTCAGCAATCACATGACCGGCTGAATCCCTCTGCTTGGTCGCCCAGCCATCATCGATGACAATGTACCGGTATCCCGCCTCCTTCATCCCGGAACTCACCATCGCATCCGCCATTGATTTTATTTTTTCTTCGTTGATTCCCGCCCGGAAACAGTTCCAACTGTTCCAGCCCATGGGCGGTGTTTTTGCAATCTCCTCCGGTTCTTCTCCACGCAGGGAGTGAACCAGGAAAATGGATGCGACCAGTAAAATTGATTTAAACATAGCAAAAGTTGTAGTCATCTAAAGATACAACAAAAAGACCTTACTTGAATTGCCGGTTTCAGCCAGAGAGCAAATTTGTTTTATGTTCAGCGGATGAGTGCGATTTCGAAAGATTGTTATCTTTGAATTTTGTAGTGAAGGCTTTCAACTTACAATTTCTGATCACTTTTTAAACGCCTAAGTGAAAAGGACAGGTATTTTAAATTTTACGCCACATTTTCTTTCTTATTCGACAAACTCATGAAAAAATTATTATTCCCAATTGTATTATCCTTGCTGCTAACCAACCTGATCGTGGCCCAGAACCCTGAAAAAGGTTGGGAGAAATGGCAATACCTGATGGGTGAATGGAAAGGGGAGGGCAGCGGTCAGCCGGGAAGCGGGGCCGGCATGTTTACCCTAAAGCCAAAACTGGGAGGAAGCATCCTGGAAAGAAAGGGCCGGACTGAAATCAATGCAACAGCTTCACAACCTGCCTCGGTACACGAAGATGTGATGATCATTTACAAAAACAGGGAGGGCAGTCCGGTAAGATCCATCTATTTTGACAACGAAAACCACGTGATCAATTACGACATCACCTATTCGGAAAATAAAATTATACTGACCAGCGAGCCCAATCCTGCTGCTCCGAGATTTAGGCTGATCTATGAAATGTTGGAAAACAGGCTGATGAATACCAGATTTGAAATGGCCATGCCGAATGCTCCGGAGATTTTCAAAACCTATATTGAAGGGAAAAGCATCAAAGTGAAAGAGCTTGCAGAAATGCCGAAATGAAAAGTGAAAAATGAAAAGTGAATAGTGATTGATGAAGAAAAATCAAGATGGCAGGGTCTTCACTTTTACCTTTCTCCTTTAACCTTTAACCTTTAACTTTATCCTTTATTCCAAGTTCCAGATACGGATAGACCGGATTCTCAAATCCGTATTTTCGGTAGAGTGGTTCTCCGTCTTTTGAGCAATGCAGGGCGACCTTGCTGACCCCCAATTCTTTTGCTTCATCCAGCAAGCCTTCTAAAATTAGCGAGGAAATTCCTTTCCTGCGATAATCCGGAAGTGTGTACATATTCAGGATATCCCCTTCCAGGTAGGAGGATTGGTTCAGGTCGCCCGGAATTTTTTTGAGAACCATTCCGCCATAGCTAACTACTTTCCCTTCAAATTCTGCGAGTAGGGCAAAGAAACTTCCTTCGGCAATAGCTTCACTGAAATAAAGTTGCAGATTTTGGTGCAACTCCTTCAGATAGGAGGTAGCTCTTTCTCCCTGCATCTCCCTGAGGTAGTCCAGTCTGGCTGCGGTCATTCGCGGAAGATCTTCATTCGTCACCCTTCTGATGATTATTTTTTCCTTGTCAATCATGTTTTTTATTTAACCTCATTTCCCCCCTCTCCAACATCTTCATTTTTCACTTTTCATTTTCCTCTTATCACCAGAAATCTTTTCACGAAATTCACAAGTGAAGGGGCACTCGCCGATCCGTGATCCAGTCCCGGCATGGGAATGTAGGTTACAGGCAAAGTGGGATCGAGCAGCATCAGATTGTCGTAAAGCTGCTTGGTCATGAGCGGCGTGACATCGGTATCTGCCTGACCGTGGGTCAGGATCAGAGGGGTTTTAATTTTCCAGGCCGCCACACTGCTGGCCGCCAGTGCATCCCGCATATTCTGGTATTTGGCGTTGGTATCCAGGGTAGTGCGGAATTCCGTAGTAAATAGCTGGGCCATGCTGGTGTTCAGCTGGTCGTTGATCGCACTTCCGCTGTTGATGCCATTGAACAAGCCGTCAATGCGTGAGGCATAGGGTTCGTTGAAAATATCGGAATAGGCATTGGTGAATGCCCCCACGGATTTGAAGCCTTTCATGATGTACGCAATGTAATAGGGCTGGTAGTAATTGGTAGCGCCGACTACAATGTCCGTGATTTGAATGAGGTTGTAGGGACCTGCACCGCAACCGACAGCCTTCAGGTTAAATTCACCGGCATAACTGCTTTCAATGGTTTTGTGCAATTGAAGGGTAGAAAGTCCTCCCTGCGAATAGCCCATCAGGTAGGTATCCGTCGAGTATTTGAAATTCAAGTCCGTTTTGGCACTCATCTCCTTGACGGCCCGAAAGAGGTCAAGAATGGGTGTAACGGTAGATTCCAGGTGCAGATAGGGATGAAAGACCTGCGTGGAAGCACCGAACCCCAGGTAATCCGGAATAACTACCACAAATCCTGTAGTGGCGAATCCGGTGATGAGTTGAAGGGTATAGTTGCCTGCATTCAGCGAAGGAGCATTGGCATAGACCGTATTGGTGCCATTTTGGAAGCTTAGCAGCGGATAGGTACCTCCACCATCTGGAATGCAAACCAAACCCGAAGCTACCAGTTTCTTGGTGCCCAGCGTGGTATTGTAGGTCACTGCATAGACCTTGGCCCCAAATTTCACGGAAGGAATAATATCCGCCACATCCGGATAGACAGATTGCACAGGAGTGTACAAGGCGTTGACATCCAGAACCGACATCGACCTGACAAAAGTGTAGCTGACCAGATATTTATCCTGAACCGGGACGATGGGCGTTTCAGTGGTGCTGCTCTTGGAGCAGGAAACCAGTATTGATCCTGCAAAAAGTAGTGCAATGAAATAGCTGCTTCGCATTTGGCCTGTATGAAACGTTTTGAGAATTCTACCCGATGTTTGCCAGAATTTGATTTCTGACTTCAGTATTCAGATTCTCCGGTGAAAGTCCGGCGGGATCTATTTGTGGAAGAAAGGTCACCACAATTCTGGATCCTGATTTGATTTTTTTCTTTCCCGACGACATCGCCTCGTATGCCCCGGAGATGGCAACAGGCACGATGGGGATATTCAATTCCGAGCTCAGTATGGCATAGGTCTTTTTGAAATCCCCGAGATTCCCTGTGGCGGTGCGGGTTCCTTCCGGGAAGATCAGGATTTTTTTACCGAGCTTCACAACTTCGGCCATCTTGTGAATGGACTCTTTCAAATCTTTGGAGAGATCCATGATGATGATGTTGGTTCTGCTGGCCAGATACTGCCGAATTTTGCTCTTTACATGGTCCTTCTTGGCATACGAAAACGTATTTTTCAGCGTTTTCCTGTCAAGACAAGAGAGAACCAGGAAGGCATCCAGTTTGGTCTGGTGGTTGGGAGCCAGAAAACAGGGTCCATCCGGAATATTTTCGATTCCTTTCACCTCAAATCTGAAAAACAGGCTAAAAAATCCGCGGACGGCCGAAACGATTAGCTTCATCAAAAAGGATGATTTGGGCAATTTTACCGGTTGCTCATCCTTCAGGTTTCCAGACCAGGAGGCGCTCTGTTCCTTGTGAAACAGCTTGTTGGCGCCAATGTACTCCGCAATGTTTGCGATTGAAGGAAATTTCAGCAACTGTTCTTCTTCGATTTTAATTCCGAAGGTCTGTTCTATGAAATCGATCAGACTCATTTTGCCGAGCGAATCCATGGCAATGTCGAATACCAAATGGTCATCAGGTGAGACATCCATGTCCACCTGACTCTCGATAAAACTCTTCACCGCCATGTATTCTGCACTCTCCGGATGTTCACTCTTGCTCTTCTTGTTTTCCGAATCAGCGATCATCTCCTCCAGTTTGAACCGCTGCAACTTGGATAACCTGGTTCTGGGAAGATCTGATTTCAGCAAGGTAAATTGCATGATTCGCTTGTAGGAGCTCAACTCTGCATTGAACGGGGAGATTACTTCCTCCCTGAAGTACCGGTTGAGGTCAGTTATTCCGTTGTCCGTTAGGAATTTGTAATCCGGCACGATGGCTGCATGCAGCATATCCTTGTGGATGAAAACACCTACCTCCTTGATCCCTTTGGAATAGAACTCAAGCTTGTGCTCAATTTCCACAGGATTGATGTTTTTTCCGTTGGGAAGCACGATGATCTCCTTCTTCCGTCCCGTGATGTACAGGAATCCCTCCTCGTCGAAACGACCCAGGTCGCCTGTGTACAACCATCCGTCCCTCAACACTTCTGCGGTCTCCTCCGGCCTGTTGTAATATCCTTTCATGACATTGGGTCCCTTGGCCACGATTTCACCATCCCGGATTTCTACGGTCATCAGGGGCAAAGCCTGACCGGTGGAACCTATCTTGACCTTTCCTGGGCGCGGGAATGTGATCATCGGAGCAGCCTCTGTCATACCAAAACCTTCCAGGATGTCGAATCCGATGGCATAGAAAAAGGTGCCCACCTCCTTGTTGAGGGCAGCACCGCCTGCAACCATGAATCTCAGATGTCCGCCCAATCCCTTGTGCACCTTTTTGAAGAGCGTCTTGCCCAATTTCCTGCTTCCTGTGGCATAAACCAGCTTCAGGAAGGTTCTGGCAAGCAGGCTCTTGTTGATTTTTGTCATCAGTCCCCTGTAAATCAGTTCATAGAGTCGAGGTACCCCGATGAACACAGTGACGGAATTATCCGCCAGCGTTTTCATCAGATCCGAAGATTGCATGGAGGGAGATACTACGGTCGTTCCGCCTGAATAGAAGGTCACCATCATCGAACCAAGCAGGGGGAAGATGTGGTGGAGCGGAAGCAGGACGAGTACCTGACTTTCGTTGTGGAAAATTTTGGCATCAATGACCGCCTTCATGTTGGCCAGGAGGTTNGTATAGGAGAGCATTACTCCCTTGGGACTGCCTGTTGTACCCGATGTATAGATGATTACTGCCGTGGTTTCGTTGTCATCAGGACCAACCCATTTTGTTTCAGGTTGGTCGTGAACTGGCGGATGGTTCTCGAAGACGATGGTTTCGGGATGGTATGTGCTTTTTGATTCTACTTTGGAGAAGGACTCCTTCATTCCTTCACTGATAAAAATCAACTCCGGCCGACAATCATCCAGCATGTAGGCAACATCTTCCGGCGAAGCCATAAAATCAACAGGCACCGCAATGCAATTGTTCTGAAGTGCCGCATAGAAAGCAAAAAACCACTCCACCCTGTTCTCGGAATAGATGGCAACTTTTGTGAATCCTTTGCCCTCAAACAAAAGGGCATATTGCTGAATGTGCTGCAAAAGCTGGCTATAGCTGAAATTCCCCTGCTGCGAAATGACTGCATTTTTTTCAGGACTATCCCGGTAGATAATGGATGCCAACATAGTTAGTTTTTTATTGTTGTCCGAATGAGGTCAAGGTGCAATGCATGTTTCCCCGTCGGATCTCTAAAGGACGAAATGTCATGGCAAACAGCGGGCCTCAGTGCCATACAAAGTAAGAAATTATTGGGTGCATTACCAAAACAGACAAAATGTATTACAAATATTAAGTTATTAACCTATTTTACTTCTTAACGTATAATAGAATTCATACTTTTACTTACGATCTAATCAAATGATTGCAGCTGGCTTTTCTTTATATCAAACAGGATCATTGAAATTTAAAAAATAAGAATCAACTAAACTGGGATTTCACATGGAAAAAAGCGATGGGATTAAAGTGTTTTCACCCTCACAGGAGGTTGTGAATCAGGCAAATGTAAAAGAGTATGATCAGTTGTACAAATATTCGCTCGAACAACCCGAAGCCTTTTGGGCCGAACAGGCGGAACAGTTGTCCTGGTACAAAAAGTGGGACAAAGTACTGAACAAGAGCAATGCTCCCTTCTTCAACTGGTTTGAAGGGGGCAAAACCAACATTATTTTAAATGCCATCGACAGACACCTGCTCTCTGCCAGCAGAAATAAGCTGGCCGTTATTTGGGAAGGTGAACCCGGTGAATCCAAGACATTTTCCTACCATGCCCTCAACCGTGAGGTATGCCAGTTTGCCAATATTCTGAAGAGCATGGGAGTAAAAAAGGGCGATGTGGTGACGATATACATGCCACAGATTCCGGAACAGTTGTTTGCCATGCTGGCTTGCGCCAAAATTGGAGCGGCCCACAGTGTGGTTTACGGTGGTTTCAGCCATGAGGCATTGGCCGACCGTATCAACGATGCCAACAGCCGGGTTGTGATTACGGCGGATGGTGGTTACCGCAGGGGAAAAGTGGTGGAGATGAAAAGTGTAGTAAACAAGGCCATGGAGCTCTCACCGACCATGGAAATATGCATCACGGTCAAACGAACAGGTGTCGAAGTCTACATGGAAAATGACAGGGATTACTGGTACCACGATCTGAAATCCTTGCCCATTGCCTCCTACAAATGTGAAACAGAGGTGATGGATTCTTCAGACATGCTATTTTTGCTCTATACTTCCGGCTCAACAGGAAGACCCAAGGCGCTCGTGCACACCCATGGCGGATACAGTGTTTACACCTCCACTACCCACAGGATGGTCTTCGACATCAAGCCGGAGGACAGGTACTGGTGTGCGGCCGATCCGGGATGGATCACAGGCCACAGCTACATTGTATATGGTCCGCTGATCAATGGCGCCACCATCATGTTGTATGAAGGTGCCCCAAACCATCCCTATCCCGACAGATGGTGGAAAATGGTGGAAAAATATGGCATCAATATACTTTATACCTCGCCGACTGCCATCCGTGGATTGATGCGTTTTGGTGATTCGTGGCCTAACAGGAACGACATCAGCTCACTTCGGTTGCTCGGATCGGTGGGCGAACCCATCAATGCGGAGGCCTGGAACTGGTTCCACAAAGTGGTTGGAAGAGGAAATTGTCCGATCATGGATACCTGGTGGCAGACGGAAACAGGTGGATTTGTCATCTGCCCACTGCCCATCACTCCACTTAAACCCGGTTCTGCGACCAAACCATTTTTCGGGAATGAGCTCGCCGTTGTCGATGATGCAGGGGAGGAAGTAGCTGCCGGAGAGGAAGGAACACTCGTGATCAAGACCCCCTGGCCGGGAATGGCTAAATCGGTCTTCAATGATCCGCAGCGATTCATTGATACCTACTGGCAGAAATTCAGCAAGCAAGGCTGGTACCATACCGGCGATTCGGCCAAAAAAGACGAAGATGGCTATTACTGGATCATAGGTCGCAACGACGATGTCATCAAAGTGAGTGGCTATCGGCTTGGATCAGCAGAGATTGAAGGTGTGATGGCACGCCACCCCGCCATTGTCGAATCAGCTGCGATTGCCCTTCCGCACCACCTGAAGGGAAATGCGATACACATCACGGCAGTTCTTCGCAGCAACTACAAACCAAGCAAGGAGCTGGAACATGAACTGATGATACACATGGAGGAGCATCTTGGTAAGATTGCCCGACCGGAAGCCATCCAGTTTGCCGAATTGCTTCCCAAAACCAGAAGTGGAAAAATTATGCGAAGATTGCTCAAATCCAGGGCCATGGGACTCCCTGACGGAGATTTGAGCACGATGGAAGAGTAATTCGGAACGCGTGGAAAGGAACGGTGAAACTTGAAATAAACCTTATAGTTAGTCAGACCACAACAAATCAGGAATATGACCAGACGAATTATTGGCATTCGGGAGAAACTTCCCTTCCTGGCGAGCTTGCCACTCAGTTTTCAACATTTGACGGCCATGTTTGGAGCCACCATTCTCGTTCCCATTTTGCTTGGGATAGATCCTGCCATCGCCCTTCTGATGAACGGCATCGGCACATTGATTTACTCCTGGATCACCCGGGGGGGCATTCCTGCCTACCTGGGCTCGAGTTTTGCCTTTATTGCGCCGACTTTACTCATTCTGAGCACCTACGGAAGTTTCAGTCAGGCACAGGCAGGATTTATCTTTTTTGGACTGTTTTTCATTGCCATTTCGTTTGTTGTCAAGCGATGGGGCATCCGATGGATTGATGTGATCATGCCACCGGCCGTGATGGGTGCCGTTGTGGCCATTATCGGCCTTGAACTGGCCCCCGTGGCAGCCCAGCAAGCCGGACTGGCTCCCTGGCCTACCGATGTGGGACAGGTGGTACCCGCCTTCCATGCATCACCCGGTGTGTTGATGGTCTCCATGTTCACCCTTGCAGTTGGAGTTGCAGGCAGTGTTCTGTTCAAGGGTTTCATGCAGGTAATTCCGATCTTGTTTGCTGTTGTGGCAGGCTATCTGCTCGCTTTTTTTATGGGAATGGTGGATACAACTGCCATTTCCAATGCCGCCTGGTTTGCCTTACCAAAGTTTCAGTTCCCTGTTTTCAATGCAGGAGCCATCCTCATCATTGCACCGGCCTGTATCGTTGTACTTGCCGAGCATATCAGCCACCTTATCGTCACGAGTGAGATTGCGGGCGAAGACCTGATGACCAAACCCGGATTGCACCTTTCACTCCTTGGGGATGGTCTCAGCAACATATTGTCGGGCTTCACGGGATCACCGCCAAATACCACCTACGGGGAGAATATCGGAGTGATGGCCATCACCAGGGTCTATTCCGTCTGGGTAATCAGGGGTGCGGCTCTGCTTGCCATCGGATTTTCCTGCATTGGAAAAATTTCAGCAGCTATCTCCACCATTCCAACGCCGGTAATGGGGGGCATCACCTTGCTGCTTTTTGGTGTCATCGCGGTTCAGGGGTTTAGAATGTTTGTGGAGAAGAAGGTGGATTTCAGCCAAAACAGAAACATGGTTCTCGGTGCCATAACCTTTGTGGTGGGTATCAGCGGAGCCTCCATCGGCATCGGATCCGTTCAGTTGAAGGGAATGGCCTTTGCGGCAGTCGTGGGCGTAGTCTTGTCGCTGGTATTTTTTATGCTCGATAAAATGGGACTCATGAACAAGGAGTAGCCAGTTCATCTTCCCGGTGCTGCATCCGCAGATTGGGTGCGCCAATTGTAAAAACCCCACATCTGAGCCGGTGTGCCCCTTAATTTTTTATGCCAGTTTTTTTTATCTCTCCAAAAATTGTTATCTTTTGGTGACGAAACTGAAAGGGAAACCTCTTAAAAAAAATAAGAAATTTTGATGGAAATTTCCTGTCCGTTTCATCTTTTAAACTGATAACTTTACATCCCCTAAAAACAGGGGAGTGGGAATTGCATAAAATTGAAATAGGATTTCAAAAATTCATGATGAAAGAAATTATATGGCAGTGATTTCAGATCAGGAGAGCATCGTAAGCGCCTGCGCCGAATATGTCAAATCGGAATTGAAGGATGGCGAGAAGGGACACGACTGGTGGCACGTCCATCGGGTTTGGCGTACAGCCCTGCTGATCGCCGGGTCAGAACCTGTCGACGGTTTTATTGTCGAACTGGCCGCCTTGCTGCACGACATTGCCGATTCCAAATTCAACGGAGGAGATGAGGAGGTAGGACCACAAAAGGCCGAAGCTTTTTTGAGATCGCTGCAGGTAGCTCCATCCGTCATTGAACAGGTGGTGCTGATCGTTCGCAACATCTCTTTCAAGGGTGGAAACAACCTGCCGGGATATACTTCCCCTGAATTACAGGTAGTTCAGGATGCCGACAGGCTGGATGCACTTGGAGCCATTGGCATTGCCCGGGCCTTTCATTACGGAGGGTTCAAGAACCGGTTGCTCTACCATCCGGATATCAAACCCAACCTGAAAATGACCAAAGAGGAGTACAAGAGTAGTGATGCTCCCACCATTAACCACTTTCATGAAAAACTGCTGCTGTTGAAGGACAGGATGAATACCCCTACCGGGAAGGCCCTTGCCATCGACAGGCATGCATTCATGGAACAGTTTCTCGTCCGCTTTGAAATGGAATGGAACGGTGAGAGTGTGAAATAATCTATTGTCAAGGGCCGTACCATTTAACCGGCCTGTTCAAATCCTGATAAAATCAAATTGACTCATGATTCTATCTTGTATAAAATATCAAATATGAATAGATTAAAGAGATTTTTTGTTACCGGCTATCGCAAATTGATGAAGTTCCTAACCGATTGGAGTCTGTCGGTTTCCTTTATCGGAGAGAATGGCAAACTGATTTTGCAGGCCATGTTCACGATCTTGTCCATTGGGATAGGAATATGGTTTTTCAACCAACAAAAGACTGAGCTGTATCAGATCAACCTGCTGCTTGGATCAGCAGGGTGGGAACTTGTTTTGATCGGATTGTCACTTACCGCTTTTTACATTGTGGTACAGGGATACATGTATGTGACAGCCTTTGCTACCTTCAGACACAAATTGCCACTTCAGCTGGGCATAGTGCTTTTTTTAAAACGGAATTTCATCAGTATTTTCCTGCCCGCCGGAGGGGTATCTTCCCTCGCATTTTTTACGGGCGACATTGAGAAAAGGGGAATAACCAAATCACACATCCACTTTGCTTCCACCATCTATGGCTTTGTCGGGATACTATCCGTCGTATTGGTTGCCATTCCGGCGTTTACCTTTGCGGTAGTCGACGGCTCCATTGGCGAAGGGGAATGGGTAGGACTGCTGGCCGTTATCCTCTTGCTGGCTGTGGTTTATCTCCTGTTTCACTCCTTTCTGAAAAAGGGACCCGTGTACAGAACCCTTATCCGCATCTTTCCTTCACTGGAGGAGTTGATTACCGAACTGGAAGATGCAGAACTGAACAAGAAACAACTGCTGAAAACTGTTGTCGTTTCCGTTGTCATTGAATTCATTGGCATTGCCCACCTTTATGTCGCCATGTTGGCACTCCATGTACAACCTTCCCTCTTTGCCGCCTTGCTTGGCTACATCATTTCCGTCATTTTCCTGATCATCTCCCCTTTTCTCAGGGGACTTGGACCCATTGAGGTTTCGATGGCCTTTGTCCTTGCCAAATATGGTTTCTCCAATGTAGAGGCAATTGCCATTACCTTTCTTTACAGGTTTTTTGAATTCTGGACACCACTGCTTGCCGGTGTGGTAACCTTTCTGTTGAAGATCAATAAACTGATCATGCGCATCGTTCCTGCGCTGCTCCTTTTTGCCCTGGGAATCATCAACATTGTTTCGGTCCTGACTCCCGCCATTCACGAACGGGTAAGGTGGCTCAGACACTTCATCCCAATTGAAACAATGGTGGCCTCCAACTATTTCGTGCTGGTACTCGGATTGATCCTGCTGGTGACCGCCTCCTTCATGCTGAAGGGATTGCGCTCTGCATGGTGGACAGCCGTTGTCCTCACCGTCGTCTCCATCCTCGGTAACCTGACCAAGGCCGTCGACTACGAAGAGGCCCTGTCTGCACTCTTTGTACTCGGCGTCCTCATCTATACCCGAAAAGATTATTACATCAAGAACAATCCCAAATTGCGCACAGTGGGTATCCAGACAGCCGTGCTGAGTATCGTCGCAGTTATTTTTTACAGCGTGATAGGTTTTTATTATCTCGATAAAAAACATTTCAACATCGATTTTAGTCTCTGGCAGTCCATCAGGTATGCCCTGCAGAATTATTTTCTGGTTGGCAGCAGCGATTTAATTCCCGTCGACAAGTTCGCCTCAAAATTTCTGCTAAGCATCAATGTAAGTGGTTTTCTGTCCCTTGCCTTCCTATTTTATACCCTGATTCGTCCCTATATTTTAAAAAATACCCCTACCAAGGAGGAGTTGGAACGACCCAACCGATTGCTGAAGCAGTATGGCAATTCAAGCCTGGATTATTTCAAAACCTATCAGGATAAAATGGTATTTGAACCAGATGATGTTGAGGCGTTTATCTCCTACCGGATTGCAGGTAATTTTGCCGTGGTGCTGGAAAATCCTGTTGCCTGCAATGTCGAATGCATGCGGGAGTGTATCAGGCTCTTCGATAAATTCTGTTATGAAAACGGGTTGAAAAGCTTTTATTACCGTGTTCCGGAAGAGTCACTTCCCATCTATGCGAGTTTAAAGAAGAAATCGATGTTTCTGGGTCAGGAGGGAGTTGTCGATTTGAGTAAGTTCTCCCTCGAGGGTGGTGCTCGCAAATCCATCCGAAATGCCATCTCCAAGGTGAAGGAACGGGGATACAAAATTTATTTTCACCTTCCGCCGATCAAGGATGGTCAGCTACAGAAGTGAAATCAGTTTCTGACGAATGGCTTTTCGATACCGACAGAAGTGAAATTATTTTTTCGCAGGGGATGTTCGATTGGGAGGAGCTCAAACAGCAGACCATTTTGACTGTCGAAAATTCGGAGGAGAAGGTGGTTGCATTCTTGAACATCATCCCGGATTACGTAAAGAACGAGGCAACCTACGACTTGCTGCGCAAAACAAGCGATGCCCCCAATGGCGTGATGGATTTTATCTTGGTAGAGATGTTCAACCATTTGAGAGAGCAGGGTTTTGAAACTGTCAACCTGGGATTTGCCCCCATGTCAGGATTGGTGGATCCCACGAAATTTTCTGAAAAATCCATGAAATTTGCCTATGAAAAGATCAGAAGCTTCTCTCATTACAAAGGAATGCGTGAATACAAGGAGAAGTTTGCCACCATCTGGTACAACAAATACCTCATCTACGAACACGATTATGACCTGATGCAGATTCCAAGGGCCCTCTCCAAAGTGATCGAACCATGAGCAGGCTTGCTTGCTTGCTGGTGCTGTTTTTTTGCACGGTTTCAGTTAATTCGGAAACTGCCCTCCGGCCTGGAAGCGGCGATGCAATGGCTCTCTCTCCGCAAAATCCTTCCGGAGATGTGCCCTTGAAAATACTGGCCGGTCCAGTGGCATCTTCTCTGCCGCTTCTGGTATTTATATCCGGTGACGGAGGATGGAATTCATTCGAGGAGTCTTTGTGCAAATCTTTGAATCAGAAGGGAGTCTCTCTCGTCGTACTGGATGCCCAAAAATATTTCTGGAAAAGTAAGACGCCGGATGAAACAGCCATTGATTTGCAGCGAGTGGTAGAGACATGGCAAAAAAACTGGAACAAGGAACAGTTTGTGCTGGCCGGATTCTCCTTCGGGGCATCAGTCGTCCCATTTGCGGTCAATAGATTCACTGAGTCACTTGGCAGGAAATTGGCCGCAGCCATCCTTATCTCTCCAGATAAGAGCTGTGACTTTGAAATTCATCTGTCCGATATGCTCAATGTCGTTACGACCAGGGGGAAATGATGTCCTCGGGGAAATCAGGTCTGGCAGTTTTAAAAAGCTGGTGGCATTCTTTGGCAATGAGGAACGGATAGATACAAGAAATGCCTTTGAGCAAGCCGGCGCCAGCATTCGGCTACTGCCGGGAAACCACCACTTTGACAGCGGATTCGATGCACTTGCTGATTTGATGGTGGCAGAGATGATGAAGTAATTTGAAAATCTAATATGGGGTTTATGTCCAGAAAATATTATTTTTTAAATAATATTCACTGCTTTTTTTGGGGGTGAGTATGTGAAGACGTGCTATTATTTGTAACTTTCTCTCCGAAATATGAGTATACTTAGTAAATTTAATAAAAAGTGAAAATGAGTAAATCAAGATTGTTGTTGACTGGCCGGGCTCTTGTCGCAGTAGCGCTGGTCCTGATTGCAGGAACTGCCCTTGGTCAGAATGTGGAGAAGAAAGATTCTGTTTCTACCATTCCTGCGGAGGTTGCAGCCATTTTGAAGCCTGCCTGCATGACTTGCCACTCCAATGAAGGCAGGGACAAACCCAAATCAAAGGTGAATTTTTCCGTCTGGGATCAATACAGTCCCATGGAAAAGAAGTTGATTGCCTCCTCCATTACGGATGAAGTAAAGAAGGGAAGCATGCCACCGAAGCGTTTTTTGGAATCTCATCCTGAAAGTGCCCTGACGGAAGCTCAAATCAATCAGATCGTGCTCTGGTGCGATGCCCTGAAAGCCAAACCATAGGAAAATACCACTCCCTCCCTGAATGACCACTCCGTCCCATCGTGAGATCTGGCAGATCTCCGGTCCAATCATGCTTAGTTTGCTGGCACAAAATGTTGTCGGAGTTACGGATACGGCATTTTTGGGGAGGGTGGGAGAGATTGAACTGGGAGCCTCTGCCATTGGCGGGGTATTTTACCTGATCCTGTTCATGGTGGGATTTGGATTTACCACGGGTGTGCAGATATTGATAGCCAGAAGGTATGGAGAGAGAAACTATGCTGAAATAGGACCGGTTTTCGACAACAGCTTTTATTTCATTGGAATCTTTTCCCTTTTGGTGACAGCTTTGGTCTATTTTTTCGGATCACTCTTCCTGAAGACGGTCCTTTCCTCTGAACCCATCTTCAAGGCCAGTTCACTCTTCTTAAAGTACAGGGTTTTCGGCCTGTTTTTTGCCTCATCGGCCTTGTTGTTCCGCTCCTTTTATACAGGCATTTCCTTTACCAAATATCTCAGCATCAGTGCGGGTATCATGGCAATTCTTAATATTGTACTGGATTATCTGCTGATTTTTGGACATGCCGGTTTTCCCAAAATGGGCATTCAGGGAGCGGCCATCGCCTCCTCCATCTCGGAGGCTTTTGCCTTGCTGTTTTTTATCTGGATCACCAGCGGGAACAAGCATCTCAAAAGATACCACCTCTTCAGACTGGTCAAACCGGATCTGGCCATCATCGCAAAAACACTGGAAGTATCGATCTATGTGATGGCACAGTTTGTACTCTCTTTTGGCAGCTGGTTTGTATTTTTCATGTTTGTCGAAAAGATGGGAGAGCGGCCACTGGCGGTTTCCAACATCATTCGTTCGATCTACATTTTCTTGATGATTCCTGGGTGGGCCTTGTGTTCCGTAGCCAGTACGCTGGTTAGCAGTTCTATGGGTGAAGGGAAGCCGGAAAATGTGGTACCTGTCATCCTCAAGATCCTCAGGTTTAGCCTTGTTGCCATGGTTGGCATTATTGCCGTTGTGGTCTTTCTGCCCCGAACAGTCATCTCCGTATACACAAACAACGCAAGTTTGATTGAGGCAACAGTACCTTCCTTCTACCTGATTCTCGGAGCCTTGTTGGTCTTTTCCGTGATGAGCGTTCTTTTTAACGGGGTACTGGGCACCGCAAACACAAGGGTATCCTTGGCCATTGAGGCAGTAACCCTGTCAGCTTATCTCGGATTTACCTGGCTGATAGCCGTCTTTCTGAAATTGCGGATTGAATGGGTCTGGGGTGCGGAATATGTCTATTTTATGCTGATAGGCCTCTTCTCACTTTGGTACCTGAAGAGGGGCGACTGGCGTGCAAAGAAAATCTGAACTACCACCAACATCCGTCGGAAAAGGTAAAATTCAATCAGCCCAATTCCATTTTAATATCTTCCTTTGTGCTTGATCAGCAATCTAAGTGCCTGGTCGTAAGTGAGGTATTTCCAGCTCCAGTCGAGCAGTACGAACAATTTGTTTTTTACGCCAATGATGGATAGCAAATGCACGATCGACCACAACAGCCAGGCAAGGTAACCCTTGAACTTTCCTATCGGAAGATCGGCCACAGCGAGGTGCCTGCCAATGGTGGCCATGGATCCCTTGTCGCGGTAATGGAATGGTTTCAATGGCTTGTTCTTCAGTATCCTCTTGATGTTTATGGAGATCAGCCTGGCCTGTTGCATCGCCACCTGAGCCACCTGTGGATGGCCATTCGGATAGGTTTCTTCCACCATCAGGCAATTATCCCCCAGTGCAAATATGTTTTGGTATCCGTCCACCTGGTTGAAGCGATTCACCAGTATCCGGTTGTTTCTGCCATAGGCGAGACCGGAAAGTCCTGCCAACCTGCTGGAGGTGATTCCGGCCGCCCAGATCACATTTTTTACGTGGATGGTCTCATTGTTGGGGAGAGTTAGAATTCTGTCGTCATAATTAATAACGGCAGTGTTTGTTCTAACCACGACTCCCAGATCTTCAAGATATTTCTTGGCCGTGACGGAAGCTTCCGGCGACATACCCGCCAGTAACCTGGGAGATGCTTCAAAAAGCATGATGGTCATGTGGCGCATGTCCAGTTCGGGATAGTCCTTGGGTAAGACGTACTTCTTCATCTCTGCAACGGCTCCGGCAAGTTCTACACCTGTCGGACCACCTCCGATGATCGCCACATTCAGGTAGGCCCGGATATCCTCCTCCTTTTCCTTGTTGAGTGCCTTCTCAAAATTTTTTAAGATTCTGTTTCTGATGAACAGGGCATCCGGGGCAGATTTCATCTGCATTGAATTCTTTTCGATGGTCTCATTACCGAAAAAATTGGTTTTTGCACCTGTCGCCAGAAATAGATAATCGTAACTCAAACTTCCAATGTCGGTTGTGATTTCATTGGTTTCTGGATGGACAGCCTCCAGTTCTGCCATCCGAAAATGAACATTCGTATTCTGAAGCACTTTTCTCAGTGGGAACGAGATGGCGCTGGGCTCCAAACCCGACATTGCAACCTGGTAAAGCAATGGCTGAAAAAGATGGTAGTTGTTGCGGTCGATCAGCACGATCTGAAAGTCCAGGCTAAGCAGTCTCAAGGCCAGTTTCAAGCCGCCAAAGCCTCCGCCAACGATCACGATTCGTTTGGAAGCGGCTTCCGGTATGTTCAATATGTTGGATTTTAACGTCATGGGTAATGTATATATAGGTTGAAACGGAAACTATTTCCAAAAGTTTTCAGGATGAGTTAACAAATTGTCACCTTTTGGTTAACACCATTTGAACCCTGTCGAAGGAAACGTTATATTTTGTTAATTATTGATTATTAACGAGGTCAGCCCGTTTGGAAAATTTATTTTTGTAACTGGTGGTTGGATAGCGAATGAATTTTTCATGTATCTTTCTGACACTTTTACCAACCGTTGTTTTGAAAATCAGATTAAAACAGATAAAAATGAGAACAAAATTTATCCTCGTGTTATTTTCGGTGGCCATACTTGCCTCCTGTGTTAGCACAAAAAAGTTTAAAAATTCAGAAAGCCAGTTGGCCCGCCAGAAATCTCAAACCGCAAAAATTCAGGCGGATCTTCAAATTGCGAAGGATTGAGGAAAGGCAATGAAACAAAAATAGCCGATCTTCAGGCACAGGTGGCTGCATTGAAGGAGCAGATTGCCTTTTTGAAGGAGAACAATACGCAGGCACTGAAACAACTCGAAAATCTCTCTGTAATTTCCAGTTCACAGGCCGAGAGTATCAAGAAGTCAATGGAAAACATGGGCATCAAGGACAACATGATCTTTAGCCTTCAATCCTCCCTGGCCCAGCGCGATTCGCTGAACATGGCCCTGGTGATGAACCTGAAGGGAGCCATAGGAAACCTCGACGACAAGGACATCAACATCAAGGTCGACAAGGGTGTCGTCTACATCGACATTTCCGACAAGATGCTCTTCCAGAGTGGTAGCTACAACATCACGGATAGAGCCAGTGCCATTCTGGGCAAGGTGGCTACCGTGCTCAAAAATCAAAAGAGCATAGAGTTCATGGTGGAAGGCCATACCGACAACGTGCCATTCAGAAGGGGCGATTTGCTTGACAACTGGGATCTCAGCGTCAAAAGAGCCACCGCCGTGGTCAGGGTTCTTCAGGACAAGTATGATCTGAATCCTGCGATGATGACTGCGGCAGGCAGAAGTGAATACCTGCCTCTTGAATCGAATGATACGCCTGAAGGGAAAGCTGCCAATCGTCGCACAAGGATCGTTATCCTTCCGCAACTGGATCAGTTTTTCAAATTGCTGGAAAGGCCAAAAAAATAGACCGGATGCGATCCGGGGAGAATTTTGAATCTCCGTTGTCCCAAAATACGAAAGAGGAAGCTAATCAGGTTGGCTTCCTCTTTTTGTCAATGGGTGGTTGGAAGGTGGTAATACTCCCAAAGGTAACAATCACCGTCCGCCAATCCTGGATCAATGCTGAAATGGTAGATCTTGTCACCCGGATGCAGCAGACGTTTGCCCCCTTTTTCAAAATCGACGGTCAGCGGGGCTTTGACGGTAAAGCATTCCTGCTTCCAGTAATTCATTCTTGGTGCTTTATCGGGTTGTAGCTGCGCGTTTGTGAATTCGGGTTTTGCTGACAGCGGTTCAACTTCTGTTGGGTCAAAGTGCTGCTGGCAGATCCATTTGTCTGCCACTGCGACGGCAACCTCCCAATTTTCTTTTTTGTAATGGTGCTTCAGGCTGCTGATGCGCTTGTCGTCCAACCAGGGTAAAACAGTTTGTCCCTCCAGATGGAATCCAGCTTCGACGGGATACAGCATCGCAATCGGATTTGCTTCGTTGCGGACCAAGCGATCTACCCTGTATCCCCGTAAGACATTCTCCTTGTCAGATTCGACCAGTGAGGCGAAGAAGGAGAGTCTCTTTTCCCTTGGCAGCTTTTGCCTCAGATAACCGGTGATTTCTTCCAACTTTGCGTTGTTATCACTATTTTTAAGGTTGATCCACTCCATGTCAATGGCAATGCCTGCATATTTAATTTTCAGGCTATCCAGCATGTGTAAATTCTCATCAATGATGGTTTTGTGTTCGGTATACAATTTCGCAAAGGCCTCCTCCCCAAAACTGTCAAAAAACCAAAGGGTGAGCGGAATGCCCTTGGAACTGAGTTGATCTGAGAAGAATCTCAGGTTCTTTTGGCTTTTGTCGTCGGTAAAAATATTCCCTCTTCTGAAAACATAGGAACGGCCAAGATGTAGGATTACCCGGTTGTACCTGGAAGTGATTGTGTCCGCGAATGCTTTGACTGCAGCCTGATCGGATGCAAATAGCTCTGTTTGCTTCTTTTCGCTGGCGATCACAATCCCCTGTGCGGACACTTTATTGGACAGGAGTGCCAGCCCCGCGATCAGGAGGATAAGATGCAGAAATAATTTATGTACCATGGATTATTTTCGAAGGTAATTTTTCAGGGAGTCGGGAATGACCTGATTCCCCCTGGTGGCAAAATTATTTTTTGCCTTGTAGTTGTTGAACTGTTTTTGCAACAGGTCATTCAGTTCGGGATTGTTCTCCGGTTCAATGTCCAGATCAGGAGCAACCTTGTAGAGTGTCGATCCGGAGAGGAAATGTGTACCACTCAGAAAATCCGTCAATTCACCCGTATTTCTTTTCAGCGGGTAAGCGTTCAGGTTCCTGAAGGCAATATTGGTGTCCAAGCCGTGACCTATCCACGAAGAAAGGGTCGGAAGTGTCAGGTTGAGCCTGTTTTTGAACAGTGCCAGCAAAGAGGGTGTGACGTCATAATGGGTCACGACGGAGGAGAATTTGACTCCCTGTTTGAGCAGGGGTGAGAAAATTACCAACGGCACGTGAAACCTGTCAAGTTGCGTACTGATTGGGATCTCCGGCATCCTGTGGTCACCTGTGATGATGAAAATGGTGTGCCCATAACTCTTCAGTTTGCTGAACTCCGTGAAAAAGTAGCGCAGGGCCTCGTCGAAGTAGAGGATGGAGGCAAACTGTGGCAGGTATTGGCGGTTGTATTTTTTTTGCTCATCCGACAGCTTGTCTGTGATCATCCTTTTTTCTACCAGTTCGTTGTAGTGCTCCTGATCGGGAACCATGAACGGGTTGTGCATGGCGATTGTCAGCATCAGATCAACCCGTTTTTCCCGCTCATTGGTCTTCAGGTCGGTCAGGTATTTGCGGAAGATGTCCTTGTCGCCGTATCCCCATGAGAATCCGTTTTTATCCGATGGCAATTGCTTGTATTCCGCACCAAAATCCTTTATCCCGACAATTTTAACTGGACCTTGACGTTTCAGGAAGGATTCCATGTTGTCGAATTTCGGATCACCTCCGTAATAAAAGGAAGAGTTATAGCCTGCAATTCCGTGCAACAGGCTGATCAGACTGAGGTGGTCGGGCATCTTGTCTCCCAGGTCGGCAAACCCTTTTTCCCCAAATGGTAGTGAAGCCGTCAGCGACGGGATCACGCTGAAAGTACGGCCTGAGGTGCTCAGACAATTTTCCCAATAGAGACTCTTGGTCATCAGCGAATCAAGAAAGGGGGTGAAGCTTCCCAGATAGGAGTTTTCCCCGGTATAGGCACGCCCGAGACTCTCCACGATGATAAATACCACAGAGGGGGCCTGTGTATCAGGTTTGAAGAAAGGAGCCAAAAGATCAGGAGTCGTTTCTGCGTGCAGGAACGGATAATCCGCACTGACGTAGTTGAAGGGATTTTCAGCAGGAACACCACTGCCGGCTGCATCCAACAATTTTTCATTCAGGTTTGAACTTCTGATTGCATCCGAGGCCAGGTCCTTCTGCATATTGTTGCTGTTCAGTTCAAATTTGCTGGTACCATTTTTCTGACTGTAATAATTGAAGATGCTTGCACCAAAAAGGTTCAACTTATTGGCGGCGATGTTCATGGAGAATTCAGATCTGTACTCTGCTGGATTCGGGTTGAGATTATTGGAAGAGAGTATCGCATACAACATGTAAATGGTCACCGCAAAAATCCCAAGGGTAGAGACTTTGAAATAGGGCCATCGCCGGTAGGCAAACACTGCGATCAAACAAAAAAGCAGTACAGGCAGGATGGCTGAGAACTTTATTTCGCCGGATGCGCCAACGGTTTGTCTCATTTCGGCAAACGAGTATCCGAAAATATCTGCTCCAAGCGGAATCCTCGTAGTCGAAAAGTATCGGAGCAATACAACTTCTGTAAACACCACTGATACAGCTACCACTGTAAAAAAAAGCCTTGCCCGTTTGATGCTGTAATGATCCAGATAGAGGAATGGGATCAATAGATAACCCGAAACCCTGAAAGAGAGCATAAGGTCAAACCTGATGCCATAAAGGAGTTCTAGCGTACTGCCGGAAGGATAACCTGCTCTTTGTGAAATAAAAAGTATTTCATAGAATCTAATCAGAACCACCAGACCTGCAAAAAGCAGGCTGAGCGAGACAAATCTTTTGAAAGATTGGCGAACCAGGTAATGAAGTGGGGGAGTATATTCCATGTTGGCAAGCATTAAAAAAATCTTCCGATTCCGAAGTCAAATGAATAATTACGAACATAGCCTATCGCAGGAAATTGCTGGTGGGACAGGGAAATGCCGACATTTGTCGTCCACATACCCGGGAAAAGGTGATTGTATTCAACCCTTACTGATTGAGATTGCTGGGTAAGATAGGAGGAGCTCCCATCGCCGTTGCCCCTGTCGTCGGGGGAGATTCCGTAACCAACCTTCAACCCGATGTAGTCTTCAGGATCCGCAAAATAGCGACGCGTCTGAATGGAACCGGATACGGAGCTCCCGGATGAGGAGGGTATGACATAGGTTCGGAAGGAGAACCAGTAGTTGCCGGTGTATTTTCCAACTGTACCTGTCAACATATAGATGTCAGAATTGGTGAAATAGAGGGCACGCATTCCCAGGGATCCTTCAAAAGCCTTGGGAAAACTGTGGTACCATTCTGCACCCGCCCTGATTTTCGGGAAGATGGAGAGGTTCGAATAGCCTGCGTTGAGATAGGCATAGTTGTTTTCACTGATGTGCGGATAGCCGTCCAACTCGTACTGGAATCCTTTTGACCCGAACCTTTCAGCCCAGTTTACCCTGCCAATGATACTCCCCAGGGATGTTTTTCTTCCATACGAAAGGGCGACAAGATGCCATGGATCCTGGTTCGAATTTTTTTCAAAAGTGTCATAGGTATAGGCAAGCCGGATGTTGTTTCTTCGTTGGTCGGCCCGGATGGAAGAGAGTTTGTTGCGTGCCTCTGCATTGGCCGGGTGGCTCTTCAGGAGGGTTTGCAATTGTCTGGCTGCCTGTTCATACTGCCCCATTGCATTAAGAATCTTCGCCTTCTTGTAGAGGAAGTGCTCATCTTTCGCATCTTTGGTCAGGGCAATGTTACACGATTCAATGGCATCCCTGTATTTCTCTTCCCAAAACTGAACATCAGATAGGCAATCCAGCGCGTCCCAATGCGTAGGATAGAATTTCAGCACCTGCGAGATCACGATCTTTGTGGAATCGTACTTGCCATCCCAGGCATAGGTTCGTGCCATCAGAACGGCAACATCCGCATCAAAATCCTTGGCAAGAATTGCGCGGCAAATGGCTCTGGCCTTTTCCCGGTCTCCTTTGTATGCCTGGTCTTTCGCCTCCTGAATGTTTTGTGAATGGCCTGCGAATCCAGAGAATAGCAATATCAAAAGAAATCCGAAAAGGTGGAAATGGTTCTTTTTACCGTCAAACGAGTTTAAAATTTTTTTTCTTCGAAAAGCCATTGATGGAGATTGTTTTGCATTGCTTCGTTTAGCATACTCAAAATTATCAAATTAGTTCCATTAAAATACCAGTGATAAAAAAATGAACATAATTAAAAGCGATATTTTTATATTTGAGCCTTTTCATCCTTCAATAGGGTAAAATTGGCCGGGTTACAAAAAAATAGTTCCCTGTTATGTAACAACTTTGTTCCCAGTGTTAAACCTTTTCAAAAATAATTTTGGTCGATGCGGAAGATAACCATTTCAGAAGAGCTGGCAGTTAAGGTGCCCGGACTACGGTTGTCGTGCATTGGCTGCGACATAACCTATGAGGAAGTTAACACACGATTGTGGAGCAAAATCGAATCAGAAATTGCCAGATTGGCTGGTTCTGTTTCCATTGAAATGATTGGCGGGATACCGGCTATAGCAGCCTCGCGGAGTGCATACAAAGCCTGTGGAAAAGATCCGGCCCGTTACCGCTTATCTGCCGAGGCGTTGCTCCGAAGGGTCGTGAACCGACACGAATTGTACCAGGTATGTAATGTGGTGGATGCACTGAACCTGGTATCCATTACCACGGGTTTTTCGATTGGTGGGTACGACAACGAAAAAATTGAGGGGGAGGTAGTTTTTGGGATTGGAAACTCCCGCGAACCCTATGCAGGAATTGGCCGGGGCGATTTGAACATCGAAGGAATGCCTGTTTTTCGCGATGATGCCGGTGCTTTCGGAACGCCTACCAGCGACTCTGTCCGCACATCGGTAACTGCTTCAACGCGCAATTTTTTGATGGTGATCGTTGATTTCGCCGGAACTGAATTTCTCGGTGAAGCCACCGTTCTAGCTTGTTCGCTGCTGGAAAAATATGCACAAGCAGACCGGTTTGAGATGGAGAGGATAACCTGTCAATGAATTTCAGCAAAGTATCCTGTTATTGGTATTTCTGAAAGGGAAGAGGAAGCATTCATTATTTGAAAATGTTCATTTGCTCGTCATAAACTGGACTTTGTATGCTTAAAAAATTTAGCACACTATGAAATACATGGCTCTGAGTCAATAGTTTATTCGGTTTGAGTTGTTTTGTGCTGTCGGATACCCAAACGATAAAAGGAATTTCATATTGTTCCCTGGGAGCAATGCTCTTGGGTAATCCATGCATGTAAAGATTTTTCTCTCCCAACGATTCTCCATGATCTGAAACAAAAATCATTGCACTATTGAACTCCTTCAGTTGTTTCAAATTCTCGATTAGCCGGGATAAAATATAATCAGTATAGACGATGGTGTTGTCATAGGCATTGATCAGTTCCGTATGGGAACAATTTCCCAGTTCGACACTGTTGCAAACAGGTTTGAAAGTCTCAAACTGAGGCGGGTATTTTTTGCTGTAGGTGGGTCCGTGACTTGTACTCGTGTGCAATACGATCAATATTTTATTCTTTTTGCTGGCCAATATTTGTTCTTTTAATCCGGTCAGAAGTACTTCGTCGTAATTGCATCCTTCGCCTTTGCAATCTGGCACCAAAGCCTCCCTGTTTTGATAGTTTTTGATGTGAACAGGAGGTTCACCCCAATTGGTAGTTCTCCAGATAACCTCCACACTGTTTCTGAATAAATAGTTGGGCAAAATCTCATACAATTCATCTGTCTCCTTGTATTCCAACATGCATTTTACACCTGCGGTCGTGTAGGTGGCACAGGAGTTGGCATCAAAATGAAATAGATTGGCAGTCTTGGAAAGCAGAGGATTCGTGTTTTTGGGATATCCATACAGGGAGAAATTTTGCCTTCTTGCTGACTCTCCGATGACCAGTACGACGACAGATTTCGTGCTGTCTTTGATGGTAGCGTTTGGCAACAATATCTCTTTCTCGTTTTCTTTGTGCTTGTGAATATAAAAAAGCGATATATTGACGGTATAGGACCAGGGCATTGCAAGACCACCCAGTGTCTTCGAATTTTTATCAATCCACAGCCAGTTGCTTGCGTTGGCAAAAACCAATGTCAGGATAAACAGCAAGGTGAGCGAAGTGGTGATTAATATCTTCTTCAAGGCCGGTTTGACAATTTTGGACTTGATGATGTAGATGCCCGGAAGAACACCTAACAGCAAGATGTAAACGATCAATTTGATGGAAAAAAAACTAGCCGACTCTTCATATTTGGTATTGAGTATGTTACCGATCATGCTTTCGTCAATGATCACACTATAGGTATTGATAAAGTATACGGCAACGGCATTGATAACAAAGAACAGAACCAGAAAAAATTTTCCGACATATTGTGGCAGGGAACAGATCAGGTAAAAGGCAAGATAATTTACAACCAACATCGCAATTACTGTGCTGACAACAATTGCCAGGCCGTTTAAACTGTTGTAATCAAGGTTTTTAAAGACAAAAGTAAAAAAAGGGAGATGAAAGAATAAAAAATTGAGCACACTCATCAATAGTGCAAAATGAGTCAGTCTAATACTATTTTTTAACATAAACATGGGTGATCTTATAGAGTGATACAATTAAACCAATAAGCGACACATAATAAATGAATAAATTTTCATTCATTATTTTGTTGATCAATGAAATACAACAAATCAGAAACAGTGCAATAAAAATTGGATAGTATTTCTTGTGGCCGATCCAGTTCCAGATTTTAATTTTTTTTGTGATAAAAATACCTGCAAATGCCGANATGCAACCGATGATGCTGCCGGAAACGACATCAAGCGGATGGTGAGCTCCCACGCCTACCCTCGTCAACACCAGGATCAAACCGGTGATAAGGATGGAAAAGACCCATGCTATTTTGAAGCTCAACTTTTTTGGCATAAATGCCAGCAGCAACACGGTAAGTACCGTAAAAATCGTAATGGAGTGGCCGGAAGGTAAACTGTTGTGTCCGGACAATGTTTTTCCGATGATCACAAAACTGTTGGGATCAAAGGCTGCAGCTGGTCTAGGTATGGCGAACAGGTTTTTTAGTACTCCTGAAAACAGTGCCGAAATAAGCGATGCGGAGAGCAGGGCCTCCCACATCTTGGGAGCATAGACAATGAAAATGGATAGGAGCGACAGTGAAACCAGGGCATCTCCGAGTTGGGTGAGATTATAGACCGTTTTTGGGAATTGCGATAAGGTGGAATTGAGAAAAAAGAAACAACTCTTTTGAATTTGAATGTATTTGTCAGCGGTTAAAGCATCTTGCTGGTAAAGAAACAGAATTACTGCCGTTAACAAAAATAGAGGTAAAAGAAATATGGATGGTTTGAGTTTGGAGTAATTGTCAATCACCCAGGTGTTCATGTTGTATTTCGTGGACAGATTTACCTTTCTAGTTTTATTTAACATATACTGAATGTTTTACACTTTAATTGAATCCTTTGGCGATTTGACTGGTGAAAATATCTGATCTATCCTTAGAGCGGAATTTTATTTCCTCATCTGATGGAAACTACCAACTTACAATGTCGCAGCGCAGTTAAATACCTGTTTCCTTTCAACGCTATAGTAAAAGTAGCAAAACTAAAAACTTTAAAGTTACTGCCAACTA
>TBL_comb47_HYPODRAFT_10001720_pt1 | contig 27978 bp, 27 predicted proteins | sample TroBogypolimnion_40_FD_10682 | JGI IMG/M metagenome (IMG submission 10682) | reverse complement strand
GGAGATACCAGCAATCCAGCCGCTATTGGCTTTGGCTATAAAAAACCACACCATGATCACAGCGATAATTCATCATCATTTTTAAAGGTGTTTTAAATGAACTTACAAAATAGACAAGCTTTCCTAGATACCCTAGCGCATTCAGAAATAGGTGCTGAATTACTAGCAAAATCAGACAATGGCTATGATGTCATTGTTGGGAGCACTGCCAGTCATCCGCATTTATTTAGCACTTATACCAGCCATCCTAGAATCGTAGTGGATCTAGGTAAGGGTTTAAAAAGTAGCGCCGCCGGACGCTATCAAATCCTAGTGCGCTATTATGATTGGTACAAAGTTCAGCTTAAGCTGCCAGACTTTGGCAAAGCCTCACAAGATAAGATCGCTTATCAAATGATCAGCGAATGTAACGCCTTGCACCTTCTAGATGCCGGTGATTTTGTGGGTGCTGTTAAAGCCTGCTCAAGTAGATGGGCCAGTTTACCAGGTGCGAATTATGGCCAGCATGAAAATAAATTAGCTGATTTGCAACTGGCTTATGTGGCTGCTGGGGGTGCGCTTACTTAAACATCCACATCACCTGCGTTTAAGTTGCAGTACCTAGATAACGTGGTCCAGCTTGAATGCAGCGTGACTTGTTGCACATGTTGTATTGATAAGCCCTTTTCAAATAAACGGCTTGTGGCTTCGTGACGCAAATCATGGAAGTGCAAGCCCTTAATCCCTAGTACCTTACACGCTTCTGTAAAGTACGTTCCCACAGTCTTTGCGTTGTAAGGAAAAATACGCGCATCGATCTTAGGTTGTCGCATGATAATCTTGTAAGCGCTCAGCGGTAGCTTAAAGCGCTTCTTTACACCCTTTCGCCTAGGGTCTTTCATGTCCCTAAGCATACAGGTTCTATCTTCATGCCTGACATCATCCCATTCAAGTTTAAATATTTCGGCTTGCCTACGCGCTGAGTAGATCGCAAAATAAATAATGTGAACCATAGGCGTGGGTTTGCCATTGAAGTAGCGTGCTAGCTCCCATAGTTCGTGCTTAGTTGGTCGTCTATCTCTTTGCGCCGATGATGTGATTAGTCCCTCTGCTTTTAGGATTTCTCTAGCTGTAGTAAAAATTGATTGATCGACACCTAGATCAACTAGCCCCGCCATTGTTCGTGACACTACCCCTAGCCAGATTAGATCATTAGTCGCTGTTTGCGGTAGGCACTCAGTATTCCTAAAACGGATATGCTTGATTAAATCCTTAGTCTCTAACTTATGAATATCGATTGATGAAATATCTCTAGCCATCAGCGCTTTCAAGTCCGCATTTTTTGTGCGGCCTTCCGGCCTAAATTCTTTGATATACATTTCTATTAGGCTGCGAATAGATAAGTATTCTTTTGCTGAGTAAACGGCTGTTTGTTGTAATTCGACTTCTCGCCGCATACCCCAGTCTTTAGCGAGTTTTATTTTTAAAAACGACTTACTTTCTCGATGTACTATAATGCCGTCTTTCTTAATCACGATCTGAGCAGTAAATTTAATAGTCCCGTCAGTCAGTATATATTTTCTTATTGATGCCATAACCAGTACGTATGAAGAGTTCAAACGTACATTATGCGTACTGATTAGGCTAAAAAGCAACTAAATAACACAAAATAAACCATGATAAACCCAGATAAACCGCCATATTGCTTTAGCGTTGCACCGATGCTAGATTGGACTAATCGGCATTGTCGCTATTTTCATCGGCTCATTACCAAACAGGCCTTGTTATATACCGAGATGGTCACTACTGGGGCTTTGATACACGGCGGCAGCCATCGCTTTTTACACTATTCGCCTATAGAAAATCCAGTTGCGTTTCAATTAGGTGGCAGCAATCCCAAAGATTTGGCACTTTGCGCCAAGATGGTTGAAGACTATGGCTATGCGGAAGTTAATCTCAATGTCGGTTGTCCTAGTGATCGCGTACAAAATGGTCGTTTTGGGGCCTGCTTAATGGCTGATCCACAACTGGTAGCTGATTGTGTTGCCGCTATGTCTGAAGTGGTCTCGATTCCCGTTACCGTTAAATCAAGAATTGGGATTGATGAGCAAGATTCTTACCCTGAACTGGTACACTTTGTATCAACCATTAGCGAGGCCGGTTGCAGCACGTTTATTGTTCATGCTCGTAAAGCCTGGCTGAGTGGTTTATCACCCAAACAAAATCGTGACATTCCCCCCTTACGCTATGATGTGGTTTATCAATTAAAAAAAGATTTCCCAGATTTAACGATCATTATTAATGGTGGCATTACCACCCTAGAACAAGCCGAACAGCACTTAACTCAGGTTGATGGCGTGATGATGGGGCGAGAAGCCTATCACAACCCTTATATCTTGGCAGACGTTGATCAACGGATTTTTGGCGCGACTAATGAAGCGTTATCACGGTCTAAGGTCATAGAACAATTAATTCCCTATATACAAGAGCAACTTAAAACCGAAGCCCGTTTAAACAGTGTATCACGCCATATTTTAGGCTTGTTTCATGGTCAGCCTGGCGCACGAGGCTGGCGTCGATATATCAGCGAAAATGTCAGTCGACTCGGTGCAGATGAACTGGTCATACTTGAAGCCTTAGCCTTTACAAGGTAACAGACCATCAAAAACCTTAGAACTAACCGTAGAATACCTTTATACTCAAAGCCTATTATTAAGTTGTCGGGTTACGCTATCGCTAACCCGACCTACTGTACTGTACATTAAAAAACCATCACCCTTAGAGTAAGCGCAGTGAAATTAACAACCACCGATCATCGCTCAGACAGCGCAGGATTAACCTACATTTACCCCGTCATCTCAAGACGCATGGGCGGCTTATCCATCGGCGTTAACTTTAATACCAACAATGCCTGTAATTGGCGCTGTATTTATTGCCAAGTCCCTGACTTAAAAATCGGCGCTGCGCCTAAAATGGATTTTGAATTACTAGAACAAGAATTACGATCTTTTCTTATCGATGTTAAAGAAGGCGACTTCTATGATCGTTATCATGTTCCTGCTGACAAACGCATCATTAAGGACATTGCCATTGCTGGCAATGGCGAACCCACTAGCCTAAAAAACTTTGATGTAGCAGTAGAATTGATCGGCAAAATAGCCACCGAGGCCGGTATATTTCCAGACAGTCACTATGTACTCATTACCAATGGCAGCCTCATCCATCAAACCAATGTTCAAGCCGGCTTAAGTACACTGAAAGCTTACGGCGGTGAAGTCTGGTTTAAATTCGATAGCGCCACCGAAGAAGGTAGAGCCTTAATTAATCATGCCAGCCAAAGTAGCAAAACCAGCCTTAACAATTTATTGCTATCGGCCTCCTTATGCCCGACTAAGTTACAAATCTGTCTAGTTGATTATGATGAACAAGGTTTTTCTAGCAAAGAAAGACTCGCTTTTATCGACTTATTTAAGACGCTCAAACAATTGGACTGTCCACTAGAAGATATTTTATTGTATACCATCGCCAGACCCTCCTTGCAGCCAGAAGCGACACGCATTCGCCCTTTAGATACTCAGCTATTAAATGACTTTGCCGAAGAAATACGGCGATTAGATTTTAAAGTGTCGGTTACTGCGTAAGATGCACTTAGGATGTCATGGCTACCCACTTAAGACGGGATGGTTTAGCTTAATCGTTCACTTTTAGATAGGGCTCTCCTAAGCGCAGACAAAGGGCGAAGGGCTAATGCTTAAGTCTAGTATCTGGCACGCCCTAAGTTGCTAGCCTCTTAGGCTTTCACCCTGAGCCTTTCGCCTGTGCTGAAACGGTCCGGCTTTAAGTGGGTATCTATCTATCCTAAATAATCTTCTTGCAAGCCAGGAATACCAATATGTTGTATATGCAGAGCATTGCGACCTTCTTCATAAGGCAGTAATTTACCTTCTTTTTTCCAGACTCTAAAGGCTAGTGCGTAGGATAAAACGCGAATAGGATAATCGCGTGGCAAGCTTTGTAAATAAGGTTGAATAGTCACAAAATCGGTAGCGCCATACTGTTGCATAATAAAACGTAAGCCCCCATTCGCAGGACCTATGTTATAAGCCAGTAAACCCAAAAACAAATCCCCCTTCATTTCGGCTAAATAATAATTAAGCGTGGCAGCCGCTAGAAAAGCATTATGACGATGGTTGTGTAAGGACATTTGCTGCTCAGATAAGCGTTTACCAACCCGCTCTATCACCGCTTTAGGCACTTGGGTGATTTGAAATAAGCCATGACCGCCATCGGTACTATTACGCGGCAAGAAGGAGGACTCGGTCGCAGCAATGCCCTGCAACAAAGCAGGATCGAGGTCAAACTCAGTAGCAGCCTCTTTAATAACGGCATTATAAGCTTGGCCACGCTGTACCATGGTTTGTAATTGCACGGCATCATAACGTCTATAAGCGGCATAAACCTGATGAGCAATAGTCACTCTACCCGCTTCTTGTTTACCACCGACTAAAGTACGAAAGTGTGCATGTACTGGCGAAAATTGTTCTTGCATAGAATACCCGCCTATCCCTAAGGCCAAGCTAAAGGACAATAGTGCAGGCCATAACAAGTGGTTGCGATGCAGCCACTTTCTACTCTTATACCAGCCTATCAATAAGCCGGCCATGGCCACTATCAAGGCTAAGACACCGATGGCAAAAGGCAATAAACTGGAAAAAAAACTGGTTCCTGAAAATAAGCTGGCCGAATAGCCGAGCAACATCATAATGACAAAGACGGCGGTCATGGCCAAACTCAGCAACTCAACAGTGATCAATAACAGTCGATAAGACCACGGAATTAAAGGTTTAGGTTCTGGTTTTTTTTGAGCAGGTTTCCTTACCGATCGCACCTTGGGGGTAGAGCTGACCTTAGTTTCGGTCGTCTTGCGAGCTTTCGGTGTCATCGGCTTATTCATTCAATCTTATCCGACACATTAAGCAAACAAGCTACGGCAACAGCGGGCGCACAGTCTGCTGCACTCAGCCCCGCTTGTATAACGGCATTAGGCAGCAAATCAGTAAAATCAATATAAGGTCGCTCTAAGCGCTGAGCCAGTTCTTTAACTAAAAAGCGCCCTACACCTGCACCTATTAAAGGCTGCTGTTTTTCTAGTTCATCCGTTTGCAAACGATACAGACAAGCTTGTAGTATTTTTTGTAACTGTTGCTCTCGAATATTTTCTGCAAAAGCTTTCCAGCGCGGCAGTTCTTCTACAACAAAGTCACTACCTAACAATCGTGATAAACGTCTAGCACTGGCGATAATGGTTTTTTCGGTGCCATCAGCGGTTTCACTTTGATCATGCGCTTCATCAAGCTCACCGGTCACTCGATAAACATCGGCCATGGTCGCAAAATATTCTGCCATGATACCTATCTCCTGACTTTGATCGAGTGCAGTCTGCGCAACCGCCATTACTGCGCTTCTAACTATACCGGTATACACTAATTCTTTGGACATTAAGCGTTGATAATCGCTATAACCTTGAGCCTGAACTAAGCCCTGCTTAAGCGCCAGAATATCAGTAGTGGTACTGCCGATATCGACAAACAAAGCGCTACCGATTTTTTGTGCAGCATAGCCAGCACTGGCCAACCAATTTGCCGAAGCAATCGCTGAATAATGAAAAGCTTCAACTTGTGCGAGGTGGATAAATCCTGACAACCCGGCATAAATATAACAGCGCTGCCCTGCTAACAACGTCTGCATAGTGGCGATAATTTGTTTTACGCCATCATCTCTGTCTATAAATAAATCGACTAACTCACCAGTCATGGTGATGGCATGAACATCAGCCTGATCAGTTAGTTCCGTTAAGATAGTCCTAACCGCTTGTTGCAAATACTCCAAGCCTTTCCATAACGGACAAGGCTGCTGATAAACAGCCAGTAATTCACCTTGGGTATTGATAACGGCCGCTTTAACATGAGCGCCGCCTATATCCCAACCGATTCTATTAACTACGTTCATGACGATACCTGAAGAGTGATGGCTTGATGGCTCTGAGTTTTTAATTGCGGTTCACCGTGTACTAATTGCAAAACAGCCTCGACCATATTAAGCCCCAAGGCTTCATGAATAGCCACAAAAGAGGTGGTTAAACGCGGATTGATTTCTAACACCCACGTTTGTTCTGGCGTTTCTATTAAATCGATACCCACATAACCCCATAATTCGGGAAACGCTAGGGCAATAGCATCGGCTAATGGGCGATAAGCCGCCACATCACCGGTATAATTCACGATAAGCTGAGCTAAGTGATATTGTTGCTTGCTAATAGTAAATTGCTGCTGATTAACACACAGCAACCAAGCTTTACCTTGTTTAAACAAGCAAGACAAGCTGATGGTTTGTCCTACTAATTGCGGCTGAATAATATAATGTCCACTACGCGCTTGCATAGCCATAAAATCTTGTCTAGTCGTGACGATATAACTGTCTAAGCAACCTACACCCTCTATGGGTTTAACCAACCATGACGAGCTATCTATATCATATTGCTCAACACCAGTAAATAAGCGGCTAGGCACGGTGGCAATCTGATGTTGTTTAAGCTGTTGATAGCTTAGCCATTTATCGCCTGCTAAAGCCACAGCCGATGCAGGTGAGGTTAATAACAACTTATTTAACTCAGCAACGCTCTGACACAAGCTATGTAATATCCCGTCAAACTCTGGCGCAATTGGCCAGATAGCCTCACAATCGTGCGCTAAGCGCCTAAATTCATCAGGCGTATTTTGTTCTGGCGAAATAAAAACCACCTGCATGCCCGATGTGTTAATTAAGGCATTAACGCGCTCATCCAGCATCACTAAGACTTCAAGTTCATGACCTAGCGCTGCATAGCGACTCATATCATCCAACAAGGCTTGCAGCATCAAACAGCCTTCAGCCAACAAGGCATCCGGTAGATTCTGCTTATTAAAGCCACCACCAGTGATATACTCAAATACTAAAATTTTCATCTGCACAGTTTATCATCAGAACTAGGAATCAGCTTTACCCATGAAAATAATTCCCGTTATTGATCTAAAAGATGGCCTAGTCGTACATGCTCACTTAGGTCTACGCAATCAATACCAAGCTATTCATAGCCCGCTTTGTCAGTCGGCAGACCTTTATCAAGTCATGGCCGCGTTTCTAACACTGGCTGATTTTGATTGCTTTTATATCGCCGATTTAAATGCTATTACAGGCTTGGGTCATCATGAAGCGCTCATCAATGATCTGCTTAAGACCTATCCGCAAAAAACCTTTTGGATAGATAGCGGTTATCAAGTGCTTAAAGATTATGCTGCTAATCATCTGCCGGTATTAGGCAGTGAATGTTATAACGAAGACCAAGTATTAGAACTTAACGCCTTTAAAAAACGCTTTATTCTATCGTTGGATTATGGGACATCAGGCGCTTTAGGTGCGCCCCGTTTATTTAGTGATCAGCGTTTGTGGCCAGAGACGATTATCATCATGACCTTAAATCGAGTCGGTGGCCTACAAGGCCCTGACTTAGAGACCTTGACTGCTTTTTGTCAGCGTTATCCACCGCACCACTTTGTAGCTGCTGGTGGCATACGCCATAACGAGGATTTACAAGCCTTAACACAAATTGGCATACAACAAGCCTTGCTTGCCAGCGCCTTGCATTCTGGGGATATAGGCCCAGCAGAACTTGATGCCCTGACCTAGTTTTTAAACAAAGCCCATGTGGGGCGGGGTTTGCAACCCCGTTCTTAACGTTTAAGGTTTCGAAAGTTATTAAAGCATTCAAACGTTTCGGTCGGGATTATAAACCTCGACCGGCATCGTAATGGCAATATCAAACGTTTGAGACGGGGTTATAAACCCCGTCTCGCCAGAAGTTGAATTATTAGCTCCGGTTTGGCTTGTTAAATAGTTAATATGTCAGTTTTCTGGGGTTCGCATTGCTTCACCCCAACCTACTTGTTTTCCAATTATTCGCTCAATTAAGTCAGTAAGTCGTAGGGCGGTTTTACGACAGCAAACCGCCATACACACGCAATATCGAAAACAATCGAACAAAACGTTGAAACTGTCCTACACCTGCTGCTAGCAGCATACGTCACAACAAGAATTTACCGGCATTAACACCAATGCTTATAGCGAAGGCCATACTCGTTAGTGCATTAGCTGCTAAAGATATAGCGCCTGCTGAGTTTACTGCTCTAAGCTAGGTTTTTTCTAACTATTTAGCCCGATTGTATGTCAATAAAAACCGCTTGTGCGCTAATTATCACGCTAGTTGGGGCACAAAAACGGCTTGTCAGTTAATGATCGCTCTCATTAGGCGACAAAAATTCTAGCTTAACTATCTAAATACAATAGTAAGGTAACAAGAATGGTTGGTGGGGTATCTAGCGCCCGTGAAGTCCACAAAAAGATCTGCTGGGGTATTTAACGTAAAGCTAAGCAGCCCATTTTTTTAATGCGCGGCAACAAAAAATAACGCTGGGGTAATCTGGCTTAAAGTTAGTCTACATAAATTTTCGCTACCAATTCACGTCGCCACTCCCCCCCCTACTTTTGTCAAAAAAGACGCTAAATAATGTCGAATACTCAGTCACACTAGAAAAAAGAGCTATGTATATCTGTTAGTACTGGACAATTTCAAAAAATAGACTAAGCTATCAACCTAACGCCAAACATATCTAACTTAAACTTAACTCTATAGGAAGTGTTCTATGCAAGCTAAACTTATTGTTACCTTCGACCGCCTAAGTGCAGCGGATTTCCTAGCCAAGTCTGGCTCTATCGTTAATGCCATGACTGGCAACCGCCATTATCAAGAACCTTGGGCAGGGCAAGGGCTCACGCTAGACAATCTCAAAGCCATCTATGCGGCCTTTGAGGAGGCTTATTATGCCAGCCTCACTCATGACACGCTCAAAATAGCCCAGCGTGATGCGACTCGACAAACCTTAACCGATTTACTCAAGCGTTTGGCACTGTATTTAGAATTGATGTCCGAAGGCGATACAGCGCAGCTCGCCACCACCGGTTATGATCTGCGTCACGACAGCGTGCATAACAATAGCAGCGAACTTTTACCGGCGCCTAGCGATTTTAAAGTGACTCATGGGCAATTAACGGGCAGTTTAAACATCCAAGTCACTCGATTAAGCGGTGCGGGTAGCTATGAAATCCAGATTACCCAAGGCGACCCAAAAATAGAAAGCAACTGGCAACATGCGCTATCTTCGGTAACCAGTACGCATATCTTAATAACAGATCTGAACCCTGGACAAATTTATTGGTTTCGGGTGCGCGGCATTGATAGCAATGGCGGTGGCGTTTGGTCTGATCCGATGAGTATTATGGTTATTTGAGATTAGGCTGTGGCTTGGGTAATGGCTTTGTCATTGCCAACTCGCAAAGAATAAAACATCTCTTAGGAATGAGCACGAAATAATGTAGTCAAGTAGCATCGAACTCCCCCCTTTGTAGAGGGGGGCTGGGGGGGGGGATTTTTAAAATCATAGTCGCCGAAGTGTGTTGTGCTCGTTCCTAAGTAGCGGCGTTGGACAACGGCTTTATCATTGCCAACTCGCAAAGAATAAAACACCTCTTAGGAGGTGCTGAACAATAGCTCTATCGTGGTGATGCGCTTCACTGCCGTTCAGCACATCCTATAAAAGTGGGAGGTTTATTATTAGACCTTACCTTTTGCCTTGTGTGTTATTTGTTAATTCGACTAAAATGCCCGCTTTGCTTGAGAAAGTACCTATGCCTAACCATATCAGCATTAAGCGCTGTAGCGGCGATGAGTTGGCGAACTATATACCCGAACTCGCTAGACTTAGAATTGAAGTATTTCATGACTTCCCTTATTTATATGACGGCAGTTATGACTATGAAAAGACTTATCTGCAAACCTATATCGATACACCAGAAGCAGTCATCATCTTGGCCTTAGACCGCGACAAAGTAGTGGGCGCCTCTACTGCACTGCCTATGCGCTATGAAACAGAATCTCTTAAGCAACCATTTATCGAGCAAGGCTATAATCTTGATGAAGTGTTTTATTGCAGTGAGTCGGTATTAAACAAGACTTATCGAGGACTAGGGATAGGCGTGAAATTTTTTGAACAACGAGAAGCGCATGCCGCTGAATTGGGTGGCTTTAACTATATAACGTTTTGCTGTGTAGAAAGACCAGAAGATCATCCTCGTCGACCTGCCGATTATGTACCCTTAGATCAATTTTGGAATAAACGCGGTTATGTAAAGCATCCTGAACTAAAAACTACTTATCTATGGAAAGATTTAGATGACAGTGAAGAAACGCCTAAGCCTATGACCTTTTGGCTTAAAGCATAACAGCACATGGCGCATAAAAAACAGACCATGACTTCATTCTGTCAGTGGGAAGCTGATATTTTAATATTGAATGTGTTAGGAAAACCCAGCTCTAAGCAGGATGTTATTGGCAAAGCTAAGGGCCTGCAACTTAAAATCAGTGTGACCGCTTCACCCGTTGCTGGCAAAGCGACCGATCACATGGTTCGATTTTTGGCCAAGGAGTTTGGTGTGGCTAATAAAGATATCGAAGTGGTGTTTGGTCGCTTTAATGTTAATAAACAACTGCGCATTAAAGCACCTAGTCAATTACCGGCCGTCATTACTAAACAACTGACTGAAAATGCCATTCACTAACGTCACAGCCGGTCAGCATTATAAAACCTAGAGTGCCAAGCTTCAGTGATTACTTTTTAAAACAGTTAAAGCTGTTTTACTCCAAAAATAGACTACTGAGCTTAATGACTGCGAAAACAGGCAAACTACACCAGCTTAATGTGCCCAAGACTTATTGCGTGTTTCTCGCATCATTAAGACCGCACAAAAACTAATGGCTGCCGCCAATGAAACATAAGCGCCTACCCAAGCGAGTCCGCCTTCGCTAACTAAGCGCTGGGCGATATAAGGTGCGAACGATGCACCTAAAATGCCACCTAAGTTATAAGCGGTTCCGGCTCCTGTATAACGTAACGCAGAAGGAAATAGTTCTGGCAACAAAGCGCCCATAGGTGCGAAAGTAGCCCCCATTAAAAACAGCTCTAGGCTTAAAAAAATAGTAATAAGTAGCGGAGAATGACTGTTGAGCATAGGCTCTAAGGCAAAACCAGATAGCAAGGCTAAACTACTCGCGATTAATAATACCCGTCTACGGCCATAACGATCACTGGCCCAAGCCGATAAAGGCGTGGCTATTGCCATAAAAACAATAGCCATACATAACATACCCAGAAACTGCTGGCGTGGAATGTGTAAGGTGCTAGTGCCATAACTCAGAGAAAATACCGTAGCGATATAAAACAAGGCATAGCAAACCACCATAGCTAATGCGCCTAGTATCAACGACTTCAAATGTACGCTTAGGATATTCTTAAGTGGGAAAGCCACCCGTTGCTGTTGTTCTAATACCTGCGTAAAGACCGGTGTTTCGGTCAGGGCTAAGCGAACATACAAACCGATCATAACCAATACTGAACTAGCCAGAAACGGCAGTCGCCAACCCCAATCGATAAATTGTTGATCATTAAGACTATGGCTTAAGCCTAAGAAACTACCCGTTGCTAATAAAAACCCAACCGGCGGCCCTAATTGAGGAAACATACCATACCAACCGCGCTTGCCTTCTGGTGCATTTTCGGTGGCCAATAAAGCCGCCCCTCCCCATTCGCCGCCTAAGCCTATGCCCTGACAAAATCGCAACACACACAATAAGATCGGTGCCCAAACGCCTATTTGAGCATAGCTAGGCAAACAACCAATTAAGGTCGTTGAAATACCCATCACTAACAAAGAACTGACTAAGGTCGCTTTGCGTCCGATACGATCACCAAAATGACCAAATAACATAGCCCCCAAAGGCCGAGTCAAAAAAGCCACGGCAAAGGTAAGAAAGGCACTCAATGCTTGGCTGCTGGCAGACTCACCAGGAAAAAATACCGGCCCGATGACCAATGAAGCGGCCATACCGTAGATATAAAAATCATAAAACTCGATAGCCGTACCGATAAAGCTGGCTATGGCAATACGCGGCATAGAGGGCGTGATGTTCATTTTAAAGTCAAACCTTGCAGGCAACGATAAGGTGCTAAACCCGAACACACCCCCCAAAAACTACCCGAGTCGCCTTCTTTACTCGGCTTCCATGTCTCTGCAAACGCTTCAAAAGCAATACCTGACCAGTGTTTCTTGGCCAGTTGTTTAAAGGTTGCTTGAATCACTTGCTTTTGATTTTTGCTATTGGCAATACCACAACGTTGTCCTGTTTTAGAGGGGCCGCCGTCGCTACCTTCTGGACCATTAGGCCAGCCAAACTCCGTTAAGATAATATCTTTGTCGGCATAGGTTTTATGTAATTCTTCAAGACGGGCTATATGAAAATCTGCCGCCTTTTCAGCGGGCGTGCAAGGATGTAAAGTGGAGTATAAATTTTCCCACCAAGGAAAAACATTAACGCCTATCCAATCGACTTGCGCGCCAAAATTAGTCGGGGCGCAGGTCAAAGAACGATTACACCATTCCCACCAGGTATCTATGGTGGTTATAGGTTGGCTAACACCGGCCTTGCGCAAGGCATCAATACAACGACTGATTTCGCCATCGAAGCGATAACCATGACGTGTTCTTACTTCAGAGCCGCAACTCAGCTTGATAATGGTTTGAGGATAAGCCTTGGCAACTTCTATACCTTTGTTAATCGAAAGGCTATTAACTTCGGGATTATCATCCAGCCAAAGGATGGCGATCACTTTAAGATGTCGCGCTTTAGCCGCTGCAAAGGTAGCATCCAAACCATTTAAAACCCCGTACGTCATAATGCAGCGAAAAGGCGTTTGCTTGATTAAAGTATCTAACAACTCATTGATTAAGGCTTTAGAAGGATGTGCGCCATAATGCGGATTAATATCGCCGACATAAGGACTAAATGCTGCACATTGTAAGGCTTGCGAAGAACTAGACTGCTTATCTGCCATCACCATATTGACATAACAAAGCAACCATAAAGAAACCACTAATGCTAAACCATGCTTCATGTAAGCCTCGAATATAAACTAAGTTGTGTAGTGTCATTATTCCGACATGAACTGCTGGAGTCGCTAGAATATATAGAGAATCCAGAGTCTTATTGAAAGGCCATTGCATCCAATAAAATCAATATTAGAACAGGAGATTAATGCAGAATACTACTAGGTCCTTTATTTAAGGAAATTCGATTTAAGTCAAATGTTTCAAATTCCTTACTCCAATATTCTTCTGCCTTTGAAAGAGCCGGAAACAGCAGTTCTGATGGAACCTCATGCGCACTACCTACTTTAAGTGCTATCAAAGCATCACGCATGGCTAATCTTGAAATCAACTCATCCCAAAATGAATCACCTTCAAATTCATCAAGATAGCCAAGAGCCGCAGATTCCTCTTCAAAAACGCCGGTATGGGAATACTCTTGGTCTGATTCGTAAAACTCAATTAATTCACTATAGCCCAACTCCTTGGCATGTATCATTAGTTTTTGAAATAACGCTGAATAATCTTTTGTTTCGCTACGTTCACCTACGCTGTGGGCATGTAATATCCAATCAGCGATATAGATAATATCGAGTAATAACAGGTATTCTTCTTTGGTGAAATTTATATTCATTAGGCCGATTTAAAGTTATTGAAATAGCATCGAATTATACCTGACTTTACTGAGACATTAGTCGTACACTTTAACAAAGGGCATAAATTCAGGCACATATCACTGTATTTTGTTGGACAATAAAAAACCCGCCAAGTTAGATAACTTGCGGGTTTGTGTACTACTTTGCATTCTACTGAATGCCTAATTGGTGCCGATGGCCGGATTTGAACCGGCACAACTTTCGTCACCACCCCCTCAAGATGGCGTGTCTACCAATTTCACCACATCGGCGTATTCTTTTTATCTACTCTATTTTTCAAATCAATGCAGGTAATAATTAGTTACTACCTGCATTAACTATACTACTTATTTTCAGTGATAGAGGGTATTTCTTCGGACTTTACGTTAGCAGCGGGAATACTTGCTGCATCTTGTTGAGCTTCTGGCTGACTCATTAAATCAAAAGCCACGCCTTTATGGCCATTAATAACGGCAAGACCTAAACTCGTTATAAAGAACAAGGTGGCCATAATAGCTGTTGCTCTTGATAAAAAAGATGCCGCGCCTTGAGCCCCAAAAACAGAACCCGCTGAACCAGTGCCAAAGGCAGAACCCGCATCTGCACCTTTACTTTGCTGCATTAAAATTAAGCCAACAATGCTTAAGCCTAGCAACACATGAATAACAATAATTACCTGATACATGGAAATTTAACCACTTTAAACTGAATAATAAATCTTTAAAAAGGATTCCGCATCCAACGAAGCCCCACCTATTAAGCCGCCATCTATATCAGGCATAGCAAACAAGCCTTTTGCATTATCTGGCTTAGCACTACCGCCATATAAAATTTGTATTTTATCTGCAATAACTTGATCTTTAGCAGCAATATACTGGCGAATATAGCAATGCACTTCCTGCGCTTGCTCATCACTTGCTGTTTTTCCTGTGCCTATGGCCCAAACTGGTTCATAAGCAATGACCGCGTTATTAAAAGCCGCTATACCAGCTAAATTAATAACGGCATCAAGTTGCTCATTAATCACTGCGAATGTTTGATCTTGTTCGCGTTGCTCAAGAGTTTCTCCTACGCACAAAACAGGAATAATGTTTTGCTCTTGCGCCTGACAAAAACGTGCCGCTACTAATTCGTTAGTATCGCCGTAGTAAGATCGTCTTTCTGAATGTCCGACCAGTGCATACTTGCAATTTAACTCTTTCAGCATAGTCGCAGATATTTCTCCAGTATAAGCACCTGAAGCTTGATCAGCTATATTCTGTGACCCTAATGATAATGGGCTATCTTTAACCAAATCTGCTATATAGGGCATATAAACATAGGGCACACAAACAGCGATATCTGCGACATCTTCCCCTAATCCGGCAATAATGCCCTTTGCTAGCAACTCAGCACTAGCACGATTTCCATTCATTTTCCAATTACCGACAACTAGAGACCGACGCATCAACATTACCTATATAGAGAAACAAACCGAGTATCATATAGGCTAATAGCTCTCAATTCAAGTCCCCCATTGCTTTCTTAACATCTTCAGCCAATTGCTGAGCGTAATTTTCAACAGCGCAGGCATCCTCACCCTCTACCATCACTCGAATTAAAGGCTCTGTTCCAGAGGCTCTTAACAACACCCGACCTTTATCTCCCAACTTATCTTCAACACCTTTTACAGCCTTTTGAATCGAGACCTCAGCTTCTGCTGTCATTTTTTTAGCTGTTTTAACATTAACTAAAATTTGAGGGAATTTTTGCATACCCGATTTTAATTCGTTGAGTGTATGGCCACTATCGTGCATTTCTGCCATAACTTGCAACGCCGCAATAATGCCATCACCCGTAGTTGTTCGATCTAAACAGATAATGTGTCCAGAATTCTCTCCACCCAAGATGCCTTTATGCGTACTCAACATCTCTAACACATAGCGATCGCCAACTTGAGCCCTTAGCAGTTCGATACCTAATTTTTTCAGGCCATATTCCATACCTAAATTAGTCATCAAAGTACCCACAACGGGGCCTGACAACTGACCTAAGTGCTGTCTGGATTTAGCAATAATATAAATAAGCTCATCGCCATCAACCACTTCACCCTTGTGATCAACCATGACCAAACGGTCTCCATCACCATCCAGTGCAATACCAAAATCAGCTTTATTTTCTAATACCGAGGCAACCAACTTGTCGGGTTTAGTTGCACCACAACCTTCATTAATATTGAGGCCATTAGGCTCAGCGCCTATGACAACAATGTCGGCACCTAACTCTCTTAATACATGTGGAGCAATATGATAAGTTGCGCCATGCGCACAATCTACGACAATCTTCATACCACTAAAATCTAGCCTAGTAGGTATACTTGCCTTACAAAACTCAATATAGCGACCTGCCGCATCACCGATTCGCTTTGCTTTACCTAATATTGATGAATCTACCGTGGTCATCGGCGCATCAATATAATGTTCAATTTTCTTCTCTATGTCGTCTGGTAATTTAGTACCATGTACCGAAAAAAACTTAACACCATTATCATAATAAGGATTATGAGAAGCACTAATCACTATTCCCGCACTCGCTCTTAAAGTGCGCGTCAAATACGCTATTGCTGGAGTAGGCATTGGCCCCAACAAATGCGTATCCACACCGGCTGCAGTAAGCCCTGCTTCTAAAGCGGATTCAAACATATAACCTGATATACGCGTATCTTTTCCTACTAAGACAAAATTATGTCCTTCTTTAGAAAAAACTTGCCCAGCTGCCCAACCTAACTTTAATAAAAAATCGGCTGTTATAGGAGGCTCACCGACCTTTCCTCTAATACCATCTGTTCCAAAATACTTTCTTTTCATGATGTTATTGCTCACTGTCTTGGAAATATTTTATTTTCTATGTCATACACAAAAAAAAGGAGAAGCAAGTGCTTCCCCTTTAATTTATCGAACTCTCTTAGTTAACCTTGTTCTGCAGTATGGCCAATTGATTTTTCAGGTTTTTTACCATCTTTACCTTTGACTTCATCAACTTTAACATCACCACGAGGCGGCTTATCATCCCAGCCTTGAGGATCTCTTACTGGCTTACGCGCCATCAAATCTTCAATTTGAAACTTATCGATAGTCTCATATTTCATTAATGCTTCAGCCATTGCATGCAGAATATCAATGTTTTCTTTAAGTAAGCGTTCAGCTCTTTCATAGTTACGATCAATGAATGAACGTATTTCTTCATCAATGGTATGAGAGGTTTCTTCAGCTACCGTTTTATGTTGTGTGACCGAACGTCCAAGGAAGACTTCTCCCTCTTCTTCACTATACGATAATGGCCCTAAACGTTGAGATAAGCCCCATTTAGTAACCATATTTCTTGCTAACTCGGTAGCTCTTTCAATATCATTAGAAGCACCAGTACTAACTTGCTCCCAACCAAAAACCACTTCCTCGGCAATACGTCCACCGTATAGACTAGAAATCATACTATCTAGCTTTTGTTTGCTAGCGCTATATTGATCTCTTTCAGGTAAGAACATAGTGACACCTAGAGCACGTCCCCTAGGCATAATACTTACTTTATAAACAGGATCATGCTCTGGCACTAACTTGCCAACAATGGCATGGCCTGCTTCATGATAAGCGGTCATGCGCTTTTCTTTTTCATCCATGACCATAGTGTGCCTTTCAGCACCCATAATAAGCTTGTCTTTGGCTTTTTCTAAATCAGACATACTGACTACGCGCTTATTCATCCTAGCAGCAAACAAAGCCGCCTCATTAATGAGATTGGCTAAATCAGCACCCGAGAAGCCTGGCGTTCCTTGAGCGATGTATTTAACTTCAACATCATCAGCAACAGGCACTTTTTTCATATGAACATCAAGAATTTGCTCGCGTCCACGAACATCAGGTAAGCCCACGGTTACTTGGCGATCAAATCGACCTGGACGTAACAATGCTTTATCTAAAACATCGGGACGATTAGTTGCAGCAATGACAATAATTCCTTCATTACCTTCAAAACCATCCATTTCGACTAATAATTGATTTAATGTTTGTTCACGCTCATCGTTACCGCCACCTAAACCCGCACCGCGCTGACGACCTACTGCATCAATTTCATCTATAAAAATAATACAAGGCGCATGTTTTTTAGCTTGCTCAAACATATCTCTGACACGAGAAGCGCCTACCCCTACAAACATTTCTACGAAATCTGAACCTGAGATAGTGAAGAAAGGTACTTTAGCTTCGCCAGCAATAGCTCTTGCAAGTAACGTTTTACCTGTACCTGGAGGGCCTATCATCAAAGCGCCCCTTGGAATCTTACCGCCTAACTTTTGATACTTAGCAGGATCTCTAAGAAAATCCACCATTTCAACAACTTCTTCTTTGGCTTCGTCACAACCTGCCACATCAGCGAAAGTCACTTTAATTTGATCTTCTTCCAACATGCGAGCTTTACTTTTACCAAAACTCATTGCGCCACGACCACCAGCGCCACCACCTTGCATTTGCCTCATGAAGAAAACCCAAACAGCAATCAACAACAACATGGGGCCAAAGGAAACCAACAACTGCATTAACATAGAAGGTTGCTCAGGCGGAACTGCTTTGATATCAACTTTATTAGCTAATAAATCATCAATCAAATGTGCATCAGTCGGCGCATAAACTCTAAATAACTGCCCACCTTGCATCTTGCCTTTAACAATATGTTCATCAATAACTACTTGCTGAACCTGTCCTGCTTTAACCGACTCAATAAATTGGGAATAAGATAATGATGAATCAGCTCGTTCGCCTTGGGGGCCGAAATTATTAAAAAGGGACATCAGCACCACGGCAACGACGACCCACAGGATTATATTTTTTATCATATCATTCACAAACACACCCTAACCCAAATGGCTCTCGGTAAAAAAACTAACTGATTATATCAGGACTTAACTTTCCTGACTGTCGTTATTTATTTAGATCTTGCTATATAAATTGCATACTTTACAGAAATAGGGGCATTAAACTTCATTTAAACCCCTTAGCTAAAATATAAACCTCATTACTTCGTGGCCTTGATGCTTTTGGCTTTCTAATAATGACTTTGGTAAAATGACGCTGCACATCTTGATAGTATGTTTCAAAACCTTCGCCGTGAAATAATTTAACCAAAAAACTACCGTTTTTTGATAACACTGCTTTTGCGGTATCTAATGCCAACTCCGCCAAATAAACAGCACGAGGTTGATCTACTGCTTTATTACCACTCATATTCGGCGCCATATCAGACATGACCAAGCTAACAGGCGCTTGATCTAAAATCTCATACAGTAAATTCAAAACATCTTCTTCTCGAAAGTCGCCTTGTATAAAATCTACGCCAGCGATAGATTCCATCGGCAAAATATCCAAGGCAATCAACTTATCTTTTTTACCCATCAATTCTCTTGCTAGTTGAGACCAACCACCAGGTGCCGCCCCCAAATCTATAATATTCATGCCTGGCTTAATGAGATTATCTTTTTCTTGAATTTCCTTTAATTTAAAAACTGCTCGAGATCGATATCCTTGTATTTGTGCCATTTTGACATATTCATCTTCAAAATGCTCTTGCATCCAACGGCTACTACTTTTACTTCGGGCCATAATCTGTTGTATAGTATAAATTGATTTTTTGATTCAGGAATAATGCGTGAACCCTATAGATAAGAAAAAACTCAGAGCTACGGCTCATACTTTGAAGCCCGTAGTGTCCATTGGGCAATCAGGTCTTACCGCTTCAGTACTGGCAGAGATTGAGCTAGCGCTTAATTGCCACGAACTAATTAAAGTAAAAATACGCGCAGAGCGTGATAGTCGTAAACTAATCAGCGAACAAATACACAGCGATACTGGAGCTGAGATTATTCAAATCATCGGACAAATCGTTGTTATTCACCGATTAAATCCAAACAAATAAGATTAAATTAAAGCGAATGAAATAGTTAATATAACTTTCGCTTTTTAATTAAATATATTTAATCGCAATAATTTCATAATCGACATTGCCACTAGGTGCTTTAACCGTCACAACATCTTCGATTTCTTTTCCAATTAATGCACGAGCAATAGGAGAGCCAATTGAGATACGGCCTTCTTTTATACTCGCTTCATCTTCACCAACAATTTGATACGTTACTCGTCTTTCAGACTCAACATCTTCTATTTCTACCGTCGCTCCAAACACCACCTTTCCATTAGCATCAACTTTGGTGATATCAATGATTTGCGCATTAGATAACTTACCCTCAATTTCTCCAATACGACCCTCAGCAAAGCTTTGTTGCTCTTTCGCTGCGTGGTACTCAGCATTTTCCTTTAAATCGCCGTGAGCACGCGCAGTGGCGATAGAAGCAATAATACGTGGACGCACAACTGACTTTAATTCATCCAACTCTGCGCGTAATTTTTCCGCACCTTTTACAGTGAGAGGTACTTTATTCATTTTAAAATTCCATTAATTAGTTATTAAGGCTAAAGATGCATAAGTATTCACCCCCCCTTTTTTTCAAAAAAGGGGGGGTGAATGATTATATTAATGCAACCTTACACCTTTAAATCAAACTTTTATGCAAGTCTTGTAAACAAGAAACATCTCCAGCATCCAATTCGCCTAATGCGTAACAAGCCGCCTTAGCACCTGCCATGGTTGTGTAATAAGTAACCCGATGTTGCAGAGCTTCCCTACGCATAGTAAATGAATCTGAAATTGCTTTTTTTCCTTCTGTTGTATTAATAATCAACTGAATCTGATCATTTTTAATCATGTCAACCGTGTTAGGACGACCTTCATTAACTTTATAAACCACTTCACATGGAATTCCAGCCTCGCGTAGAAATTTTGCCGTACCGCTGGTAGCAAGAATTTCATATTTTTTATCGACTAACATCCTAGCAATATCAGGTGCTTTTGCTTTATCAACATCACGAATACTAATTAACACTTTACCACTATCGTTTAATCTTACGCCTGCTGCACGCTGAGATTTAGCAAAAGCTTCTCCAAAGGTCTTACCTATCCCCATAACCTCACCCGTGGACTTCATTTCAGGCCCTAATAAAGGATCAACCCCTGGGAATTTAACAAATGGGAATACAGCTTCTTTGACTGAATAGTAATCAGGAATACGTTCTTCGGTAATTCCCTGCTGAGTCAAGGTCTGTCCAACCATTACCCTAGCTGCAATTTTAGCCAATGGGTAACCCGTTGCTTTAGACACAAATGGCGCAGTACGTGAGGCACGAGGATTAACTTCTAATACGTAGATATCCTCCCCCTGAATGGCAAACTGAGTATTCATCAAACCCCTTACGCCTAAAGCTTCAGCCATTTTAGCCACTTGGTCACGCAATTTATCTTGTAGATGTGCAGCCAACTCATAAGGTGGCAGTGAACAGGCTGAATCACCTGAATGCACGCCCGCTTGTTCAATATGCTCCATCAGGCCGCCAATCAAAATGCGCTCACCATCATAGATAGCATCTACATCCATTTCTACCGCATCATCAAGAAAACGATCTAGCAATACTGGCGCGTCATTAGAAACACTCACTGCTTCTTTCATATAGCGCTGTAAGCCTTCTTCATCGAACACGATCTCCATGCCCCGACCACCCAAGACATAAGATGGCCTAACTACCAATGGATAACCCAACTCTTTTGCCACCGCGACAGCCTGATCAACCGATCGTGCCGTACCATTAGGAGGCTGCTTTAAGCCCAATCTTTCCAATAACTTCTGAAATCGTTCACGATCTTCAGCCAAGTCAATCGAATCTGGCGATGTGCCAATAATAGGCACGCCTGCCGCTTCCAAGGCACGCGCAAGCTTCAAAGGGGTTTGTCCACCATACTGAACAATAACGCCTTTAGGCTTTTCAATATGAACAATTTCCAATACATCTTCTAGCGTCAATGACTCAAAATATAAACGATCAGAGGTATCAAAATCCGTAGAAACGGTCTCAGGATTACAATTAATCATGATAGTTTCATAGCCATCTTCACGTAACGCCAAGGCGGCATGAACACAGCAATAATCAAATTCGATACCTTGACCAATTCGATTAGGCCCCCCCCCTAAGATTATAATTTTTTCTTTATCTGAAACTCTCGCTTCACATTCTTCTTCATAGGTAGAATACAAATAAGCGGTATCTGATGAGAACTCAGCAGCACAAGAATCTATGCGCTTGTATACTGGGCGAATATTTTGTTTATGCCTTACATTACGCACTTCAGTTTCAGAGGCATCTAGCAATTTCGCGATACGTAAATCTGAAAATCCCTTGCGCTTTAGCTTATAAAGCTCACCTTCCTTCAAGGTTGATAAGGTTTTAGTCGCTAAGGATTGCTCAGTAATAATTAAATCTTCAATTTGCGCTAAAAACCATGGATCAATTTTGGACGCATCATGAACCTCAGATAGTGTCATTCCACTTCGGAAAGCATCAGCCACATATAATAAACGATCAGGCCCTGGATGACGCATTTCCCTTTGCATCTTATCGTTAGCGTCATCTGCATTTAGATCGACTATTTCATCAAGACCGCTAATACCTATTTCCAGGCCACGCAACGCTTTTTGCAGCGACTCTTGAAAAGTACGACCAATCGCCATGACTTCGCCTACCGATTTCATTTGCGTTGTTAAACGATCATCAGCTTGCGGAAATTTTTCAAAGGTAAATCGTGGCACTTTAGTGACTACATAATCAATAGTCGGCTCAAATGATGCGGGCGTTGCGCCACCGGTGATTTCATTTTTCAGCTCATCCAAGGTATAACCCACGGCTAATTTAGCCGCTACTTTAGCAATCGGAAAGCCAGTGGCTTTAGAGGCTAAAGCCGATGAACGCGATACGCGCGGATTCATTTCAATGACTATCATACGTCCATCTACTGGATTAATGGCCACCTGAACATTGGAGCCCCCCGTATCTACGCCAATTTCACGCAACACAGCTAAAGAGACATTACGCAGAATTTGATATTCTTTATCAGTCAAGGTTTGCGCTGGAGCTACGGTAATTGAATCACCGGTATGCACACCCATCGGATCAAAATTCTCAATTGAACAGACAATAATGCAGTTATCCTTAGAATCACGCACCACTTCCATTTCATACTCTTTCCAACCCAATACTGACTCTTCAATCAGTAACTCATTGGTGGGCGACAAATACAGACCACGCTCACAAATCTCAAGAAACTCTTCTTTATTATAAGCAATTCCACCGCCACTACCGCCCATAGTAAAAGAAGGCCGTATAACTGTAGGATAGCCCACTTCCTTTTGTGCCGCTAAAGCTTCTTCCATGCTATGTGCAGTTTTTGATTTTGCGACTTCATAACCAATACGCTTCATCGCGTCATTAAACAACTGACGGTCTTCAGCCATATTAATGGCTTCTTTGGTCGCGCCGATCATCTCAACGTTATATTTTGCCAGCACACCATGCGCATCAAGATCCAGCGCACAGTTCAATGCGGTTTGACCGCCCATGGTCGGCAAAACCGCATCAGGGCGTTCTTTAGCAATAATTTTTTCAACGGTTTGCCAATCGATAGGCTCGATATAAATGGCATCAGCCATATCGGGATCGGTCATAATGGTGGCAGGGTTAGAATTCACCAAAATGACTCGGTAACCCTCTTCACGCAGCGCTTTACAGGCTTGAGTACCTGAGTAATCAAACTCACAAGCCTGACCAATAACAATGGGGCCTGCGCCCAGTAATAATATGGATTTTATGTCGGTTCTTTTTGGCATGTTGTTACTTTGTGTGTGTGTAAAATAATTGATTAAAACAAATCACTGTGTGAACCTGTACGAACTAAAATAAGTTCGTTCTCTTTAAGTTGATAAATTAATAACCAATCAGGTTTTATGTGACATTCTCTACAATCTTGCCAATTACCTACTAATCCATGTCACGATATTTCTCATCTAAAATCACATCGTCGACTAATAGCTCAGTAACTTCCTGCAAATTCTGCATCATATAGTGTCCAGAACAGCTTAGACGCTTGTAATCTTTTTTAAAAGCTGACGTTAAAATAACCTCACGCATTAATCGCTATCCAAATCTGCCCACATTACCCCTAAAGACGTATAACGCTGACCATTGCCGTTGCGTGCATCTTCAATAGCGGCCCGTGTTTCTTTGTTGGCTACACTCATAGAAGAAGGTTTTGCATTTTGCATTGAATAATTGATACTTAAACGTTTTAATAACGCGAGTACAAGCTGTTCGTCTTCGTTGTTTTTTAGTTCTAAGGTTACTTGTGACATTATTCACTTCTCCATAAAATTAAAATAAAGGCATGCAATTCAAAGCATGTAGTTCCTTGACAGCTAATGCTCTGGCAATAACATTAATTATCAAACACCACATCCTCATAAATATCGCCTAAATTCAAAGTCGCATGATATGAATCACAGGCTATAGCCAGTGTTTCATCGGCTTCCAGCAATGCCGTTTGCCATTCATCCTGAGCATCACGGACAAAATATTCAACTTGTTGTTGATCACTGCTAATCAGCAAGTAATAACGCAAACTGGGTATTTTCTGGTAAGCCAAGAGTTTTTCACGGCGATCTATGTTGGCAGTGCTAGTCGACAAAACTTCGGCAATAAAACACGGCTGTTGTTTGTAATATTCGCCATTATCTTGAGTGTTACAAACCAGCATGACATCAGGATAGTAATAAGCGTTGCGCCACGCTATTTTCAGCTTCATATCACTGACAAACACGCCGCAATGACCGCCGCGTGCCGCAGCACGAAGATGAAATCCGAGATTCAAGCTAATACGATTATGCCGTTCACTTGCTCCCGCCATAGCATATAATTGCCCATCAACATACTCTTGCCGAAACCTAGCGGTTAATTCAAAGGCCAGATAGTCCTGCTCTGTTAGCTGAGTGATTTTTTGCAGCGCGGTCATAATTACTCCTACTTAAATCTGTAAGGCCACTATTTACAACACATCATTTCGGCAATTCTTACCGCAATGAAGTGTTTCTAGTTACCTCGCATCCATCATATCGATAAATTCATCAAACAAGGCTTCGACATCATGTGGACCAGGATTACCCTCAGGATGACCTTGAAAGCTAAAAGCAGGACAATCAGTACGCTTAATACCTTGTAAACTGCCATCAAATAATGAACGGTAGGTTGCAACCACATTATTCGGCAAACTTGCTTCATTCACCGCAAAGCCATGATTTTGACTGCTGATCATTACACGTCCGCTAACAATTTCTTGAACGGGATGATTGGCACCGTGATGACCGAATTTCATTTTTTCAGTTTTTGCACCACTGGCCAGCGCCAACAGTTGATGCCCCAAACAAATACCCAGCACAGGGATTTTATTTGCCAATATCGTCTTAATCGCTACAATGGCATAAGTACACGGCTCAGGATCACCAGGACCATTCGATAAAAACACGCCATCAGGCTTCATCGCTAATACAGTTTCCGCAGATGTCGTGGCGGGAACGACTGTCACGCGACAGCCTCGATTAACCAGCAATCTAAGAATATTTCTTTTAATACCAAAGTCGTAAGCAACTACATGTTTGGTCAGATTCTCACCTTGCGTATAACCGTTTTGTAAATCCCAGATATTTTCAGTCCATTCATACGTTTTGGCGACCGTGACTTCTTTAGCCAAATCCATGCCTTTCAATCCAGAAAAGCCTTCAATGGCTGCTTTTGCAGCCTCAACACAAATGGCATCACCCGCCATAATACAACCGCGCTGCGCACCTTTATCACGTAACAAACGGGTTAGTTTTCGTGTATCTATATCCGCAATAGCAACCACCTTATTATCTAACAAGTATTGTTGTAGCGTTTTTTCACTACGCCAGTTACTGGCTAATAACGGTAAATCTCTGATCACTAAACCGCTAACAAATACACCCGCAGACTCATCGTCTTCGCTATTGGTACCGACATTACCTACATGTGGATAGGTTAATGTCACTATTTGCTTACAGTATGAGGGGTCGCTGAGAATTTCTTGATAGCCAGTCATTGCAGTATTAAACACGACCTCCCCTACAGAACATCCATCTGCGCCTATAGATACACCGTTAAATACCGTTCCATCTTCTAACACCAATAATGCAGACTTAGCCAAACACGTCACCTCAAATATACAAAACGGGATGAAGCTTGGTGAATCATCCCGTTATAAAAAATCAAACTAGCTCACTATACAAAATTATACCGCGTTGGTCATTAACAATTTTAGAAACAGACCGCTACACTGAAAGTATCTTATCTAGAGTAAAGTGCTTTTAAATTTATAAATAAGTGTTTATCTGTATAATTTCCCATCTTTTAAGTTAATCCGCATAATCATTATCATGACTACAGTTAATACCGAAAAACTCTCTAGCGCCCGTTTTGCAGAGGCAACCGATGCATTTGTTGAGGTGTTTACCGCTTCTGTCGATTTTGACCAACGCATGGCGCCTCAAGACATCCAAGGCTCCATTGCTCATGCCACCATGCTGATGCGCTGCAATATCATATCGCAGCAAGATTGTGAGGCCATTGTTGCCGGATTAAATCAGATCAGTGAGGAAATTAAAAAGGGTGAATTTATCTGGTCCATCAAGCAAGAAGATGTACACATGAACATCGAAGCGAGACTGACCAGCTTAATTGGTATCGCAGGAAAAAGATTACATACTGGGCGCTCTCGTAACGACCAAGTAGCAACCGACATACGTCTTTATCTACGCAGTGAAATCGAGCACATTAGTCATCAACTCACGCGCTTACAAAATGCCATTCTAAATTTGGCAGAACAGCATACTAACACCATTATGCCAGGCTTTACTCATTTACAAGTCGCCCAACCCATCACTTTCGGCCATCATCTAATGGCTTGGTTTGAAATGTTAGTTCGCGACCAAGATAGGTTGCAAGACTGCTGCAAACGTATTAATGTCATGCCTTTAGGTGCGGCAGCACTGGCAGGCACTAGCTATCCTATCGACCGTCACATAACTGCTGAATTACTGGGTTTTAGTCGCCCTTCTGCCAACTCACTAGATTCAGTCAGTGATCGTGACTTTGCCATAGAATTTGCAGCGGTAGGCAGTTTGATCATGATGCACTTATCACGCTTCTCAGAAGAACTCATTTTGTGGTCTAGCGCTCAATTTGACTTTATCGACATGCCGGATGCTTTCTGTACAGGCTCATCGATTATGCCGCAGAAGAAAAACCCTGATGTACCTGAGCTAGTCCGTGGCAAGTCAGGCCGAGTCACAGGGCATTTAATGTCATTGCTAATGCTAATGAAAAGTCAGCCCTTAGCCTATAACAAAGATAATCAAGAAGATAAAGAACCTTTATTTGATACCGCCGACACTTTGATTAATTGTCTTCGAGCTTATGCGGACATGATTCCCCATATCAGTGCTAAGAAGTCAAATATGTATAACTCAGCTAAGCGTGGCTTTGCTACCGCAACCGATCTTGCTGATTATTTGGTACGTAAAGGCATGGCTTTTCGTGATGCGCATGAAGTGGTGGGCTTGGCAGTACGTTTAGGCATTAATAGCCAGCGTGATTTATCAGAACTTTCATTGACTGAGTTACAAGAATTTTCAGCACTCATCACTGACGATGTTTTTGATTACCTAACCCTAGAAGGCTCGGTAGCGGCACGTAAGCATATAGGCGGCACAGCACCTGATACCGTAAAAAGTGCCATTCAAACTGCACGACTTTCGATGCCTGTAATTTAACGATCATTAATCTATTTATTTGGAGTAAAACTGCTTCAGCTGTTTTACAAAATCCCACACGCTTGGAAAGCTATTTAAGTATCCAAACCTTTCGGTCGGAGTTGCAAACCCCGACCGGCATTGTTCCGGCAGTCCATGCCGGAATGACGTGCTTTTAGGTGTGTGTATAACGATGAGGATCGGTATTGGGTTATTTCTTAGTCCAGCGCGGCAACCACATTTGCGCAAAGGAGGTTGCAAACATCACCATAGCCGCGATACTGTAGCCAATACCACCAACCATGGTAATCCACGCGCAGCCAGGCCAAAACTTGGTCAACCACCATGAAGCGACATCGAGTACCAGAAAAGCAAAAGGCGTAGCTATTAAGATCAATTTCCAGCGCTGATTAAACTCGGCCATACCGAATATCCAGCCTACAAACAGAAAAATAAAACTAATACCAAATAAATGAATATGCGATACTCGGGTCAAGGTCGCAATACTGG
>TBL_comb47_HYPODRAFT_10001717_pt1 | contig 28013 bp, 18 predicted proteins | sample TroBogypolimnion_40_FD_10682 | JGI IMG/M metagenome (IMG submission 10682) | reverse complement strand
AAAGACCCCGTTCTGCGGCTCGATATAATTGAATTTGAAGTCGTTGTCGGCAACAGAGTAATTAAACTCTGCGTTGATCAATTGAACATCGGCCCTCGAATTGTCGAGCAGCAAGGTCTGTATCGGAACGGCTGTTCCGATGTTTTTTCCCTTGGCTGCGGCCAGGTTCTTCAGACCGATACGTGACTGGGTAGGCTTTCTCCCGATCAATACCACATCATCGATGTAATAAACTCCATTAACCTGGGGCTGTAGAACAAATCCATAAGTCAACCCAATGCCTCCGGCAAAAAAATGGATGGTATCGGCCACCCATTGATTTAAGGTCGGAACCATCGAACTGGTTACATCTGTAAGGGTATTGTTTGGATCTTCCCACCAGTTGGTGTCGGTGTTTTTAACTACTTTCAGATGCATTGCAGCAGCTCCTCCGGCATAAATTTTATAGGCAACTCCCGAATACTTACTCAGGTCAATTGTATCTTTAAAAGTCAGAAATCCAACTTCATTCCAGGCGGCAGTTACGGTCAGTTTTGTACATTTTGCAGAGGTATTGATCCCGGTTTTAAAGGGATTATCAACGGTAATGTCATTAGGTAATCCGATGTTGTTATAAACATTCGTCACCGCTATATTTCCCTCATAATCACAAAGAAAAAGATTTGGAACCTGAGCAAAAGCCTTTGTCGTGATGCCAAAAAAAATGAGAACTATTGAAAGAACAAAGAATCCTGGAATAAATTTCGGAAATTTTAATGATTCAAATTTAAAAGCTGATATTATTTTCATATTCGATTAATAAGTTGGTTTAAACAGGTTAAATAATTATAATTCCATATCAGATCTTATATTTAGCCAGAATATTCTTTATAGCTTCACCCCAGGGTTTATAGGCCTGTGGCTGAAGATGGCAACCATCGGTGGTTAGTTCCTTAATAAGTTCCCCATCACGCGACAGAAAAGCATTCAGATCGATGTATTCGACATTGTTTTTCACACACCAACTTTTCACCATCCGGTTCAGCTTCGAAACCTTTTTATTGTCGGCTTTGGCATTGTTTTTCAGGATGGTTGATTGTACAACAGGAATGATGTGATTTCTTTTCAACGAATCAACAGTGGTTTTGTAGTTTTCAAAAATTCTTTCAACAGGTACCCCTAATGAAATGTCGTTAATTCCACCTTCAAGAAACCATATTTTACTGCCCGGATGATCGTGCAATCCGTTTTTAATGGTCCAGATGAGTTGCCCGGTCGTGTAGCCCGGAATACCTCGGTTTGCGACATCGGTCCGTTCCAGCACTTCTTCCCATTTTCCCTGAAAGGTGATTGAATTACCGTACATGACGATTTTTACATTCGTATTGTTCTGTGAACTACAATTCCAGCAGTTAAAAACCGAAATCACGATAATTAGTGTTATTGCCTTAATAGTCTTCATGGTTTTTTTTGTTAGTTATTAAAATTCAATTTGTTTTAGCAGCTACGTTTTTTTTTGACAATATTACCAGTGTGGAACTCCAAATGAAAAATCGGGGATTGTTTCTTATGCTTAGTCAGGTGTAAATTTCATTTCAAAATTATACTGGAGTTCCAAATTCAGTAGTTGTGTTGATTTCACGCGTAAATTATAAATAAAATTTAATCACCAATAATTTGGTTTTTCATTTCTATTTATTTACCGATTGTTCAGTATAGGTTGGCCCATCTGATGAAATTTTATTCCTGTCAATGAAAATCCGGTCAATTCTGGGATATCGGGCTGTATACGCAGTATCCCAGCCATGATAAATAATCCAGTCTTTTCCGTTTTTGTCAACAAAAAGTGAATGATGCCCGGGACCTTTTACTATTTTGTTTGATCTCAAAATCGTGTCAGGTTGCTCAACATATGGCCCCATCGGCGTATTTCCAATGGCATAGCGCACATGATAAGTGTCATTCTTCCAGTCGCCACAACTATAAGTGAGAAAATATTTATTGTTTCGATGCAACATGAACGGACCTTCCTGCCAAATGTGATGGCTGATGATCTGAACCGGTTTACCTTCAACCCTTGTCGGAGCAATTAACTTATCTGCATAAATCTGGCCGGCAATGAGTCCGTCCTTATTTCCATGTTCGATAGTATAGAAAATAGTCATAGTGCTATCGGTATCAAAAAACACATGTCCATCAATTGAGGCATGAGGAACGACTACCCCAACATTTTTATATGGTCCATGAATACTGTCGGCAATAGCCAGGCCTACCCGATTACCTGAATTTGCCGGTGAATCTTCAGGTGAAGCAGTATAATAGAGATAGTATTTGTTTTTTATTTTATAAACTTCAGGAGCCCAGAAGTGCATATAATTCCAATCGGCTTTTGAACCATTTACTACAGCGCCACGTATAAATTCCCAGTTTACCAGATCTTTTGTCCGGTGGATTGGAATATACCGGCCATCTTCGGCTGGGCCTGTAGCAAACAAATAATAATATCCATTGTCGTATCTCAAATAAGGGTCGGCCAGATATTTGGGAATGATCGGGTTGGTATAAGTTTGTGTATCAGTTGTTCCGGTCTCTTTCTTTCTGTTTTGAGCCTCGCATACGGCTGATAAAGCTACAATTACTACTAAAATAAATACGATTTTTTGTTTCATTTTATTAATATAAAAGTTTATACGAGATGGGTCAGAAATCAATACGAATCCAAATATCCTTTAAAACCGATCATCTTTTGATCCGTATTTTTATAGGTTATTGGTTTAGGATCAAGCCAATCAACCACTTTTTGTTTAATTGAATAAGCAAAAAAGTGGTTTCCAGCCGGATTGTAATGTCCAATGAAGTAACGCTTATAATAGTCATCAACACTAAGGTTAAAAGCTTTATAATCTTCAAGGTGTATCAGATTCATATCGAAATAGTTGAATTTATTTTGTTGCAGATAATCCACAATTTCGGTATCGTAACGGCTTCCGTCTTCCAATAGAGACCGGAGTACTTTATAAGGATCGAAGAGCACAACCATCAGTTTTTTACCTTTTTTATCCGCAAATTCATTGGTTTTGTTCAGTATATACTTGGTGGCTGCAAAACCATATTCATCAAGCAATTTCGAGACATTTTCATGCAAGGTTTCCGGGTTTCTTAAATCGAGCGGAAATTTTAAAATCATACACAGTTTTTCGAGCTTTCTTGTATCAATTTCATTTATCTTTCCTTGTCTGAAAAGGTACATTTGCAATGCAAGATCGGTTTTCAGGTTTTCAACCATCCAATTTGGGTCGGTCATTTTATAAAGATCTTTAGCTTCAGTAATCCGGCTATTGTTTTCGACGAATTGACCAGTTTCAAGATTCATTTCGAGGTTCGCCCAAAAATTGCCGTGAAACATACGACCCACACCTTCAATTTCTTCTTGTTCTTTGTTCCATTCCTTGATCAGCATATAGCGGCAGCGCAACAGGCTGCGGATATGATCGTCACCCCAAATGTAAAGCATTACGTATTTGACACTGTCACATGTACTTTCTTCCCTCAACATTCTCCGGTATGCCTGGTAAACACCCAGACCACCCATTCCAAAGTTGCGGATTGGCTCGCCCAAATGACCAGCCAGGTATTCCTGCCAGGTTTCAGCATCACTCACCTGATGACATTGAGTGAAACTGTCTCCATAGGTATTGATCCGACAAGGTTTATTGGCATATACCAATGATGTTCGTGTTCCATCGGGATAGGAAGTCGAAATGGTTGAACTCTTATCAATACCGTCATGAGGCATGTAATTACCAAGTTTATAACCTGTTTCCGGATCGAATTTCGCCCAGGAAAGCTCATTCAGGAAAACATCAATTGTTGCTTTTTCCGGAATGTTTTCGCGGATGTATTGCTCAAAACTCATGGGCTTGATTTCTGGTTGTCCTGATGCTGAAACTGCTAAGATAAGCAGGATTGTAAGTAGAAATGATGCTTTGTACATGTTGCATAGGATTTACTAATATTTATAAGTTATTTCTGATAGGAGTATAAAGCAGCACCGTGAGGCGGAATACTAACCTGAACAGTTTTTCCTGTATTGGCCAGCGAAGTTCTTTTCCACAGGTCCCTGATAATAATATTTCCTGAATTTCCATCACTTTCCAAAGGCAGAGATACCGTCTTTTCAGAATCGGTAACATTCATCACTGCAACGTATTTCATTGGTTTGTCTTTGTCATCGGCGGTCCAGATGCTTACTCCATCATTGAAACTGATCTCCTTGTTATTGGTCGAATGCTGATTTACCCGAAGCACATCTTCATTGGTCAGAAGCGACAAAGTAAATTCATCATTGTCTGGCATATTTCCACCAAACATGAGCGGTGAACGGAAAATAGACCAGAGCGTCATCAGGAAATATTGTTCGTCTTTGGTAAAATTGGTGTTTCGGGGTTTGCCATTTTTCAATTCGGTCCTAATATTCAAATGACCGAGGGGCAGCATATCGGCATCGGGCCAGTGGCCTTCAGTAACCAGTGGTACCCAGTCTCGACACAATTCCAATTGACGCTTCAGTGCTGACCATTTATCCCAAAAGTCTCCGGAGATTCTCCAAAGATTTGCATTTTCTCTCAGATGTTTAGGACTTCCAATAATGGCCGGGCCAGGTGAAAGACTCAATAGAATCGGTCGGCCACAGTTGACAATGGCTTTGTGAATAGCTTCAATTTCATCAGCATGATATGGGAAAGAAATATCATCAACTTTGATGTAGTCAACTCCCCATTCTGCATAGAGTTCAATGAGTGAATTATAATATTCCTGTGCTCCGGGTCTGGTCAGGTTTACCCCGATTAAACCACCATACCAGGCACATGTATCGGGTAAATTTGCAATTTGGGAAGCTTTGTATATAGAATTTTTAATGGGTGTATTTCCGTTGATGGCTTGACGTGGAATTCCCCGCATAATGTGAATTCCAAATTTTAATCCTTTGGAATGAATGTAATCTGACAACGGTTTAAAGCCTTTTCCTCCGGCTGACGATGGAAAAGATTTAACAGAAGGGATCAGACGACCAAATTCATCGATGTATTGGTGTGGACGTCGATTGGACATTTTTTCAGCGGAAGTCATATCATCAACATACCATAGAAAGTCAACAACAATGTATTCCCATCCATATGCTTTTAGTTTATCGACCATATAGTTGGTGTTGGCTTTTACTTCGGCTTCCAAAACGTTTCCACCAAAACAATTGTAACTATTCCAACCCATTGGCGGCGTTTGGGCAAGTTGTTTCTCTGTTTTTAAAGCAGTTTGTTCCGGGGCTTTTCGACTTGATTCTGGAGAGCATGAAAACAACAGCCCTAATATCAGAAGATAATTCAGGTTTTTCATTTTTGTTGGTTTGGAATTATTTAATGAATTTCGAGTACATAACAATTTGATAAATGAAAAGGAAGGCTATACGGCGCCATATGTTAAAAAAATCGTTGGCATTATTCCTGATTCATTTACTTTCACCGGTTTTCTTGATCTGTTCTGCCAAAAGATTTATTCGGTTTGTCGCCCATCTCCAGTTCCAGAATTCCGCCTTTTGCTATTTTCGAATGTGGCAGTTTCACGCTGTTAAAAGATTTGTCATTCAATTGGGCATTCTGGATATAGATATTTGATTTCGAATTGTTATGGGTTATAATGGTAAAGGTTTCACCGGAATAATACTTCTTATTGAGGTGAATAACCACCTTATCGAAAATCGGACTGCCCAGATCGTAAGATGGATTAACTGAACATCCTCCATCCATCTCGAACAATCCCATGGATAAGAGCACGTAATAAGAGCTCATCTGGCCTTCGTCTTCATCACCCAGCCAGCCGACCAGCGGATCAAGATCGATCAGTTTATCGGTCACCAGTCTGGAATATTTCTGGGTCAGCCAGGGCTTTCCGGAGTAATTAAAAAGAAACGGCGCCTGGAGGTTTGGTTCATTTGTCAAATCGACATGTCCGACTTCAAAACCTTTTTCCAGCCGGTTATTGAATTCGTCTTTTCCCATCAGGTTCATTATTCCCGGCAAATCATGGGGAACGAAATAGCTGTAAATCCAGGCGGTCCCTTCCATATAGCCGGGGCCGTTCCAGCCTCCTTCGGTTCCGAATTTGAATGGATCGAAATCCTTGACCCAGCTTCCATCCTTGTGTTTACGGCGAATGTATTTGGTTTCAGGATCGAACACATTTTTATAGTTCATCGAGCGGTTCTGGAAATACTTGAAATCGTCTTTCTTTCCCAGCGAACTGGCAAATTGGCCGAGGCACCAGTCGTCGTATGCATATTCGACGGTGTTGGATACTGCGCCGAATTCATCGGGAACAAATCCAAAATCCATGTATGGCTTCATGTGGCGGTTTCCGGCAAAACCACCACAGGGATAGTCGATTCCCTGGGTGGTGTAATCGTGCTTGATCAAATCGAAAGCCAATTTGTAATTGAAATCACGAATTCCTTTTTGATAAGAACTGATAATTATGGCATTGTGGTGATTAGAACCCATGATAGGTGCATAACTGATGCCGGTTGGCGCCTCAGGAATCCAGCCGCCAACCCGACCCAACTCGATAAAAGCGCTGGAATACTGGCTTGCAATTTCGGGGGAAACCAACGTCCAAAGCGGAGCAATGTTCCATTGTACTCCCCAGAAACCATCGCTGCTGAAAACCGCGGTTGCCGGAGCCTGAACAGTCTGAACCTTTTCGCACATATCGGTGTATTGGCCGTTTACATCACTGGCCAGCATTTTTCCGTAATAAGATCTGTAAAAGTTGGTGTAGAATTTCTCCTTGTCAACTTCGTTTTTGGTTGAAACTTCTACCCTTCCAAGCAAATCGTTCCAGGTTTTTTTAGCATTTGAAAGCGCTTTATCGAAATTGTATTCCAACGGAGCGAGTTCGGTTTCAAGGTTAAGCCGGGCATTGTCGATACTCACTAATGAAATTCCACCGCAAAGCGTTATCTGCTCATCTTTTTTTGTTGCAAAGTTCATGACCACGCCACTTTGCGGCCCGCTTTTAAAATCCGAAAAATTCAAGGTTTTCTCACAAGGGCGTTTAAAATCGTCACCATAATCGTGCCAGGCTCCGGTATAGGGTTTGAATTGCCAACCGTCGATCGAGGTAAAACCTTTGTCGGGTTTCAGCACAAAATATACCGTGTAGTCGCCCGGATAGTGGCTTTTCTGGCGGATATAACCTTCAATCTCATGATCATTTACCTTCCTGACATAGGTTTCCTTGATTTCAGCAGGCTCTTCAGCCATCATGTCCAGATTGACGATGATATGACCTTCTTTGGTTTCAGGATAAGTAAAGCGCAACACACCGGTTCGAAGGGTGGCGGTTAATTCGGTTTGAACTTTCGAGTCGAAAAGATAGACGCTATAATATCCAGCAGTTCCTTTTTCGTCCGATTTACGGATGCGTGACCTGTAACCGGCTGTCCATTGCCCACCAAAAGCTCCATCCGGCGATCCGGGGAAAAGCCGTGAATTTCCTTCAGGTGAAAGAACTTGAGTTGACATGGGCATGATGCTAAGGCCGCTCAAACCCATTCCATGGATAAAACTGAACCCGGCAATGCTGTTGATTGTATATTCGTAACCACCGCACCACTTTTGATCCTGGTTGTCAGGCCCCAGCTTCACCATTCCCAAAGGGAGAGCTGGTCCGGGATTTATCATCGACCGCGAGTTGGAAGTGCCCGTAAAAACATTTACGTAATCAACTGGTTGCTTAATTGTTTGTGAAAAACAACTTGCGTTGAAAAAAAATAGAATACCAAATAAGATAGTTCTTCGCATGACAAAGGTTAATAAAGTATATATTTCAGCATCATTCAAATTTATTTTTTTCGCGCCTTATAAAATCAATCAGGCTTGTAGGTTTTTTCCCGGTCAGTTTCTCATAAAAATCTGAAATCTTTGGCTCTTTTTGAAACCTGGGTAAGAAATGTAACATGATCATCACTAAAATCAGCCCTTTGGCCATTCCATCCTTTTTTTTAATCTGATAATAAGACCACGGATTTACATTTCTGAAACGAATGGATCGGGCAATTGATTCATTGATCAGCCCGACCACTTTCTCAAAATTCTCATTTTCATCTCCTGTAATTTCAATTTCACGATTTTTAAACTCCGTAAACCGATTTAATAAAATCGAACATGCTTCCCCGATGTTTTCAATATCAATCCAGTTAAATTTAGCTTGACCTGATGGAAGTATAATCTGCCTTTTGAATCTTATATCCTCAAGCAAAGTGGTCGTCAGGTTTTGCATGAAATAACCTGGCCTCAGGAATATGTAATCAAAATTTAGCTCTTTAATTAAGCGTTCTATTTTGTTGTGAGGGATCACTTTACTTTTCTCAGCACCTTGCACTGAAAGAAAAACGATCTCTTTTATTTGCTGTTCTTTTAGTATATCCATCAATGGTTTGAAGTACTTCCCGACATCAGCAAGATGAGGAGGTCTTAAAAGAAAAACCCTGTCAACATATTGGGTTGCCTCTTTAAAAGTTATGGGATTCTCAAAATCAAAATGTACATATTGAAGCCTGTCATAATCCTTAAATAATCTCCTGGCCTTTTCAATATCCCGAACAGCCGCAAAACTCTCGTTCGACGTATCACTCTCCATAAGAAATCGGATTACTTCAATTCCAATATTTCCGGTAGCACCGGTTATTAATATTCTACTCATCTATTGTGTTTAAATGATTGTAAATTAATTGTTTAATTTAGCATCTTCCAAAATAAGCACCCAGTCGCAGCCCCTACCCGATCGCAGCCAACTCAGTTCTTTAGACATTCCGGGAACATCAAAACTTTTCGTGCCTGAATTATCGAATTCCCCAATGTTGGTAATTTGTCCGTTACGCGGATCAAACCACGAAGCTTTCGTTTTTGTGCCTGAAATAATTCCGAGCTTGATGGTGGTCTTATTTCCGGTTGGGATGTAAACAAACACATGCGATTTTCCACGGATCGCGCAGGAATAACTGCCACAATCGCCTTGTCCGTCCACGATCAGCGACTGATCGGGAACTAAATCGGTCATCGGATGCGATTCCATCAGTTTTTTCAGGATTCCGACCTCAAATGCACCAGGCAATTCCATTCCTTCAATCCAATTCATATATGTTTTGGCTGACAGTTTTTTTCGGGTTTGGTCGGTGAATTGCCAGATGGGTTGTGCTCCATAGGTAAAACCTGCCGCCCCGGAAAAAACACTCCAATAGGCCGCCATTCGTATATCGGTTGAAGTAAAAATGCCGTTATCGTCAATGGCATAGTTAATACCGTGGCCTTCATAATTGGGTTCAGAATTGATTGTCGGTTTTGGATTTGGAAGATTCCAATCGGCAAGGGTTGCAAGATATGATCGGGTATTATTAACTTCTGCATGATATGATCCCCAGCAATGAAAATCCAGCCATTCATCATTATGAAACCATTTCGACGACGAGTTAAAGCAATGGTAGCTCATCAAAGTTGTGGAATAATCAGCTTTCCCATCCAGTTTTCTGATGTTGTTGGTTCCGTCAGCAATACCTTTGGCTATGGATCGCCACAATTCCAAACCATTCGATCGCTCATCCGGATGACGATCTCCCCCCAGAATCCAGATAACGTTCGGACTGTTGCGATACCGGTTTCCCAAAAACCAGCCATAATTGTAGGCTTGTTCTTTGGTATTGAACAACGCTTTGTCGGTCCGCGGTGTCACCCACTCGCCCCAGCTGGGAAGTAAAGCCAGGTATATACCCTTGCTTTCGGCCGTTTTGACCGCATAATCCACATGATCCCAGTAGTCGTATTCTATGGCATTATCAGGATTATTTCCGGGAGTCAAGGCTGGTCTTTCTGGATTTTCGTTGATAAAAATACTGTCATTGTAATAGTTGGTGAGTTTATCCGAATGAATGAATTCGCTGATCAGCACGGTTTGAATGACGTTAAATCCTTTTGTCCTGCGGTTTTCGAGATATGTTTCTATTTCAGCCCGGTTCAACCGATGTAACATTTCCCAACCTGTATCGGCGAGCCAGAAAAAAGGTTTTCCATCCTGAAAACTGAGGTAATGAGGATTTTCCTTCGAGACCTGAAGCCTTCCATGTTCTTTCCAGGGCTGTGCCTGAAGAGTCAAACAAAGAAGAAGGGCTATCAGTGAACCTGAAATTCGATTGGTTTTCATTTTTACTCGTTTTGCTTTAGATACTGTTTTATTTATTCTCTTCTACAATCGCCAAATCCCATGGCTTCAGGCTAATGAGCGATCCTTTATTGATTGACTTTTCTGATAAAAGATTCCGGCCATCCTCAAATCCATATTTTATTGTTTTTCCAGTGCCTGAATAATTCAGAAAATAATGGATTTGTCTGTTTAGGTTGTTTTTTCCGCTTTTTACAACTACCGGAAAAACCACATCCTGGTTTGGATTGAAAAATCCTGATTCAGAAAGGATTGTTTTAAAAAGTACGAGCTGCATTTCGTCGGAAAGCATGGTACCCTGATAACAAATGGTGCCTTTTCCAAACTGGTTTTGAGTGACGGCAGCATATTTCCCATAAAATGGATCGTTATAACTCACTAATGTTTGTGCTTTTTCAGGAATGATCATTTCAGCCCACTTTTTTGCAAAACATTTGGTAGTATCCATGCTGATTGAGGTGCTTTTCAGTCCCAATTGCCCAATGCTGGCGAATTCCTGGTACTGAAAACCACAGGCTTCGCGCAATAGTCCGGGCATTATAACTGGCCTGACACCATTATTTTCGTTACAGAATCCGCTTTTAAAAGCCATCAATACTTTGCCGCCATTGGCCACATAATCACGAATTTTAATCAATAATTCATCCGAAGAAATATAAAGTGGCGGAATAACAATCAGCTTGTATTTTGCCCAGTTTTCAGTTTCAGGTAAAATGAAATCACAACCCACATTCAGTTTAAAGAGGGCGTCATGGTATTGTTTCAATACGGTTTGATAACCCTCTTTGCTATCAAATGGCATAAAATTTATGGCAGCATAAGAATCAGCACTATACAGAATGGCCACGTTGTTATCGGTTTTCAAATCAACCAAATGGCTGCCAATTTTTTTCAGTTCTCCTGAAATCTGTTTTACCTCATTGAATACCCTGTTGGGCTGAAGATCGTGCCCGAGCAGGCCTTTCCAATAGGTTTCCTGCCCATAATGATTGGAATGCCAGTGCCAGTAGCCAACCATATTGGCACCATTGGCAAAATGGCTATATGCACAAAGTCGTACCTGTCCATCGAAAGGAGGAATTTGCCATTCAGAGCTCCAGCTTTGGGTTTGAATATTGGTTTCAAGAATCAGGTAATTGGTTTGCTTTGAAGAACGTGCCCAATCGCCATACAAAGAGATTGCTGTTCCATCGAGCGCATTTTGCGATCCGTGGTAAATATCAAAGCCCGTAATGTCGAGTACTTTGGCAATGTCGAAAGTATTGTTCAGCGTGTTCGGACCAGGAGTTCCGTTTACGGTCTGTCCGTCAAAATTCAAGGTAATGAACTGGTCTGTGCGTTTGTATTCATTCACGATCTTTGCCTGTCCGAACAGAAATTCAGTAACCGTATTCCGGGTAAACCGGTCCCATTCTAATTTATAGCTTGGACTGGTAGCCCCGTCTCTTTTGGGAAAATCGTCCCATGAGTTTATTTTTTGTCCCCAATAAGCCAATCCCCACGCCTTGTTCAGCGCATAGGTGGTACCGAATTTCATTTTCATTGCATCTACAAACTTAATTTGCAGGCTATCCCCGGTGGTTCCCAAATACTTGGTTTCGTTGTCGATCTGATAACCAATTACTGCCGGATTATTACAAACATGTGCAATCAGTTTTCGGATAACACGTTCACAATAAAAACGATACACTGAACTGGAAAGATTCGTGTTCTGACGCATGCCATAACCTCCCCAGATAATTTCGGGATGTTCTTTGGCCAGCCAGGCAGGGATTGAATAAGTTGGTGTACCTACTATGATTTTGATATCCGCTTTATTCATTGCATCAATCACCTTGTCGAGTCCTTCAAAATCAAATTCCCCATCATGAGGTTCCATGTTTCCCCAGGAAGATTCGGCAATACGAACCACATTGATTCCACATTCTTTCATCAGTTTAACATCGGTTTCGAGCCTTTCATAAGGCATATTTTCGGGATAATAGGCCACTCCATACAGCAAGTCCTTCATTTTTGAAGGACTGAAGGTTTGTCCGATGGATAAAAAACTACTTCCAAGGACAAATCCCAGGATAATCGTTAAAGGATTGACTTTCATTGGTTATAATCTATTAGGTCTACTTTTAATATAAAAGAACTTTCGAAAAGTTAAATATTTACCTGCATACGATCAATTTCTGAGTCATTAATTCGTTCCATAGGTTTAATTTTACCCAGTAAATTCCATTACTGAGGCGGTTGATGTTGAGCCTGGTTTGGTGTAAACCGGTTTCTTGATTTCCAGGTACGGCAACCAAAAGTTCTTCACCGGACAAATTCCAAACGGAAATGCGCGGATTGCCTGTCTTGTTCAATGAGTATATTACATCTGCCCAGCTGTTTGCAGGATTAGGATAAACCTTGAATTTGTTATTTCCAATTTCACTGCTCACCGATGTTGTGGCCAATCCGCAATCACTTGAGCTGACTTTGAAGGATGCTCCGGTTTCGAAATAACCGCCCGGATAATCGGAAGCAGTCAAACCGTTAACACCATTGGCGTAGTTGTTTTTTTCCTTGTTGTCGTGGTAGGTGCAATCATTTGGCAGGTTGGCTTTCCAGAACAAACGTCCCTTCAGGTCGTAAACGTTTTTTGCTGAATACCATAAAACGTTGTGATGGGCTTCCATGAACCAGGTATTATTATCCGGATAAACAAGTCCGGCCCAGAACTGCCCCCATTGATCCCAGATCAGATTATGATGGATCTGGGTTTTTTTATTGGCAGAGCCCAAATTGACCGACCATGAATTAAACAAACCGCCATCATTGCCCAAAATACACCCATCATGGATGCGATTGTAGCTGATTTCCATAGCATCGAAGCTGGTTTGTGTCTGGTTTCCGAAAACCGAAATAACAGCTCTCCCGGCATTAAACAAATCACAATGTGTGATCACATGGCCACCAGTCACTTTGGTAGGACTAAGCATGTTGTTGAAGATGTAAATGCAACCCAGATAAGTGCTGGTATAGCCACAATCGTGGACAATACAATTAGTGACGGTGGTGTTATTCCCGTTTAGGTATAATCCAGCACCACTACTGTATTCAACGATCGAATTTTTAATGGTATTGCCGATTCCACCCACTATAATTCCAACTTCTCCTTTGTAAAGGGCACTCGACAAAGTTGCAGTCGGGCCATCGATCAATCCGTCGCGGGCACTGTCCCATTTCTGAAAATGACTGATGTATGAAAGACGGCAGCCGTTCAGGATGCAGTTGTTCGAATTATAAAGATTAACAGAAGCACAAAAAACGTCTATATTTTTGATTTCGATGAAATCCAAATTGCGCAGATCGAAAGCCAGCTGACGTTTTTTGGCCTCCACCTTCAGATTTGAAGGATTGGCACTTGTACTTGTCCAAAGGTAGAGCGTGTCTTTTTGCCAGTGCCATTCACCGGCCTGATCGAGAGCATGAATATGGTTGGTCAGGTAACCATCCTGAATGGAGTCAAACATAAACCGGTAATCTGGTGCATCAGCATCATCGGGAAACCACCAGGTTTTGGTGCGATTGGCAAAGGTGATCTGACCTTTTGACGAACCGGTTACATCGGCGGTTTGCATGCACCAGCTCCATTTGTGAAATCCCAGGTAAAGCGCACCTTTCCAGTAGTCTTTCTGATCCTGATTCAGGTCGTTCGGATTGGTAATAGTGTTCGATCCCATTGTAACCTGAAACCGTCCAAAAGCCATTGGCCAGAGTGGGGATAGAGGTTCTGTTACCGGAGGCATAGCCATGGCTTTACTCCTGGCATTGGGATGCCGCGCCTGAATCTCAGGATTTCCATCTACAAAAACCTGATCTTTCCCCAATCCCATGGTCCAGGGCATGTAGGTTTTATATATGTTTCCCTTGTAATTGGCCCAGGAATCAGCAAGCAAATCGGCTCCTGAAACGATTACTTTTTCGCAGCTGTATGGCATAAATACTATTAGATTTCCACTGACGCCCGATTGGTTTGGTTTAATGGTTTCCCTGTAGATTCCGGCCCTTATCTGACAGGTATCACCCGGAACCATAATACTTGCGGCTTTCTGGATGGTCTGAAACGGGTTTTCTAAACTGCCGGAATTGTTGTTATTTCCAGCCCCTGACACATAATACTTGTGCGATGTACCAAAACACAAAATGGTCTGGCAAAGAACGAATAACAGCAGATAGTTTAGTTTGGAATACATGTTGTTTGGTTTAGAGTTACGATCATTTTTGGGTGACAACATTCTTAAGACAATCAGAAATCAGGTTCAGTTCTTTTTGATTGGCCACTTTCGTTTTTAGACGAGCGACTCTTTCCGAAAGATCTTTCAGGATAGTCAGATAATTCAACCTTGAGGCATAATCCATGGCTTTCAGGTAGTTCTCTTCAATTCCTTGTCCATCTCTTGGAATCAAAAGTAGAATATCCTTGCTGAAATCATTTATTCCTGGCTTTCGTGTATTGGTAAAAAAAGCATCTTCGGCTTCCTGAAAAATAGTTTCCAGTTCTGCTAATGCAACTTTATCAACTGGTTGATAAATAGATTCAATCACTTCTGCCAAGGCCTTATTTATATCTTTTTTAGGATTGGCAAGGATTTTAGCGATTACTTCAATAGTCACTTTATCACCCGGATTACCTCGGGTATGAGCATACGTTTCGCAGGCCCGACCTCCATCAGCGAACAAATCCTTAAGGTTTTTACAGGCATGAAACAAGGTTGGAACAAAATAGGCATTCCTGGGCATCCTCTGGATAGGTTCAACATTGGGGACTGCTGTATTCCCAAAACGGCAGGGCGCAATGGCTTTGATTAGTTCCTGACGGTATTTCCTTCCACCTTTCAATGAAGTCTCTTCCACATCAATCAGGTAATCAACATCTCTGGTCATCTTTTGAATACTTCTCAAATCAGAAGGATTGCCAAAATTCATTCCCCAGCCGGAAATGCCAATGATGTAATGTGGTTTTTTTGAACGGATGTATTTCACAGCCTTTTGATTAATGGCAGCATGGTATTCCATATTAGTCATTTTTGCCGATTCGCCACAATTACATCTTCCCAAATCGGCACTTTGCATGCTGATTCCGTCGAAGTCAAAATTATCAATCGTGTAATCAAAAACCTTTTTCTGCCAGTCCCACGATTTTGGATTCGACCAATCCAGCACGTGTGCGTTGCAATTGCAGCCCAGTTCGGGATGTTCCTGAAGTATTTTATCGAATCCCCAGCTGTAAACCCCCATCCCGAGGATGATCTTTATTTTTCGTTGGTGAGCCATGCTGATCACTTTGTCGATTAAGGCCTTTCGACTGGCATCGATTGTTTTTTCAACTTCAGGTTCCCAGTATTTGTTGGTAAACAAGCCCCAAAGGGTAATTTCATTCAATCCCGAGCGCTGCAGGAAATCGAGCGTTTCTGCATAATCTGCAATCATGGCCGAATCAAGCCTGATCGATGGCCAGGCATCGTGACATTCAGTTTGGCTCATATCTATCATCCAGCCGAGATAGCCCCGGTGTTCAAATTTTTGCTGAGCAAAAGAAGTTATCTGAACAAGCAATAGTAAACCCTCTAAACTACAAAATCTGAGATTCCTCATAACTGCATGTTTTTTAGACCGTTCGTCGTTTCCATTTATTTTCCTTTTCCAACCAGTGTGGTAACGCTTGATCCCTCCAGGGAAAGACTGAACCCGTTTTTCCTGCCTTTGACCGATGGCTGAGCCTCCAGATTTTTGTTTGCTGAAGTCACCCAAGGCGTTACTGAGCTTGCTTTTAACCCGGCAAAACTTAGTGAGACCGTCTTAGCTTCGGGATTATTGTTGGTCAATACTACCACGAAATCGTTGTTTTCCGGGTTTTTGAAAGCAGTTGCAAAAATGTTTGGAGCAGGTTGGTAGGCCGTTCCAATCCTGAAATATCCGGGACGAATAAATTTACTCCAGTTACCGAAGCAATACAAACGTTTGGTCACGATGTATTTATCGCCTGAAATATCGGCCAAACCTTCATTGTCTTTCCATGAATTAAGCGGAACCCACCAAACCCAGGCATTCACTTCAGCCTCAGCCATTGCATTGTGAATCAATATAGATGTTCCAAGCCCCCAATTAATTGTAGAATCAGGCTTTCCGCCAATAAATGAAACTTCGGTTTGCCAGATTTCCTTGTTCCAGGTTTTGGCAGGCTGGTATGCCGCAATTGGTGTGGAAGGCGGAAAAAAAGGATTTTTACCATCATAGGATTGATTGTACTGATGCCAGCCCAGAATGCTCACATAATCTCTTACAATCGGGTCATTCATTGTTGAATCTGCTTCAAGCGGGAGGTTTGTGCTGACATGCGATTCGGGCATCAGAATTTTAGCCTGAAGTCCATCGTGTTTAAAGGTTGGCCCCATGTTGTTTTTGATGAAATTGCGAAGTTGAGCACCATTCCACTGGCACGATTGATAACCTGTAGCAAGTGCAGGTTCATTGGTAATTGAAACCGCTTTGAGTTCAAGGTCAAACCGCTTTTTATATTCCTGAACGTATTTCGAAAGGTAATCGGCGTAATTCTGATAATGCTCCAACTTCAGATGACCGCCATGCTTGATGCTGTCGTTGTCTTTCATCCAGGCAGGCATGCTCCAGGTGGCACTCCAGAAATAATCGACACCGCGCTTTTTAGCCTCATTCATCAGCCAGACTTGATCGTCGTCCTTGGTCCAATCCCAAACTCCGGGCGAAGGTTCAATGGTCCAATACAATTCGTTGCGAACCATGCTCAGTCCGATTCCGTTTTCGACATTGAAAAGCAGATCACAAAGGGATTTCTGCCTTGCCGGTGTCAGCTTTTTAAAGTTTGAGGCAGAACTGTTTCCACCTGAAGCCCCAAAACCAGTAATGCGCTGGTGAACATCGGCAAAATTTGCGGTTATCGAAACAGAGATTATTTTTTGGGAATAACCTGAAAATGAACAGATAAGGCCAAAAATCAGTACCAAATATTTTATTCTCATTATAATTGTTTTTTTACATTTAAAACTCCAGTTGAATTATAGTATGGACTGCTACGGAAGGTACTGAAACATAAAACTTACCATCTTTTTGAGTATAATTCAGTATTTTCCCTTCGGGTTGCAGGGTAATTTTTTGAATTGGTTCAGGGCAATTTAATTCCAAAGAAAGATCTCCGGTTGCCGGAATATGATCGTATTCATACACTTTCTGGTTGAAATGACTTCCGGCAGAATTGATAAGGTGTATATATACTTTGCCTTCTTTCCGGCTCACCACAGTATGCACATAATCGGAACCGGTAACTCTAACCATTGGATTTGGAAGTAATTGTTCGATCACCTTGTTCACCAGTTTAGAAAAACCTTTCGCCTGGTAGTTGTAATAAGGACTTGCTAAATCGAGGTAACAGGCAGCAATTTTGCCTTTCCCATAAGAAACAACGGTAGCTACCGGATTCCCTGTCGGAAAGCGAAAATCGTCACCCTTATAAAGTTCACCAATGACCTGTGTTCCGGCTTCAGCCTTCACATATTGAATTCTGGTTTTTGCTGAAGTCATTTGATTGTCTAATCCAATCGTGCATACTTCAGTTTCAGTTTTACCCGAAAAAGTAACTCCCAATTGTGGTTCAAATTCTTTTACAGCATTTGCCCCTATAACGAAAAGCTTTCCGCCATTTTTCAAATATTCCAGAACTTGCTGTTTTAATTTCGGTTCAAGCCCTGTCCATTCAGGAATAATAATAAGAGGATACTGATTCAGTTTCTTTTTCAACTGATGATCCATTAAAATTTCGACACTATTTTGTCCATCGAGCAGCAATGAAAGATTTCCTTCCACATTGGGGACATTCCATCCATACACCTGATTGCTTTGTTTCCTTTTGCTGAAGGTAGAATACCAAAGTCCGATTTGAGGAACAGTTTCCGCACCTTTGCAAAACGACTGTCGTGAACGGCAAAATTGGCCCAATTCGCCCATCATCTTAAAATACCAGGGTTTAATCGATCCATCACGGTTTTGGGTAAAATAGGCCTGGAAACCGCCTCCCATGGCCATTACTTCTGCGGCTTCCTGTTCCAGCTGAATGATTGACTTAGGGCCTCCAAAGCCTCCATTCGGCCCAAAATCATAGGTAAATCCCCAGGACATCAGGTCCCACGGTTTTTCCTGTTGTGCCATACAGCGTGCCTGAAATCCTGCATTGTAAACACAATTCTGGCCAGCCACATCGCCCGAGAGATAATCCACATTTACATCCACCGGTTCAGGCATCATCGAAGAAAATGACCAGTTGCTTGTTATCTGGAAAGCCGGATTATAGGCATGAACAGCATCAACATATTTTCTCAGGTAATTCCTGAACATTTTACGGTTGAATTCTATAAAATCATTGTAATGCGGATCGGTTTCCGATTTGGGAATATTGTTTATACCTGTTTCTTTTTTGAACTTCTCCAGCAAATTGGGTGAAAAATCAGGTTGAGTGGCCCAGCATTCACCATCAATCCATGCACCGTTTACCCCATAATCCGATATTTCCTTCATTTGGGGAATCAGTAATTTATTGGAATAATCGCCCTGATAAGCAGCTTTTTCTTTATCAGGTGTGCCATCTGGTAATAAACGAGCCCAGTCTGGATGATCCTGAACTGCTTTTGCATCCATAATACCTGAATAATGAACATAGAGTGCAACCTTGTGCTTTGAGGTTTCTTCGCGCCAGATTTTCAGAATATCCCTGGTATAACCACCAGCCTGATTTCCTACTTTGGTGGGATAGCTGGTATAGCCCGGATGGCCTTTGCAATCAACTTGTACAAAATCCGGTTTGACAATAGTCAGGAAAGAATCAATCATTTCCGGAGTAAAGGTTTTCCCGATTTCCATATCGCTCTTTACGGCGTGAAAATCAAAGTGAATTCCGAAAAAGCTGTCCGCTCTTTTTAATGGCTGGGCATTTAGAAAATTGCAGAGGAATAATAATGATGTCAGGATAGTTATGTATTTCATTGGTTCGGTTGGTTTATAGGTTTTAAAGCTACATCATATTTCTAACTACTGTATTCATTCTTTTAGTTTTTAGAATTGAATTTTGTCAATACAGTTTTACCTGCCGAGATAAAAACTTCTTTCCATTTCAACCAGGAAGTCTGGCAAAATGGTTTCTGCAACTGGTCCTTAGTTTCAGTAAGTATCCTGACCTTTGCATTGTATTTGGTCTGATTTTGCAAATTCAATTCAATTGTGCCATTTTTATTTTTCAGGCTTAAAACATCAATCTGATCAAATGCAAAGAACCGATTCTTATCCAGATCGACATATACACCTGGAATTTCTATCTCAGTAAGCATCAGTGACGTTTCAGCCCAGGTAGTTCCGTTCATGATTTCACCAATTCCTTCGAGCCAATCGGTTGTGCTCACACGTTCCGAAATCCATCCTTCATGAAGACCGGGGATTGGATTTTCTTTAGTAGAAAGGTATTGTGGAATGGCCCTGGTAATGTCACGAAGAATTTCGGCGTAATAAGGTTTCCTAGTAGCGCGATAAAGCCTGAGAAAAGCTGCACCCGAATGGGTACAAATGCCGGGAGCACCATGCTTGTTTTGTGTATTTGCCCATACCACACCAGTGGTCTTTTTGCCCAATCTGCCAAGTGTGGATTTCTCCGGAAACTTATAATCATATGAACTAACCCAGGTTACATATTGATTTGCCATATCTTCGGCCATAGATAACCACTTTTTATCACCAGTTTCTTCGTAAAGCACTGTGAAAGACTCCAGCATTCCATATGCTGATTCGCTGTCGAAATTCTGAAGTGCATCACCAGGGCCGCCATACATCATCCCTTTGGTTACATAGTTTTGATAAAAAAAAGATGCTATTTGTTCTGCAACCGATCTGTATTCCGGATTGTTAAAATAACGGGCAGCCAAAACCAGACCTGCCGGACAAATGGCACCGCTGGTCGATCCGCCAATAACAAGCTCTCCGGTAATGTTATTCACATATTGTCCCAATTGACCGTATTTTTTCCACGTTTTCACAAAAGCGCTGGCAACAGTTTGAGTTCCTTCTTCCCAGCTTTTTTTTACGGGAATATTCAGTTGTTTGAAAACATCAAACTGCCTGATAATGTAATATAAGGCATCAGCACTTTTCCTTACCAGGTGTAAATCTTTTGACTGTAGGTTCCATGGAAAAATTCCGCCCCATTTGTTCCCTTTTTCTCCTGAATCCCAAAAATAGCCTGAAGGGGATATTCCGGCTGGGAACAACCAGTCGAAATTTCGAACTACATTAGCCTTCGATTGTTCGTTCCCAGCCATTAAAAGCGGATAGGTTGACATCATACCACCTACCCAGCCTATTTGCCAGTCCTGACAATAGTTTTCGCGTAATCCAACCGAATAATATCCAAAGTTGGGCTCAAGGTTTTGCATGTTGAATTTTTCTTCCTGTATCTGAAATGCCGATGAGAATGGAATTGAGACCGAGGACTCTCCTTTGGGAATGACCGAATTACGTACCTGGGTAAATTTGTTGTACAATTCCTGAATACCTGGTGAATCAAAAAAGTAAAGTCTTCCTTTCAATTGAATAGAATCGCCTTTCTTGAAATTTGCAGGTTTGTCAGTTGAAGGGAATTGCATGTCCGAGATAAAATAACGGTTGCGTTCCCTGACAACCGGTGCAGTTAATGTGATTACTGCCTTCGTTCGATCCATGTTCTCTTCAATATCGATCCCGTTATCGCCAAATCCTGATGCTTGTTCAGTAAGAAACCAAAACCCACGATTGGTATGTGGATTTTGAAAGCCGATAGATGGTGTTGACATGTCACCTGTTCGTTGCTGAATCCTTGAAGAGCCGGGTCGGTTGTTGAGCCTGGGCACATCCGAGATAATCTGAGGTTTATCAGGACCCATATCGTTGTAATCCATCAGAAAAGGACAGTAAGGCTGTCGGATTGATTTAACACGGTTCCCGTTATAAACGGCAGCCGGCATAAGTACATAGTTTTGTTCAGACCAATTATTAAATGCAAAATCAACTGAAACGGATGAAGCTGCTGATACTCCTTCCATACATTGAAATGTAATCACAAAATCGTAAGCTCCCGGTTCGTTTATTACAGGAGTAATATCTTTGCGTATATTCCAGCTTGATTGATCAAATTGTAAGTTAAATTCTTTGGCATCGTTTGAAGATGATATCCGGTTAACCACACTGTTAAAATGGATGGTATCATATCTTGTGATATGAACTGAAACCCTGGCAGCATCAATATCCTGAAAATCACTAATAGCATGGATTGTTATGGCCATACCATTGAAAGTGAAGAAAAGCAAGCAAAGAAGTATAGAATAAATTGCATTCATTATTCTTTTATAAAGTTGGTTTAGATTTAGTTTCAGCTTTTAAATATAGATTTTCCCTTGTCGGTATTGATTGTAAACTGACAATCAAATCGACTTTTCTTTGTTTTATTTGTTCTGTTATTATTCAACACTTAGCTTTACTTTTTGCAAATCTTCATCTTTCGATGAATTCCCTACCATAAGGATAAAATCTCCCGGCTCTACCACATACTTCATGTTTATATCATAGAATGATAACTTTTCAGGAGTAATGCTCAATTTTACCGTCTTCGTTTCGCCTGGTTGCAAAGTAACACGTTCAAAATCTTTCAGTTCCTTAACCGGGCGGGTAACAGAACTTTGTTCGTCCCGAATGTATAACTGAATCACTTCATCACCGGCACGATCACCGGTATTTTTTACATCAATCCATGCTGCAATTTCTTCATTGCTTTTAATCCGGCTTTTACTCAATCGCAAGTTTGAGATCTGAAATTTAGTATAACTTAAGCCAAAACCAAAATCATAAAGCGGAGTGATATCACCGTCAATATAACCTCTTCTGGCTGATGGTTTATGGTTATAAAATGCAGGAATTTGCCCAACCGAACGGGGAAAAGTTATCGGAAGCTTTCCACCCGGATTATAATCTCCAAACAACACATCGGCCACTGCTTTCCCTGATTCCTGTCCCAAATACCAGCATTCATAAATGGTATTGGCTTTTTCCTGAACGGCATTTATTGAAAGTGGACTTCCGTTGAATAAAACGACCATGATTGGTTTCCCTGTAGCGTATAAGGCATTAAATAAATCGTTTTGCATGCCGACCAAATCCAGATTGCTTCGGTCACCCAAATGATAGATATTCCACGCCTCACGCGATGTTTGTTCATTCCCGCCTAAAGCCAGTACAATTACATCAGCATTTTTGGCAACTTCAACTGCCTCCTCAATTTTTACTTTATCTTCTTTCGGATCAGGCCAGGTCACTTTATCCTCCACCCAACTGCCGCCTATAGTTATTCCGCAGCCTTCAGAATAGGTGACCTTTACTTTTTCGCCAACCTTTTCTCTGATACCCTGTAACAGAGTGGTATAAAACGTTGGTTCACCGCTATAACCACCCAGGAGCTTCCGATCGGCATTAGGACCAATAACGGCTATCGATTTGGTTTTTTGAATATTCAAAGGAGCAAAGCCATCTTTGTTCTTCAACAGAACGATTGATTTTAAGGCAGCTTCCTTTGCCAGTTTTCGGTTTGCCTCTGATTCAGCAAATTCCTGTGCCTCCTTAGGATCGGTATATGGATTGTCGAAAAGACCTAACCTGAATTTCACATACAAGATTTGGCCAACCAGTTTGTCGATTGTTTCAATGGTAACCCTGCCTTGTTTCACCAGTTCAGGAATGGCCTTGTAGCAATCAGGGAAAGGCAATTCCATATTTACCCCCGCATTGATGGCCAATTCGGCTGCATGATTCGCATCACGGGCCACACTGTGCGAGTTGATCCCATAACGGGCATACAATTCACGGATGGCAAAATAGTCGGAAACCGCTAATCCTTTAAAATCCATTTCATTACGCAGAATGTCAGTCAGTAAATAGTGGTTAGCACAAACCGGAACGCCGTCAACTTCGTGATAGGTTGGCATAACCGACAATGCACCGGCTTTTTGTATGATCTGCTTAAATGGAAAGAAATGGACTTCGCGCATAGTCCGTTCTGATAAATCGACTGGCCCGGTATTGGTGCCCGACTCAGGTTGTCCATGTCCTACAAAATGTTTCAGGGTTGCTACAATGTGTTTATTGTCCTTAAATGATCCGTCACCCTGAAAACCGCGAACTGCAGCAATCCCCATTTGTGAAACCAGGTAAGGATCTTCGCCGTAGGTTTCTTCCACACGTCCCCAGCGGGCATCGCGAGCCACGTCAATGACCGGTGTCAAAGCCTGATGCGAACCTCTCAGACGGGTTTCTGCTGCAATTCTTGAATATACATTTTCAACCATTTTACAGTCAAAACTACTCGCTATGGCAATTGGCGATGGATAACTGGTGGCATAAGAAGCAACCAGTCCATGTAAACACTCTTCATGAAAAATAGCAGGTATACCAAGCCTTGTTTCTTCAAGGAAATATTTTTGAAGTTTATTCGACAATACGGCATTTTCATAAGGTGTAAGGGCGTTCTGCATATTGTTTGAAGTCTGGCTTAGCCCTCCTTTGGTTTCGCTTGGACGTGTAATCTCGCCCACGCCCAGGGGCAAAAGTTTCTTTACCCTGTCGATGTTAATGTTTCCTGAGTTTTCGAATACAATCGAATCTTTTACCTCATTGTTAACGCTCACCATTTGAGCTACCTTTTCGTCCAGTGTCATTCGTTGAAGTAAGTCAGCAACACGTTCCTCTATCGGAGAATTGGGATTTTTATATCTGGGCTGTTTTTCGCTGAATGAAACAATCAGTCCCAGGATCAAAAAAAGTAATGGTAACCCTATGATTTTTGCTATTCTCATTAAAGTCTTGTTTCTTTGGTTGTTCATGATTTTGAATGGATTATAGGTGTCTGTACCGAAAAGTCAATTTTTAACGCAAAAGCACAAAGACGCAAAGAATTAATCCCTCCCGAGCACTCGGGATCGGGATAAAATAAAGATGCCCAATCCTGAGTACTCTGGATATTACTCCTGTCTTCGTGTCTTCGCGTTTAATGTTGATCAGAGGTTTTTCGGAACAGACCCTTATATTGAAATGCTGGTTCATTTTAAATGTTAATTTACTATCAATTTTCTATTCATGAACTCATTCCCGTTTTGTATATTCAATAAATATGCGCCAGAAGTTATTGAACCATTCAATTCTATCTCATAATTACCATTTTGGCTGACAGAAGCTGACTTATAAACTGCAGTTCCCTGAAGATTAAATATCTGAACGGTAAATACCTCATTAGTTGTTTCATATATGTTTACGGTCAACTTACCGTTTTTTTTTACCGGATTTGGATAGATATTTATTGTTGATTCCTTGATAGATGGTTTACTTGAGGTAACTGGAACCAGGGAAGGCCTCCAATAATTCCCGGTTAATACTAATTGATAAAGCAATCGCAGCGAAGAGGCAAAATACTCATCAAACGTGCAGGTATTGAAATTTGCCGTAAATGTGTTAACCACAGTCTGGCTTTTAGCCATTGCCCCGCAGGCCCATGCACCTGTCCATGCCGGTGATTGATTCCATGAACTGGTTGGTGTCCCATTGATTTTATAACCATCTAAAACATTGGCTATTCCTTTTGCATTGGCCCAATCGGTCATTTTATCGACCAGGTTTTTTGCATCTGCATTGCCAGTCCAGAGGTAATCCATCACATATCTCCAGGGCGAACGGGCTCCATTATAATCTACATAATCTGATTTTGAAGTTGAATTAACGTACACTTCATTGGCATTAAAGCCTGTAGTTGAATTGCGGGTTGCTAATAAAAGCGTATATGTGTCAGTGGCAATCTGATCCCAATCGGCATCACCGGTAAATTCTTTAAAAACCCGATAATATCCAGGACACCAATAAGAAGTATTTCCAAAAGTTTCGGTTGTACCATCCCTCCATTCCTGAATCCAGCGTTTTGATGTTGTGTTATAAGTAAAGTTGTTATTTTTCAATCCATTGATGCGGTCTTTTGCCAGTTGTGCATAATTTTTACCCCACTGTACTGCAGCAATACACAATGAAAATGTAATGTCTAAATCACCGTCGGTTGCTGAAGTACTTCCGCCTGCAGAAGCAATAAAACCATTGCAATCAACTTTCCATCCCATGTTGCCAAATGGATTGTGCATCGATTTTTCGAACGTGTACAATTTGTTGAAGGTTACACTATCGCCCATATAGGCAGAAATAACCATTCCGTAGCCTTGTCCTTCGGAAACTGTTGTGCCCGTTGGGTTATTAAACTCAACCCGAAGTTTCGTTGTTCCACATTCTTTCAGGTAAGTCTGTTTCCAGTTGTTGTAATTATTTAGGACTGTTGCGTTTGATATACTTGTTGGTTTAAAACCAAACCCATAATTCACGTTTTGCGGGAAAGGTCTTTTTTGAGCATTTATTGAGCTACAGATTGCAATAGCGAATAGGAAAAATACAATTTTTTTCATACACCAGGTTTTCAGGATAATCATGTTTTAATTACTTCGTGATTCAGTTTTTGTAATGTTTCAATACCGACCACCAGGCGTCAGCCATTTTTGAATAACCCATGTCATTGGGATGCAGTCTGTCTTTATGAAAATCCGAAGCACCCAATGCTGAAAGTGATTTAATATCTGCAAAATGTATTTTCATCCCGGATGCCGAATGTTTTTCTACCAATTTTTCGATTTTCGTATTGTATTCATCTTCCATCGGAATTTTTACTTTGTATAGGTTCGAATCCAGTACATTCATTATGCTGGCCGTGTATAATTCAATATTTTTATCTGCAGCATATATGTTGAATATCAGCTTATCAAGTCGTGCAACTGTGGTATCCACACTGGCTCCCTGGATAATATCGTTCACACCAATCTGAAGAAGAATAATTTGAGGCCTGCATTTTGAAATCCAGACTTTTATACTGTCATTGATCTGATTGGCCCTCCAGCCGCACAAACCATTGTTATCCGAATCGAAACCTGCGTTTTCAGGATAATGCAGGGTTCCGACAAAATCGATTGACAGATTCTCTTTTACACATTTATTGGCAAGTATTTCACGGTAACCGCCCCTGCCTGGTAACCCTGCACCATAGGACCCAAATGTAATTGAATCACCCAGCGGCATGACTTTTATGGACTGCTTACCACATGCAAATAAGGCAAATCCGACCAACAGAAGCAGGTTTATTTTTCTCATAAATGATTTCAATATTCTATCTTTATATCTTTACCATACATATCCATAGATAAGACATGCAAAAATAGAATAGATTTCAAATTTTTACTATTTTTGACCGGATTTATTTTCAGACTCTTATCAGGTATTCAACCTTTATATAACAAACGAGCAATCAGATTTGGAACCATTTACAAAACACATAGAATCCGCTTCGGCAACACCCATTTACAAACAGGTAATGGATATGGTCATTGAGGCTATCAAAGGAAAATTGATTTTTAAGGGAGATAAACTGCCATCGGTAAATGCTGTAAGCAAGGAACTTAATATTGCAAACGGCACAATTGTCAAAGCATACGAAGAGCTTAAAAAAATGGGGTTGATCGATGCTCAGCAGGGAAAAGCCTTCTATGTGATCAACGAAGATGTTAAGACTACATTGAATATTTTCATTTTAGCTGACAGGCTTACTTCATACAAAGAGATCCTTTTTCATGCTTTTATGCACGAATTTGATGCCGATGTAACCATCGATTTCAATTTTCACAACTACAATTACAAAAAATTCGAGAAACTGCTTCGGACAAATCTGGGCTATTATAACTATTACGTCGTAATGCCTCATTTCCATGAAGATGCTGCACCATTATTACAGCAAGTGCCACTCGATCAGCTTCTATTGCTTGATGCACTTCCTGAAAATATGAATGGAAAATTTGCAGCCGTCTACCAGGATTTTTACCAGGATGTTTTTCAAAGTTTTGAAGCGGGAATGCACCTTTTTAAAAAGTACAAATCTGTAATTCTTGTTTCCGATAAAAACGATTCATTTCAATATTTGCCAAAAAGCATTATTGACGGATTTACAGACGTTTGTACTCAGAACAATCTATCCTTCCGGATTCTTGATAACCTCAAATCATCTGACATTGAGAAATGCAACGCCTATTTTTTAATAAGTGATTCGACTTTGGTTGAGTTTTTGAAACAAATAGAAAAAAACCAATGGAAATTAGGTTCTGATATAGGCCTGATTGCCTATGACGATACTCCGACCCGGGAAATTCTGGCAGGTGGTATAACCGTAATTTCTACTGATTTCAGACAAATGGGATTAACAGCCGCGCGGTTGATAAAAGAAAACTCGAAAGAAATAATTGCTAATCCGTGCCAATTAATTGTCCGCAATTCTTTGTGATAAAAACATTCTAAAAAAAACATACAACATTCTGAATTTCAATTAACCTGAAGATTTATATAAACTAATAATTCAATTCAGGGTCGCAGACTCCTAATGATGTTGTATATTAATATTTGAACATACTAAAATTTTCGTTCGGGGATCTGTTCTTCCTATTTTCTCCTGTTCAGGTTATGAATTGCCTGATGAATCACTATTAACTGTTTTATTTCTCTGTCTTGCCATTGTCTTGCCATTTTTTTATATAATTAGACACAAATTCGAATTTGTGTCTAAT
>TBL_comb47_HYPODRAFT_10001716_pt1 | contig 28015 bp, 32 predicted proteins | sample TroBogypolimnion_40_FD_10682 | JGI IMG/M metagenome (IMG submission 10682) | reverse complement strand
GATCCCTCGGAGAGTCCAACGTATTTATAGGCATTGCCACGGATCCCTCGGAGAGTCCAAATTTTTCATAGGAATAGTCGTGAATCCCTCTGAGAGTCCGAAGTACTCTAGGGACTGTTGGGATTAGTCATGAATCCTACGGAGAGTCCGTAGTACTCTAGTGGGATTGCACTGGATCCCTTTGGACACAAATAATTACAGATTATTATTTCATTCAGTTTCATAGCCTCGGACAACTTTTTTTGAAATCCCGACCAAGTACTCATCGGAATGGCGAATGGATCCATTTGAACACAAATATTTACAGAATATTTTTCATTCGGTTTCATCCTTGGCCAACTTTTTTGAGTTCATGTTGGCTATAAATTTAATGTAAACATATTTTTTGTTGTCCTCTAAAGAGTACTTCCATTAGATTCCTATGAACACATAAAGGGATCCATCAAACTCTCTGTCTAGTACTCATAGGAGTTGCCGCAGATCCATCGGACTGCCACGTATCCCTCGAACTATTGGAATCGCCAAAGATCCCTTTGTACACAAAAACTAAGAATATTATTTCATCATCGGAATCATCCTATGATTACTTCGGACAAAACAAAACATTTCGACCATATAATGGACTATCCTGCACACAAACGAAACCTTGGCTCATTTGTCAAAAGCTTACCTACAACCGATATACGATTTATGTATATGGACGTGAATACACCAAAAGTATCAATCAAGACAAGTTTCAGATTGTATAAAATAAAAGGCCACATATATTACATTGTTCCTTCGAATAATAGAGACGGTGTTTATATTTTCAAAGAATCAAAAATAAAATACTTGCTAAAGTCTTTCTCTTTGTGCTATCGTGATCCTATCGTTCTGAGTGATGTGCAGTTTCAAGATCGAGTATATAGAAAAAACCAAATTGAAGGTGACAAGTACGATGTCAATCATGGCGACCATATGACATTTACATTATCTGGACTCCGCACCCCTCCAAGTACAATAATCAAAACACATTTTACACATTACAAGTTTTATATAAATGATTTTACATTTACAAGAAACTCAAATGAATGCAATTTTACACTTCCAACAATTTTTGAAAAGTTTAACAATATTCATTGTGAGAATTTTAACTATACTTTGATCAGGAGGAGGACTATCGAAACAGAGTTTCAAGCCAAGTCAAAAAGAGAAGTTGTCAAAGATCTGTGTATGCAATTACAAAAAAACGACCATAAACCATACGTGTCAGGAGGAACAATGATTAGGCAAATCTACAAATACAAAAACATTGACATTATGTCGGATGAAATATGTGATTTCCTATTCAAGACATTGTTCAATAATCTATATCCTCGATTCGAAATAATGTTCATGTATGATGAAGGTAGCATATTTTCAAACGATCACATTGTTGCACTAGCATCTGATGGTGAAGGAAATAGGTCAGTAATATATATTGATCCAAAGAGATGTCTCAAGGCGTGCTATTCGTACCATAATGAAAAGGTTGCGAGTAAATCCGAAAGAAATTGTTTACTCAGATGGAACACATGTGCAAATTTCATCAGTGAGCGAGTACAACAATCAATCATGTAAACAATTGTTTGTATTCTCGACTATAAACACATAATTTTAGACACGGCCAGCCACAATGCATCATTCGAGATCATGAACCCACCTCCACCACGGTGAAACTACTCGTCATTGCGTTTATATCCCAGATGTAGACCCATGGTCTTGTGGCTAGACATAGTTTTGAGTGATCATGTTCCTTGTGGTAAACAGTACCACACGACCACTTGATTTGGTTAGCCCTCGTAACGTTTGCAGTTGCAGGTTGTCCCGGGCGACTCCAGGTCTATGTGATGCATTTGCAGTCACTGTATGTTTTAGCAATACCATCTTCAAATATACCCTTGTTCCATTTACTATTTTTGGCAATATGTTGTATTTGTTGAGAAATTGGCAGGATATTATAAAGGACAGCATGACTTCAGATGTTTCTTTCTTTTGATGCAGTTGCACATGCACTTGTGGTGGAGGGGGAGGTGGTTGCATTGGCTGCATTCGGACCATTTGTCCAGGTTGGAAAACGGGAGCAGACACAGACAAACCAGTACAAGCGGATACTTCAGGTTCCTTATATGACTCTGAGTTGAGAGACGAAGATCAGGAACAGGTAAAAATAAATAAGGGGCGCCCACCGAGTCACGATCACACTTCCAATATGACACAATGATTGTTGCATTCAAACGTCATGGATACCAATTTGAAATCTTGTATCAGTTCGAGAACCTCTTCCTTTGTAAACAAGTGATAGGGTCGGTGTACCGAGTCTTGCCACGGGATCAAGAAATCCCCATTGCCTAAATTGATCCACTTGGGCTTGTGCTCTTGCTCATACGCCCACACTGTAAAAAGCAATCGAGCTCCTCTCCGCATAGTTCTCATGATTTCTGTGACAACCTGCTTGGGTTCCTTGCAATGATGAATAACTGCAATACATATAGCCGCATCAAATATACTGTCACGATATCCCAGGTGTGTCCCATTTGCCATGATGTACTCCGAGTTGAAAGACTTGTGTGTACTATTTTTTTCCTTGGCAATAGTCAGCAACTCGGACGATATGTCATTGGCCAATATCGTGATATCTGTGCGTATGGTCTCGTTCTTGCCATTTCCACATCCTATATCCGCAACAAGCGTCAAAGGCTTCAATGACCACACAAATTGTTTTACACAATTCCAATGGGTATGACGGGTCTTGTCAAACTCCTTGGCAATGGTATTGTATACGTCTTGCATTCCAACTCACATGTATATTTCCTGACTCGTTTTATATCAATTTTTACTTTCATTTTATCTAAATGGATTCCCATTGTAAACTACATATATTGAAAGGAAACCAATCCAAAAGGTATTCAAGCACCATGTCGCGGCAGCTTCACCCATGTCATAACTCATCAATGTAAAAGTAGTCATTGAAACAATCAAGTTTATAGATGTAATCTGCCAATCTCCTAATGCATATGGAATCGCAAACATTAGCAATAAGAAAGTAAAGTAACTTGGAGTCCATTTTAGAAAGTTCACGTAGTCACTTGACTCCAACGAATACCTATATGCCAAATGATGTTTGCCTTTTATAGAGCATGTATCCTGACCGCACCATGAGTTACTTGGGTCATCTGTAGGGCATTTATGTTTGATTGGCCGCACACTTAGTTCATCTAGACGCACCGAGTTGAATAATGCATACACTATGCATATAATAAGTGGCATTTTGTAGAGTTCTGGACGCTTTGAAAAGGCGGATGTAAAAAGCAATAAGAAAAATGGTTGGAACGAAATATGAAGCCATGTCAACGTGGTTGCTATATTATTTATACGATTACACGATTCTAGATTGAAATGCAAAATAAATTGCAAGAGCTCCTTTATGGCCAGAAACAAACATGGCAATATGTGTTTTTCTAGACCATGTGTACATTTTTTCAACCGTTTTATATCATTTATTTTAAAGAAATAGGACCATTTACAAAGTATTACACGTGTTCATGCGGGAAACGGCCAGTGTAATCAAGCTTGGGCGAATCTTATCGTGTCCTTGATATTTCTTGAGTGCAACCTTGAACGGCAAAGGCAAATATGAAGCGTCTACACACGGTTGGTAAAGTAATAGCTGCACGTAAACATTCTTCTTCGAGTTGCTCGGGTAAGCTTGGCCTACCTCGTAGCAGATATGATGTTTGAGTCGTTATTTATAATAAAAAACTCTATTAAATTATTTTTGTCAATTCGGTCTACCAAGATCAACCAGCGAAGCTGAGCCCCTGCTAGGCGCCGTTGTGCTCACGGAATAGAATTCAGATAACACCTGAAGTTGTCCATGTATCCCTTGATAGCCTTATCCAACACCCTTGAAAACTCGCGTTTATTATCAAACAAGTTCAACAAAACAGGGATGGATGTCGCTTGACACATTGCATATTTCGCCACAATATACTCGAAAACGTGGGTATCTTGTTTCATATGTGTTGTATATACACACAATACCTTGTCACATTGTTTATTAAAATGGGCATACAATGCAGATATTGCGGCAACCCTTGGCATTGTACCCCGATTTAGTTCAGTGTACAAAAGAGCGGCTAGCAACTCGGTAAATGTTTCGGTGAAACGCACCGGTACCGATGAAGTTAGCGTTTGGGGCTTGGTTGCAGTCACGCCCTCATCCAGTCGAAATGCGTGAACTAGCTCGTGTATCAACACCTTGGTTGCCTCTTCCTCCCGGTAGATCACGATGGCCTTGTGCAAATGGAATGTTACCCCACTGTTTATTTCCACCGGCCCAAGGGGTGTATGCTCGGATATTGCCTTGTGTCCGAGTTCTGGAACAGGAAAGTAGTATATTGTTAATGGAACACGAGTCCCAGTTTCTTTAGCAAAGAAATGCCAAAATAGCTGGCAGTAATAAATGAATTTTCTTTTTGGCGAACTTGTCACAACTGTCAAGTTTTCGAATTTGATAAGGGTAACATTGTCACCTATCAAGTTGATATAGCGTTGAGCAACTACGGGGATATAGACCGAGTCGATCACATTATGTTTGTTCGGTATGGGGCCAGTGGATCGTGTCCAAGAAGGTGGCTTGAAAGTAGTTTTAAAGGTAGCTAGCCTTTCGAGAATATGATGTGTCATTGTATCGTTCTTGTATTCTCTTGTGCAAAAAAATGAATTTAAAAGAATACTAAACGATAAGGTAACACGATGTCGGGGGAGCAAATCCTGCACTTGTCGGACGAGATCCATTGCATTCATGACGACATTCACGTTCTTACGGCCAGTATGCATGGCGATATCCACGACCTCACGGAAACAATACAGCATCACCTTCACTCTCGCATTTCTATGAAACAAGAGATGGAGCGACTTCGGTTTGAGAATGCGCGACTAATGACAGAAAACATGATGCTCAAGCAGCAAATAGTCAACATGTTTTCGTGATCCCCTTTGTGGATATGCGTAGAATCTTGGCAACTTTGTTTACAATCGAATCATTATATATGGCTTTGCCAGATTCGATGTCTTGCACGGTTCCTTGTGGAAGATTCGCGAGTTGTGTTAGTTGTACTTGTGTGAGTTTCTGAGCACAACGCGCCAACATTATGGCCTGTGCCATCTCTTTGCTGACTAGCTTGAGACGGTCACTGTCTGTTGCCCCCGCTAGCTTTCCCGCTTCGACTACGTGACGTGGTGGTTGCGGTGCTCTCTTTATAGGTGCAGACTCTGGCCTCCTTAGGATTACAGGTTCCCAATCTTGTCCTTGATACATTATTCATTAGTGAATATGAAAGTCTTAAATCTTTTTATTTTTATTTCTTTCAATCATGGTTGTAAAATGGGACAACACATATTGAATGATAAACCATATAGAAATGAGATGCCAACGTATGGTCAAGGGCCGGGACAGCAAGAATAGATTGTGTGGTAACACCGCAATCGAAGGCTGCGAGTTTTGTCATGTGCATTTGCCAGATGGTCAAGGAGTCAAGCTCATGCTATCAAAGGACAACCAGGAACAAGAAGGAGTTCACGAGGTAGAAGTGCCAATTATTCTAAAGAAAAAGAGGGGCAATGACGGCGAACCTGTTAATCTAAAGGAAACAGATCCTGACATTGGTTCGTTGATTGATGCGATTAGCAACCTTACTATCGTCATTACCGACATGAAGCCGAAACCCAAGCCCCAGAAAAAGCCGCAAGAATCCAAACACACAGTGTTGTATCGAGCCAAGATGTTGCTTTATCATGACGAAAAAAAGGATCCTGAAAATATCACAATTGTTGCGAAAGCCCACAACATTTTCGGTAGAAAAGTACCTTGGATGTTGATGAAGACATTTTGTGACGCCTTGTGGGAAACGATTGAACAGGAAAGAAAGGACTATTACATGGCCAAGGCAGAGACTGTGACATGATCCATGTTATTTTTATGAAAACAGAGTTGCCGAACAAATCCATGACTCGCTTTGAGCAAGTCATGACTATTGATTGATTGAAATCAAATCAATTTTGTTTGTTGATTCCACAAAGAGTATATAAAAGAAAATTGAATTCGATTCATCATAGGGTCATGTTCCTCACGGTTCTAAAAGACTTTGTTTCCTCGTTTTATCCTAGCAAGGGTCGAGTACATACCAGGTATTTCAACTTGGATCCTGGACTAGTAGAAAAATATGTCCCCCCCTGGTTTCTCAAATCACCCCTTGTTCAAATGATAGTCCACCAATACTGGGGTATTCCAAAAGTAGAGTACAAAAAGGAATATATTTGGTTTGATGACGGTGTGCCATGTCGCCTTGACACGGTGTTGTGCAACGGATCATCCGTAGGAACAATCGTCGTGTTCCATGGTTTCGGTGGGAGTTCCAAGTCGTCGTATTGCAAGCATATAGTGCGCGAATTTTCTGGGACACACAATGTGATCGTGTTCAATAGGCGCGCACATGTCCCCGAATCTTTCAGCTGGCATCCTCCTACCCATTTTGACAAGGATGATATAGAAATGGCTACTGCATACATCAAGAACAAATATGGACAAGAGGATCGCCCGATATATGCTTTTGGGGTTTCGGGTGGATCCAATCATTTGCTGCGACATGTGGCCGAATCAGGGAATAAGTGCATTTTTACAAAGGTGATGGCATGTGGAAATGGATGGAACTTTGATGTGGCAACACGGTATGTAAAGAGCCTAATGATGAACAAAATGCTATGTTCGTTCGGTGAGGCAATCTATGCCAATGTTCTAGCCGGTGAACGCGTGTTTGGTTACGAAGACTTTAGAAAGCAAGAGGAAGCTATACACGGTCAACATAAAATTAAAGAGTACTACAAGTCAGTGAGCGCTATACACAAGATTAAAGATATAACCGTTCCTACCCTATGTCTTGACTCGATCGATGACCCGATTTATCATTATCCTTTTGAGAATCTTTATGGTCAAAACTCTAATATTTCATTTATTTATACCAGCCATGGAGGACACATTGCGTGGATAGAGTCCCTTTGGCCATTTAACGTATATTATACAAAGGTGTTGAGGCGATGGATAGATGATCAACCAATATAAAAAAGTTGATCTCGAAAGTAAAATAAATGCAAAAGTCAAAGTCACAGGTAATCAACATGAATACCAAGCAGCAAGAGGCATTGGACTCGGTCATCTCTGGTCGCAATGTGCTCCTCACAGGTCCTGCTGGCACTGGCAAGTCATATTCGCTCGCCCACATTGTCTCCTGGGCACACTCTCATGGCAAAAACATTGGTGTTACTGCGTCTACTGGACTCGCTGCCTTTCTCATTGGAGGTCGAACTATTCACTCGTTTTTGGGAATTGGGCTAGCCAAGGTGCCAGCCGAAATCATTGCTCAAAAGATTCAGTTCAAGAACAAGATGATTTACAACAAGTTACGGCTCCTTGACATCTTGGTGGTGGACGAGGTATCGATGTTGGACGCGGATCTTTTGGATTACATTTCCAAGTACCTTTCGCTAGTCAAAAAGAACCCCGCGCCATTCGGTGGGATCCAAGTGGTATTGTGCGGGGATTTTTGCCAGCTTCCACCGGTTGCCGGGGAGTTTTGTTTCGTGTCGGCGATTTGGGACGCGTCGAGTTTTGTCAAGGTGATTCTCGAAGATCTCGTGCGCCAGGATGGCGACTTGGAGCTTCAAGCCATCCTGAGCGAGTTGCGGTGGGGAAACTGTTCAACGGCTACCCTAGCCCGGCTAAAAGAGCTCAAGCACACTGTGTTTCCTTCGGGAGTTGTCCCTACCAAGCTGTTTCCCACCAACAAGTTTGTAGATGTCACCAATTCGGCGGAATACGCAAAGTTGAAGGCAACGGGGGCCAAGGTCGGCATTTTCAAGACGACGTTTGGTGGCGCTGGATCAACGGTGTGGGGCAAGCATGTTCCCGAGTTCATTGAGCTTTGTGTGGGTGCACAGGTTCTCGTGACAATGAACCTGCAGGGAACCGACATTGTCAACGGAACAAGGGGTGTTATTGTGGATATTTCGTCGAGTGCGGTCATCATCCAACTTGTCAATGGAACCGAGGCCGAGATTCCATATGTGGGTCTGATTGGAGAGGACAGCAAGAAGGACACGGTCAACTACATGCCGCTCAAACTGGCTTATGCTATCAGCATTCACAAGAGTCAGGGCATGACACTGGATGCAGTCGAGATCGACATTGGGTCATCGGTCTTTGAGTGTGGCCAAGCGTACGTGGCTATTTCAAGGGCACGTTCTATTGCTTCCATCCGAGTTGTTAATGTCAAGGCATCGTCATTCAAGGTTCACCCGTTGGTCAAGGACTTTTACGGGGTTTAGCTAATGATGCTGGCTATATAATTTTTGAGTTTGACTATTTCCTTTTCAAGGAAACCTTCGCGTTCCCTGAACCACTCGTTCTCATCCCGCAAAAAATGGTTGTCGTGAATTAGGTCGTCGTTGGAAGTTGCCAAATGTTCGCATGCCGAGCTTGTAGATGCACATGCTTCTGCAAGATTGCTCGACATTCTTACATATTCTTTTAGGTCATCGCCTATGGCTTTCATACTTGTCCGATATATATCTTGGTAGCGCGGGTATTTTGTTACCCATATATATTGTAAATGCAAATGCAAGACCTCATAGCATCGCGAAGCATTGATTCTCTACCCTCCAACATAGCGAACGCAATAAAGCTTGTGACTATAAACCCTGCATTCCCCACCCGTTTTGTCGGTAGCTTCAAGTACATTGCTCACGAATACCCGAGCGACATTGATCTGGTGGAAGAAGTGGTAGGATGTTGTAATACTTCACAGAGTGTCAAGATGATTGTGCGCGGAATTCAACACATGATCCAACGTGTGCGGGATGAAAAACACGTGTATCTTGGGGATTTCAAGGCCGGTTTGGACGTGCGCTACAAGATACATGGCCTAGGGAAGATCGTATACAACCACAAGAGTAAGACAGTTAGTGTAGAGGGATATCATGCGGATATTGTCAAGGAACAAATCGGCGAGCTATATGAACAAGGGCTTCTTTCATCGGACGAATATAGGACATGGATTTCACTTGTAGTTTCCCGTCCTGACTTTATGAGCCACAAAAAGCTAGTGGACGCCATAAGAAAAAAGTTAGTATTGCGTTGGACTATACGGGAAATCGGGCGTGGTTACAAGGTTTTACAAAACACCATTCGTATAACCCTCGAAGAGGCAGTCAAACAAGAAACCATTGTCAAGGTGGATATTTATGCTTTCGTGGCCAACCGATTCATCGAGATAACAAATTTCTTCTTTTTGAAAAACAAGGATGCAAATGGCAAGGTTACATACCTGTCCGAACACCACGGGGATTTCGCGACACAATTGAAACAAGACATTGCGATTTTCAAGACGCCAAGCCTTAAAAAACACATGAAAGTGGCAAAACGGATGTGGAATCTCGCTGTCAATGAAAGCAACAAGGAAATTCTGTCCATCCTTTATCCTCTTTTCAACAGTCCTCTTGCCAAGCTCTCGCAAATAGTAAGCGACTGTGAAACAATGATGCTCATGGTAGAAAAGCTTGCGAATCCTCCGACTAAACAAATGGTCAGATGTTTGAACGATATCAAGTTGCGTATGGGTACAATTCCGCCGAGCTTGTTATCTGATGCAAGCGCAAGCAAAGTTTACAAAACGATTTCGCGGCTCCACTATGACGTGAGTGACAAGGTGTTGACGAATGCGCTAGGGCATATACACGATTCATTAAACACCGTGGTAAACACAGAAGCTCGTCGGTTCCTTAAAGCGAACCACTTTTTGCCCTAAACTTTTATAATAATCTCGAGCTCCACATGCGGGACAATTGACCTAACATGCTTTTCAGCATTGCGAAATTTGATGGTAGATCGTAGTTGCTCTATAATATGTTCATCGGATCCAGTTCCCAACAAATCTGTGCGTTTCGTGATGAACAAATACCGGGTCAAGTATTTCCGAAACCTGTCCGCTTCGTCTTTTCCCTCGTAGAACAAAACTAGCCGCAACGTGTCAAACTTGGCATATTCGCACGTGGCATATAGTACACCGTTCTTTGTCCAAAAAGGAATCGGATAACGCTTCGAGTACAAGTTCCATATCCGAATTGTCTTGTTGCATTGTACAGATGTGTCTATGATGACGTCCTTCTTGTCACCCCTGACCAATTGGAGCCTGACCAACTTGATCATGCTTACCCTGTATTCCGGGTGGATCTTGTAAGTTTCACGCAAAACTAGCTTGTACCCTTTGGGTTTGGTCATTTTCAAGAGCGCCTTGTCAGTTGTTATGTCATGAAGGAATTTGTCCCTATCTTGAGATACTTTATCAATTGTTTCATCTGAAGGGTCGTGAGGAATGATTGCAAAGACCACGTCTATATCTGCAATGCGAATATCGGGGGAGCATCGGGATACGCTTGTGCCACCGGTGATGACAGGGTAACTTGTCTCGTTTTTATATTTCGACATGTATTTCCCAAGAATATGGGATCGAATAAACTCGACTACTTTGTCCTTCATGTTTCTTTTTGAAGAGTTTTTATCCGTGAGCACGCCCTCACAACGGCGCCCGGTTGATTCAAATTTCTGAAATGCTATACGCGTCATATTCGGCATTCTAATTCCTTACGTAAATGTAAAAGACAAAGATGATGAAATGCCAAGCATGCGACAAGATGTATTCAAGTGCCTACAATTTGGGCAAACACCACAAAAGACAACCGTTGTGTTTAGAGTGGATACGACTCCAACCCGGGATCAAAGACTTTATTGATGACAAGTTCCAATTACCTCTCAACGACCTGGAAACATCGGAACTAGATACAAAATGCTTTGTATGTAATACCGTTTTTTCAAATGTAGGTAATTTGAATCGCCATCTCGATACACATGTCATTTGTAGCAAGTGGTCCATGTACAAGGATCTTGAGCCGTTGCAAGCATACAACAAAACAACGGATTGCGCTAGCGAATTTGTAGCGCCTAAACACAAATTGTGTCACATTATTTGGAATATTTTCCTGATTGACAAAGAGTTGCAAACAATTACAGAAATAATAAAAGAAAACAACATTCAGTATATTATTGGGATTTTCCCTGATGAAGAGACGTATGGCAACGTATTTCCGCCTGGAATTGACCACCATGTCATGTTGTACCACGGTCACACGATTGATATTGACATCAAAATGTTTGACGAGCAATGCGCAAAAATAGAAGAGCATAGGAAAAATAGGGGCAATATATTCGTGTGCTGCAACAGTGGCTACCAACGATCTATACCATTCCTTTGCTACTACTTTGTCAAATACCATCCAAACGAAGTGCCAAGTGTTGCAAAGGCAATTGACCTGATTTTGCCACAAGTCGACAAGGCAAACTATGCATCCATGAGAGACATGTATGTGTTTTCAACCGAGCTCTTGTTGCAAACACATTTGGAAAAGAAATGGAATGGTATTGTGGCGTAGATTTTCAATGCGCGATGCCACGTCCTATTAGCGAAGCTGGCCCCTGCCAGGCGCCGTTGCAAGGGCGTGCTCACCGTATATAAGAAAAATGTCGAATGTATTATAAAATGCAACGAACAACTTGTGTCCGTGTCCGCGCTCAATCTTCATCGCCCATTGACCGCCACCGTGCCAAGGTCCGTGAGCTTTTGAACGAGATCCAGGTTCGAAGGGTCAATGCGGAAAAGGTCAATCAGGACTTTCTTACAAAGAACCAGATGATTCTCAAGCAAATCTTCCAAGACGAGATCGATTATATGAAGGTGACTTTTTTCAAGGATGAGAAGCCATCGAGTGTTACCGTGTCTCCTTCCGAATCCATTCCAGTGGTCGAGAGCGACGTCATCATGTCAGATGATTATGAGCGTGACATTGCTAATTGATCAAAGAGGTTGATGAGTGAAAGCACATTGACAACATTCTTCTTTTTTCTTTTTTTCATCTTGTAGGCATCCAAAACGTTGCCAACGAGACATTGAATGGCGTATGTGATGAACTGAACTTGATGGGACTCGATGGATGGAGACGCAGTTAGCGCCTCAAGGTATTCAGATGCCATGCCAGACTGGCGGACACACAACATTTCATCGTTGACGCATATGCAACCAGGACATATATCCGTCCAGTGAATCGTTAGTCCATTCGCCTTGAATTGGACTGTGACAGGACACATGCTCATTAATGGGAGGATAATGGTGACGGGATTGTATGTTGCTATTGGCCCAAGATCGAGGACACTTGCCTCGAAATTAAAGATGGTTTGCATGTGTGTTTCCAGGGATTGGACACGGCGCCTTGTGTTTCGTTGAGGGACAGTCACTTGTGCGCGCTTCATATTCTTTAGATATTGTTCTCCCCTTCTCCTTTTTATGTTGGCAATAATTTGTCTCTCCTAAATAGGTAATAATGATCTTGCTCATCTTGATCCTAGTAATTATAATTTGTATTTCAATTGGTGCATGGTTCTTTTTTTCCACACAAATAGATTCATCCACACAAAGCATGCAAGTATCCACGAGTAAATTGGGGGAAAAACTGAGATCTGCGAACGAGGAGGCGATTGGAACATTTGCAACTAAAGAATCAATCATGAAATTCAATGGCGACTTGAAAACTATGAATGCCGACATTCGTAGCACATTGTCAGAGGACGTTGCAACTCTCAAGGCTAGTGACGATGCGCAACGTGTGTGGGCACAAAGCATGTTTAATGCACAGAAACGGTTGGTTACAGACGAGTTGAATTCTTCAACACATCTCATAACTGACTCGCTTGGCAAGGTACGTACTCTTCAAGAACAACAACAAACTGTTTTTAATAAGAACTTGGCAGGAACAAGGCAGGAGATGCAAGATAGCTTGAACATTGCAAACGGGTACCTCAACAAACAGAATTCAAACATGGTCACCACCTTTAACAATCAAATGAGTAATCTTTTTAATTCGCATAGTACATTTGCCACCAATGTGTCAAGCGAAGTAGCCAGCATTGGGGCAGTGCAAAAGCAGTTCATTGCGACATATCCCAAAACGGTAGCTAGCTCTCTAAGCAACCTTCAAGACCAGGTCACAGGAAACAAGAACACATATGATGGTTATGCACGGAGTACGGGGAATGATATCAATGGCTTGTCAAACGATGTTGCGTTATTGAAAAACGATTATGCCACACTAAGCAACCAACTTTCAAGTGACTTGTCGTTTACCAATGCGAACTATGATATGAGATTGACTGGGACACAAAACAGCATGTTGTACCTAGCATCCAATGCCAACATGCAGTTCAAATCCATGGGTAATACCATGGACATGTACAAGACCAACTTTGACAATTTGAGCAAGCTGTCTGATTCGTATGCTTCGTCGGTTTTGAAATCTAGTAAAATATACACCGATCAAGAAAGTAAATCAGCACTAGCTTCCTATAAGAATATTTATGATAGCAATGTCAAGGCGTTTAATGCAGCTGTACAGGCCGAGAATTTGGTGTTGCGTCAGTACTCGGATAGCCAATTGACAGCATCAAAAGGCTATACAAACGCGCAACTAGCAAGCATGTCCAATACGTTGAAGCAATACTCTGACAGTCTCTACACACAAATGTTGGTCAAGGGACAATCGGATTCAGATGTTGTTCAAAATATGATTGAAAATACAGAAAAAGAGTTGGGTGCATGGACTGTGCAAGTTGGTAGCAATTTCGTGAAAATGAACACTGCCATGACGAGTAATTTTGCAGCGACTGTGGCAAGTGATGCTGCCCTTCAAACCTCTATTAACAATGTCAACACATCCCTTCAAACATCTATCAATGGCGTCAACACATACGCGCAAAACTTGAATACCAAAGTATTAGCAAATGACGTATTGTATACAAATCAGATGAGGGGGATTTCAGACAACATGACAGCATCAAATGCATCAATGAAGAGCCTTGTCGGGACCACTTCAAACACTCTTCGGGATGTAATCACTTCTACAAGGGCTACTTTGCAAAGTGGCATCGATAATGCAACAACTATTGGAACAAATGCAACGAATATTGGAACGAATGCAACGACTATTGGGAATGCTGCAACTACAACTGCAAACACAGCAAAGGCTACCGGCGATACTAATACAAAGTCAATCTCAGATCTAGCATCTACAGTCGCGGCAAACAAGACGGATATAAATAGCCAAGTTGTTACTGTGAATAGTAATATAGGACTTCATTCTACACGTCTTACGAATTTAGAGGGTAGTACAACAACTTTACAGACCAACGTTAACAATATTACCAATACAGTAAATAATACGATTAATACACGTCTGAGAGGACACGACGACTCGATAACTTCGATAAACAATACCATGGCAACAGTAGCATGGACTAATAGCAATTTTGTAACGCCATCAACTCTTAACACTACTTTGAATGGTTATGTCAGGACTACAGGGTTGAGCGGATACGCTACAAATGCGCAACTAAGTGGATATGCGACGAATGCTTCACTAAGCGCGTATGCAACTAATTCGACGTTGAGCGGTTATGCAACCAATGCGTCACTTGGCGGATATGTCACTACACAAACATTTAATGATGCAATTAATGGTATTCGAACAGAACAAGCACAAGCCAAAGCCATTGCTGATGCTGCACAAGCATTGATTAATGGGATTGTCATCCGGGTTAATGACACAGTGTTTGACGGACTGCCAAACAATCAGTTTGGCGCAGCAGCGTTCGCCATCAACTCCGGCGATCAGAGTATCCTTGACGCGTTCACCAAGTCAACTCGATTCTCCGTTGATGGCAGCCAATGGTTCACAATCAGCAGAGTGTACCAAAATGCGTGGTTTGGGAAGCATGTTGTGTCATACGGATCTACCCCAATGTACTTCCAGTCCTACACCAACCACACATTCCGTTTTGCTTGACCATGTCCTTCCATCGGATAAAACCTTGATTGATGTATGACGTCTCTAAACTACAGTCAAGGACAAGATACTATGGGACACCCGTAAAATCAACTAAGTTGAATCAACAGTTGTTACCCATAATATGCCCTATCATTTGTATCTCTTCCCCTCAGTGAGCGAAGGCTCCGAGGATATCCATTTGCTTTCTGAACCTCCCCTTTTTCAATCTCTCCCAAGACATTGAATGCCTTGAAGATTATTCTCACAGCACAACTGTTTCTCAGAGAATCATGTTCAAACATTCAACTATGTTTTTTAAAACGTCCCTCAGAGAGGAGGAATGTGTTGTTTTGTGTTGATGACAATTTGTCATCAACACAGGGTTTTTGTAGGGTATCGTCTCTTGATCCATTCAAGGATAAGCCACACTAAAGCGATCACAAGATGTGAGAAGCATACTACAATATCTTCTATACAAGCCTCACCATTTTATTATTAAGTCATTTTTACCTAAAAAATGCTGTCCCATTTTAAATGACCTTCGCTGTATGTATGGTTGGAAGCAATAGAGAAAGAATGACATTGTATTTTGGATATGGTCAGGGTTGTTTATTGCTCGAGGAAGCTTCCATACATTCTTCTGTACACAAAAACCGTGTTTGTTATGTTTCATTTGCCTGTAACATTATTCACTTGTCACTTGTGTAGCACATGTGCATACCTTATTATTTGTCTCTCTTGAATAGATAATAATGATCTTATTCATTGTGATCCTATTATTTGTTTTGTGTAGTTCACTTGGAATTTGGTATTTCTTTTCGACACAAATGAATGAAGTTGCACAAACATTAAGCACACACGCGACCACTAGTCAAGAGTCGGCATCAGCAACAGCCAATGTCCCTTCAACAAAAGATGTTATCACTACATTTTATGGCGACATGAAGACCATGAACTCAAATATTCAGAGCACATTGTCAAATGACCGGGCATCTCTCAAAGCTGACAACGATAATCAATATGCTTGGGCAAAAATGATGTTCAATGTGCAAAAACAGGTCGTCATGGACGAAATTAATGCGTCCGCCCAAAGTTTTAATAGTTCTCTTGGCAAGGTCAAGACATTACAGGAACAACAACAAACGTTGATAGGAAAGAATTTCTTGGGAACAAAACAAGAAATTCTCGACTCGGGTAGTCAATGGAGTAAACAAACGTCCAACATGGGGATTTCCTTCAACACTTACTTGAGCAATGTAACCAAGTCGCAATCGACCCTCGCCGCAAATGTGACTAGCGAGGTGAACGGCATAAATTATATCCAGCAACAGCATGGTCAATTCATTACAACATATCCTCAATATATCGCTACTACATTTAGCAATTTGTCTAAACAAGTGACAAGTAACAAGGCATCATATGATGCATATGCTAGTACAAGTGGGACCAACATGACCAGCATGTCCAATGACATCAAATCACTTAAAAGCGGATACGTTACATTGAGTAACCAATTTGCTAATAGTTCGGCATTCGAAAATCCCCAATATGATATGCGATTGGCAAATACTCAGAGCAACATGGCATATCTTTCATCAAATTCGGATATGCAGTTCAAACAAATAGGAAGCACATTTGATTTGTACAATGTCAAGGTGGATAATATAAGCCAACTATCAGATCAATATGCAAAATCAGTTTTGAAATCTAGTAAACAATATGTTGATCAAGAAAACACGGCAACATTGGTAAAATACAAGACCCTTTTTGATAGCAACATGGCCGCATTTAGTAACCAGCTTCAAAATGAAGATTTGGTACTAAGACAGTTATCTGACAAGCAATACACCGCATCCAAGGTCTACTCGGATACACAACTTGCTAGCATGTCCAATGTCCTCAAACAATATTCAACAGGTTTGTACAATCAAATGTATGCACAAGAGCAGTCGGATATAAACAATGTCAAAAATCAGTTCACATCATTGGGTAAAGATCTAGATAATGCATTTGGTGTTGCATTCACTGCGATCGATAAAACGTGGAATACAATGCAGACTAGTGAAGCAGCTCTTTCAAAATCCATACAAAATGTTGATGCATATGCAAGAACCCTTGATACAAAATTTTCTAACTTGGATACTGCATTTTTGACAGACTTGACGGGATTGGTGAATGGCATGACGGCTTCAAACACTTACCTCAAATCAGCAATAGGCGACACAACTAACAAGGCAAATGCAACACAAACACAATTGGAAGCGACAACTAACAAGGCAAATGCAACACAAGCCAAGTTGGACATGACCCAGACACAAGCCAATCAAGTACAATCATTAGCACAGGCAACCGATGCAAAGGTCGGACAGGTGTTGACATTTGCACAAACAACACAAACACAATTGGAAGCGACAACTAACAAGGCAAATGCAACACAAGCCAAGTTGGACATGACCCAGACACAAGCCAATCAAGTACAATCATTAGCACAGGCAACCGATGCAAAGGTCGGACAGGTGTTGACATTTGCACAAACAACACAAGCTCAACTTGGTCAGCTGCAAGATTTGACTAAATCTGCACAAACACAAGGGCAAGCAACACAAACATTGGCACAAGCAAACCAGATCAAGGTAAGTCAGGTACAAGACCAAATAACAACATTGTTGGCCAAAGTGGCGGCACTAGAAACAACCATTGGCCAAGTGGGTGCGGCCGAGACCACTTTAGCCACAACACAAGCCAAACAACAGGTTGCCATGGCCAACACCGGATGTGCAGTGGCTACCGATGTCCGTGGGTCATTTAGTGTGTTTTCCCTTGCACTTCCTACACCTGATCCAGCTAGCGAGGTTGCACTCACACCGGTGATTCCATATGCTCTTGCGAATGCTGCATTGTTGTCAGCTGCTGCACTCTCTACTACAAAGGCAGTGTATACACTCATGTTCCGTATTAACATAACCAACACAAACCCTAATTGGCGCAACCTTTTGTACTTTGGTCAAAGCGACAATCCCGGGGATCGCTCACCTGGAATATGGCAATATCCAAGTGGCACACAAATCCATTTTCGGCACATGTCCACGTCTGATGGAAATTCAGGTATCGGGGCATTACCAATACCATCCATAAATGCGTGGCATCATCTTGTGTTTACAGTTGATGGCACAACGATGCGCGCATACGTAAACGGAGTTCCGATGCCTGACTACACTCTAACTCTTGGCTCCGGCCAATACTTTCGTTGGTCTAACGGAAGCTACACAATTTTACAAAAACGTATGCGTGCACGCATTGCAGACAATGGTTACGCCCAGACCAGTGGTGCACAAATGGCTGATGTATTCATGTTCCCAATGGTTTTTTCTGATGCAGATGTTTCTGCCACATTCTCTGTATTATATAATTCGAGTAGGGCTTTGGGAGGTGGTGGAACAGTGTGCCCACCGCTAAGAAGGGCACGCTATGTACAGTTGGATGCAGCTGCTCAAGATTGCATGAATATTGCAGAACTTCAAGTCTTTGATGACACAGGTACAAATGTGGCAGCTGGCAAAAAGGTAATAATGTCGAGTGGATACAATGGTAATGATATGTTTCCAGGTGGCAACCTTGTGGACAACAATATCAACAATTTCGCACATACAAGTTGTTATGACAGGGGGTGGATGCGAGTCGACCTAGGCTCCACCATGCGAATCACACGATTGCGAATGTATAACCGTGTAGATTGTTGTCAATGGCGTTCGGTTGGTACAACTGTTTCATTACTAGATGAAAACATGAATAATGTATTTACATCAGGACCTCTTACAGGTGACATGGTACAAGATGTCCTCACATAAAAAAAATCGATTAACAATCATTATTTATGGGCAATTGTATAAGCTCAAACATGTTTACACGTTCAGTTGCACAAAAGATCAGGGCAGAGGGGGTCATGAAGGCCATGGATCTGCCATCATCTTTTCCAATTGAAAAGTACTTGACCAAGGCATTAGACTATGATGTTAGTGAACACTGTGTCAAGAGCAAGAATGGCGCCAAGTACCGCAAGGTGAACAAGGTAGAGTACACCCTGACTACACGTGGACTCGATAAGTTGTCATACCTGACCCAAAAATGCAACATCAAGTGCATCAATGATTTCATGACTACATCTCTTGTTCCACTGCCAGTTGTGTATCTGTTTATTGTGGTCAATGATGAAATCATGAAACTAGTTGGAGGCAAGGAGGATCACGAAATATTGGTCAAGTACGGTTACACAAATAACCTGCCAAGGCGAATGAACGAGCATCTCAAGACATATGGGTCAGGAATCATACTAAAGTATCATGTATACGTGGATCCATCACATTTGAAAGATGCAGAAAATGAAGTGCGCGACTTTTTCCATGCGGCCAAGTGGCATGTGATGAATCCCAAGTATTCGGAACTCGCGCTGGTGCCAAAGGAATATCTAGGATCGCTGGTTGCATCTGAATACAAGCGGATTGGCGAGAGTTACTTGCACAAGGTCACTGACATGTGTACCCAGATGGATGTGCTCAAGAGAGAAGTCGAGTTTTGTAAGCAACTCCTCGCGGAAAAGGAAAGGACTATTGGACTGGCTTTGACCATGGTTCAAAAGTAAGAATGCATTACTCAATGACAATTTGAAAAAAACATAACATATCATATCATAGTATACGATGTCGTACTGTAAATATACCGCCCAAGGTGATTTCCTTTGCCAAAATAAACAACTCCATGAAGGGTATGTTGATTTTGCGGCAGGACGTGGGTTTTCAGGACAAGCGGATGCATCAAAGTCCTGCCCATTAGTTTGCGAGAAACGAGGAAAGTGGAACAATAATTGGACGAGTAAAAATAACACCAGCTTTTGTGGTTGCAATGGTTTGAAACCCGCTAGTGGTTCATTCACGGCAACATGCCGCAATTGCGGAGGTGATGTAAATGCGAATAACGGATTCATGTCGTGTCAATGCAAGAACACCGCGGGACAATGGATTAATACTAAACATGACAATCTACAATCGTGTAAGCAAACGAACTTGTCCCCACAAATGATGAATACTAATGGAAATTTGAAGTGTCAAAATTAGACATTATATATCCCGTACTTCCGGTTTGATCATTTGGAAAATAAAGAAGAACAGGACCAAGTTGGCAAACATAACACACCGTGTCACTACATACTGGAATCCCATATCTGAGCGAGCCCTGTCCATATCCACGAAGAACCCGAGGTAGGCATTGGTCACCACTTTGCATATGTATGCCGTGAAAATACAATAAATGAAGAATTTAAATATATAAAACAAATAGCTTGGCAAGTAGCGCTCCCTATTTAGATGATGCTTGACCTCGGTTGAAGTGAGTCCTGAATGTACAGCAAGTAAGAAAAATATGAATCCCCACACCAAGAGCGAATACACAAATACCTCGAGCAAGATGCCGTTTGTGAAGCCATTCAAGTCATCAACAGTGAGATTGGGAGACTCGTACATTTGCCACCAAAAATACAGAAAAAGGAGGATGAAGAACGTATAGCCTATATTGACAAAATTCTCTACTATTGCAGGCTTGGTTGGCATTTCTGAATTACCGAAAGATAATACTCTCACTAGACTCGCCCCACCCATCACCTACTTTTGTGTCCATCGATCATGCTTTGTTCCTTGTATTGTTCTTTCGAGAGCTAATTTTAGATATGCATTAATTTTTTTAACGCGGTCGGTACCCTCGATCCTTTTGACAAAGTGGTCTAGGGTTTCGATTTCAGTCAATGTCTTGTGATAAAGCGCTATTGATGCTGTCATTCTAGGGTCCAATTGATACATCTCGTTTAAATCGTGTCACTCTCTTTTTTTCGATTGAAATAAATATACAATGGAGCTGGAAGAAAAGTCAATAGACGATCTTGCATTGATGCTAAGGCATTTACGGCGAAAAATTCTAATTCAAACGCTCATGGTGAACGAGATATCAGAAACCATAGCGAAAAAGGCAAAAGCTCGACATTGTTTAGTTTCTATGATAAATACAAATGGGGCCGACATTCATCCACACGGATAATAAAGATATATTTACCATGATTGTTGGATTTCCTTGTGGGGCCATCCACGAAAAAACCGAGGTACAGGGAATAAGTCACGTCCTCGAACACATGATGTTCCGATCCACATCCTATAGAAAGTCGGTGGCTCTTGTCAAGGCATTCATGCATCTAGGGGTGCAATGGAACGCATACACCGATTATGACACTACACTTTATTTGGTGAAATGTCCTTCATCAGTATGTATCCAAGTTACCAAACTGCTCCTAGATATTACAGGGAATTTACAAGTCGTAGAGAGCGAGTTCAAAGTAGAGCAGCGGATTGTTCTGGAAGAGCTCAACCTAGACGACCCTGTTACCACTTCGTTATTCAACATCATGTACAAGGGAACACCCTACAATGCCTCCATCATAGGGACCAAGGAGAGCATCGGGGCAATTACTTTACCGGTGCTCAAAGAGTATCACAAGACACACTATGGTTGCCCACAGATTGTTGTGGCTTGCCATCGAAGCTTGAACAACAAGGTTGCTTCACTTTTGCCCAAATGCGATGTAGCGTTACCAATGATTATGAACATGAACCATGGTCGCGAGTTTACAAATCAACAAAGAATTGTGATCCGGGGGAACAGCGAGTACGGACACATCGCTTACCTAGGTTTTCCAGCCTCAGATCCACGATCGGTTGTATGCAGATTCATAGCATTTGTCTTGTCAGCGCGGCTATTTCGGGAACTCAGAGAGAAAAGGGGGATGGTCTATGGTGCTCGCACTGTTTATAGATCCATGATGCACATCGGGCACTTTGTCATCACCCTCAAATCCGGCTCTCGGTCAATCCCTGCAATGTTGAGCATCCTCAAGCAACAAATAAAGCGGCTGGGTCGGATTACACCAGCCAAGTTCAACACATACCTCGATGCATTCACAAAACAGCGTGCCCTTGCCGCGGCAGACACAAATCTCAACTATCTAGAAAGATATACACGGCATTCGCTTTACGGAAGTGTACAATCCCAACAGTCAATATCCCTTGATCAGGTCAAGGCTGTATGCAACGAGGTGTTTACTAGGGACAAATGTGCGTTCAAATTCCACTCGAAATCTTCTATAGCTTTGTGTTTAGAAAATGTTTTGTGAGTTAATTTCTTAAAATATATTATGGCACATGAAGATAAATCAACTATTTGGAAAGGTAATGCCGGATGATGTCCTTCTACAACTCCTGACTTGTTATGGGCTGAAAGGATTGGAAGACAAACACATATTTAAAAAGCAAGATCTAGTATACATCGAGACGGTTAGAAAACTGAACGACATAAAAAACATTTTGAACGAATACTACTTGCCTTGTAAAGCCAAACTCTACCTCAAGGACATGACTGAGAAGAAGTCAATCACTGTTTTGCGCCAGGTACTGAGGCTATTTAGGTATCATATTACGTCTAAAGAACGCAATCTTAATACAAAAAAAATCATATTCTACACTATAACAAGTGATGCCGAGTATGAAAACATGATGAACATGACATCACACAACCTCCCGTGCAAAGTCTCGTTCAGCTAACTACATTCACCATGCGTTCAATATCAATATCGGGGAGAACAGGGGAGCATTCCCATAGGTAGGTCTTGAGAAACGTCGACACCTGGAACTGGGTAGGGAAATAATGGCAACATCCTATCGAAACATTGGTCATGATGTCCTTGAGCTTATCCGTTCTCAATAGGTCGACGGATTGGGGAGGTAGCACGAGAAGTAGTTGAAGAGAGGAAGTAAGGTTGTCTGTGTGAGGTTTAGATGTGGATGTATGCGAGTGGTTATGATTATGGGTATAAGCAACAATGTCTTTGATGGTGGGGCTGTAACTATAGGGGTAATACCATGTGAACGAGGGATTGCGCAAAAAGTAGTATGAAAATACCCACTTGATGCCATTAATATACTGGGTGGTCGCGTCCAAAGGACTTGCATGGAGCAAATGCTTGTAATAAATCTCTCTCCAATTCATATCGATCTTGGGACTGATAACATGGGAGCATTTAACGTATTGTGGGTAGCAGTCAATGCTCATTTTTCTCTGAGGAATGTTGTTGTAATATGCATGACATACCTCGTCCATTGCCGCATCCTCTGTGATCGCAAGGTGTTTCATGATGTCGTGAACCAGTTCCATATTGATGGTGCTCTTGTTTGCGGATATCAACAGTCTACCAGCTGCACATGTCTTGTATGCGGCCAGAATTGTGTCGATTCCATTATTTCTAATAGAGAGGTGGGAGAGTGGTGGGACAAAGTCGTTGCCAAGAAAGACACACAACATGACGTAGTCGTTGATGTCCACACCGTATTCACGACTAACCTCGTCGGAAAGATGCTTGATAGAGAGGAGCGAATACTCTTGTTGCTGTTGTTGTTGCTGCGAGGGCTTAGGTCCCCCTCCAAACTGATCTTGTTCCCTCAATAGACGGATGTTGTCATGATTTGGGGAGATTAGACTAAGCATGATGAGGTCGGCATCTAATCCATAGATGACCGCGTTCTCCCCTTGCTCCATGACATCAAATATCTTGTGTTCACCTTCGCCCCTCTCCGAGCTCTTTGACAGGCGAATATCAAAGCTCAACTTCCCCTTGTTCTTCTCAACAAACTTGTCCAGCTCGGTGTCAAGGTACTCCATAAAGTCTGTCCCAGGGGTGATGACGTTGCTATCCCATTGAGGTGTCACACCACCCTCCATGACCTTTCTCCAAATCGTCATGTAGCGCCGCTTGCGTTGCTGCTGCATCTTTGCCCTCGGACACATGCCGTCGATCGCAATGTATAGCCACTTGCGCGGTCGGACTATGTTGACAATATTTATTAGAGAATCAAAAAGGGTAGAAACGATAAACGGATAATATTCCTTGAATTTGAGATTAGGATTCTTCTTCAAAGTCTCGTTTGCACATTGATGAATCATCGAGTTGAAATCAAGGTAAAGGCCATCGCATTCCTCCATGTTGTTCCTGACCTTTTTAATAAACTTGGTTCCAAAAGAGTTGACCAACTTTTTAAAGTAAAACGGGATACCCATTCTCTTTGTCTCTTGTTGCTATGCTCTTTATTTGATTCCTTTATGTCACTTTTTTTATGCTACAATATTATAAATGAGCGCCATCCACGTCCGTCAAGAAGCCAAGAAAACTCCCGAATTCGTCATCGTACCCCAGACTAAAATTGCCTTTATAGGCTACGTCATGCTCACCATTGCTATGATTGCCGGCCAATACTCTTCGCAATCCCCTGTGCCGATGAGCCCCATGTTCATTGTCATGTTTGCAGTCCTTGCAGTCCTTGGTCTATACGTGATCAACTGCACGGTGCTGGGCAAGTGCAACCTGTATGCCTGGATTGTTGGCTATGTCCTTGTGGTAATTGGTGCGCTTTCAGTGTTGAGCGTGGTCATGAAACTGAGGTAGTAAAAAAATGATGCGTACTATATAAAAAAATATTCATCTAGGTAATTACAGTAATGGTACACTACGTGTTTCTGGACCTCTCGTACCTTGTTTTCCACCGTTTTTTTGCCATTGTATCTTGGACGAAACTCACAAAGAAGCCCATCGAGGATGTAGAAGAGTTCAAGGCGCGATTCGCCAAGGGATTTGAAGAGCATCTGCTCAAGATGAAGAAGAAATTGGGGGTAGAATTTGAAAACATGTATGTAGCCCGTGATACAAGCCGCCATCTCATTTGGCGTGCTGCGCATTTCCCGGCCTACAAGAAGAACCGTGATGATAACAAGCAGAACTTTGACCCTTCCATTTTTGCCTTTGCACACGAGACAATGATCCCAGAACTCAAGGCAAAATACGGATTTAAAACAATAGGTGTCCCCACCGCCGAAGCGGATGACGTTATTGCAATATCATGCAAGTATCTAAAGAGGGTTGATGATTCGTGCAACATTACTGTAATCACAAATGATAACGACTTTGTGCAGCTCACCATTGATCCCGGATCTGTCACGGTTATGAACGCAAGCTGGCTAGATATCAGTGGTCGCTTTGATAATGCAATGTTGTCGGTTTATACCGAATGGAAGGTGATCAAGGGTGACAAGTCGGACAATATTCCTGCGATTGACAAGAAGATCGGTGACAAGACTGCGTTGAAGCTTGCGACTAATCCGGAACTCCTAGCAAAACGCCTAGAGAGTCCTGTTGTAATGGCGCAATACCGGTTGAACAAGACCCTTATCTCGTTTGATAGCATTCCTGCGGATCTTGTTATCACCATCGAGGCCGAAATAAAAAAACTGATTTAAAGATATAATTTAGTTGCACATGTGTTTCAACAATGGACGATTCAGAGTGGCCACTGTTTAATTTTATACATAAGAACTTGGTCGCAAAAAAGAGCGAGAAAATAGAAAACACGGCATGCAAATTCTGTTCGGCATCGGATGCTGATGCGGATCTTGACGAAGAACACGTGGTCTTGGTGGATGGGAACTACACGTGCTCTGCGTGCAATTGTATAATCGGGAGGTACATAGATCAGGGGGCCGAGTGGCGTTACTTTGGCGCAGAGGATTCCAAGGGGTCAGACCCGACACGGTGCGGACTCCCCACAAACGAGTTGCTCCCAGACTCGTCCCTAGGTTCCATGATTGGCTATACTTTTAACGAGTCTTACGAGGTCCGGATCATGCGAAAGTATCACATGTGGAATTGTATGTCGTACAAGGAGCGGAGTCTCTATAACATCTTTGAAACGTTGACCATTAACGCGGTCAACAATGGCATTCCCAAGAGTATTATTGAAGAGGCCAAGAATCTATATAAGAAGATCTCGGAAGCGCGGATCTCTAGGGGTGATAATCGCAGTGGTTTAATCGCGTCAAGCATCTATGTTTCTTGCAAGAACAACAAGGTTCCGAGGAGTGCCAAGGAGATTGCCAAGATCTTTAATTTAAAGACGACAACTTTGACCAGGGGGTGCAAAAGGTTCCAGGACATTATGAAGGTCAACTTGGAGTCGACCATGGCAGATGACTTTATCAATCGGTTTTGTAGCAAGCTCAACGTGGACAATGAGAAGAAGGATATCATTCGCCGTGTTGTCAAGATCGTGGAGGATCTATCGCTGGTTTCCGAGAATACGCCGCCGTCCATTGTGGCTGGTTGCATCTATTTGTGCAATATTGTGTTTTCGTGGAACATGTGCAAGAAGGAATTAGCAGCGGCATGTGACATTTCACAAGTCACAGTGAGCAAGTGCTACAAGAAGCTGACAGGGTTTACTGATGTCATCTTCCCGCCGCAGCAGCAGTCAGTGCCAACATAAAAAATCGATTTTACTCTTAAGAACAAGGTCTTCATTCAGTGTTTCAATGATGTGCAGTGTTCATCCCAATGTCCCCGAGTCGGCCATTGTAGCTACTGCCAAGAGCCAGGCCAAGACCACGTTTTGGCTCAAGTTTTTCGGATGGCTGTGTGTTCCTATGTGTTGCCTAGGTTTCGCGTGCATTGGTTCCGCCATGCTCACAGAGGAAATAAAGGACAAGTTTAACAAGCTCATTGACTTTTACGGTGGAATCAACCATGTGAGGATGATTGCAGTGCGTGTGAGGATCGAGGCCAACCTCTTTAGACAGGCCGTGACCAAGGTGAACAAAGAGGTAAGTCCCCGGATCATCATATCCGATATCAATTTGGTAACCGTCATCAAGGACATGGTCCCGACGTTCAAGGCTGTATGTCCAAGGTCATTTGATGGCGAACACAACACTAACTATTCCAAGGCGATTTGGGATGCCTATTTGGAGATGGGCGGGAACTACCATGCGGTGATTTATGGACTTGTCGAGTACATGTGCACGATCTCTGACCCTACCTCGATCAACGTGGACAGCTATGTGCAACTTTTGATCAAGGACTCGTCACTAAGGGCCGAGGTGCTCCACCAAAGGGAGCTAGCGGGCTTCTAAACGTCATCCACTTGCATTCTTCTTGCTCGTTTTTCTGATTTCCTATGCAATCAGTATAAGGTACTATTCTGGAATTAGTGAATACGTTCGGCAACAAGACGCCGTTGAGAGGTTTGCTATGGTGTTGTTCAACCAGTACAGAAAAAGGCAAATTCATCAATATTCTCAATTGCGCAACTCTTCCCACACGTTCCATTGCTCTTCAAAGATCCCCAAATCTGCGAAAGATAGTGCAACACGTTGGAAAGACAATTCGCTTCTGAGAGTATAGTCTTCAAAAATATTGTCAAAGAGCCATTGACTTGTTTGCAACAGTCGATGGAGAAGGTCTCGACGATGGAAGGGAATTTGAGCTTGTCAGTTGTAGGTCAAGTCAAACGTCAAAGTTGCCAAAAGGCAATATCCCTTCTATACACAAAAACTAAGTTTGTAGTGTTTCATTTAGGTGTAACATTATTCACTTGGCGGAAATTTACATTGCATCTTCTGGTGCAAAAAGATTGATTTCATCAACAACCTTGTCATCCTCGTTGGCAGTGACATATTTTGCCTTGTCCAACATTACATGATATTCTGCACGGAGACCATTCTCTCGACTCTGACGATCGACCAATTCTATCATGACACCAATGTCTGCAGCAAGTAGACCTTTGTATGTTTGCAGATTGTCAATATACACACGCATCAAACGCGCGTTACTTACACTTGGGTCTGTCCAAAATGTATATTGGAGCTTTTGGATAGCCTTCATCCGCCATTCTGGCGGTGACCCAGAAAAATACATGTTGACAGTCTGTGGAAGTGTGACGTGGATCATTTACAAATATGTTTGATATATCCCTTACAGTCAAGGACAAGATATTATGGGACACCCGTAAAATCAACTAAGTTGAATCAACAGTATTGTTGCCCATATGCCCTCTCTTTTGTATCTCTGATACCCTCCCTCAATGGGCAGGCAGGCACT
>TBL_comb47_HYPODRAFT_10001715_pt1 | contig 28039 bp, 28 predicted proteins | sample TroBogypolimnion_40_FD_10682 | JGI IMG/M metagenome (IMG submission 10682) | reverse complement strand
TATCATGGTTATGGCGGTGGTTTCCATGGCGGTGGAGGTTTCCATGGCGGTGGACATCACAGATAAGCCCGGAGACTCGCTTCGAAAAATTAGATTGAATAAAAATGGCTCGTAGTATTGCCAGCCATATGAAATGATATGTTTTTACAAAAGAGATCGCCTGACATTTCTTCCAATCAGAATCCACTACTGATTAGTATGAATGTTAGGTGGTCTCTTTTTTTGTTTATGTCCTAAAGGTCTGTTTTCAGTTATCGTCACAAGCGCTGGCTTGTTGTCAAATCCGATCAGATTATTGCTTTTCAAGACTCTTTTTTAATGCTTTGAATCAATCGAAACGGTCGAATTCTGCTTTCATACTGTATAAAATACAATTTAATTGAAATCGGATCATAAATCGAAAATTTTGCAGATATTTGGATAAAATATGCAGAGTATAAATGAAAGGCATAATTTAACCTTTTTGCACATGAAGTTTTGTTTAAACTGGCTTCTGTATAAAAACGAATTAGATTCAACTCATTAAAAACAGATCAATTAAAAATTCACATCTATGAAATTTGGACATTTTGACGATAAGAACCGGGAATACGTAATTGACAATCCTCGTACCCCTTGGCCATGGATTAATTACCTGGGCAATGAAGACTTTTTCTCCCTTATCTCGAACACTGCAGGTGGCTATACCTTTTACAAGGATGCCAAGTTTCGTCGCCTGACTCGTTATCGTTACAACAATGTTCCAATGGACGATGGAGGTAAATATTTCTACATCAAGGATGGTGATACCAACTGGTCACCGGGCTGGAAACCCTGCAAAACAGAACTCGACAGTTACGAGTGCCGCCATGGCATGAATTACACCTCCATCAAAGGTGAAAAGAATGGGGTTACCGCTACTGCACTTTATTTCGTACCCCTAAAGACCTGGGCCGAAGTTCAGAAACTGTCCCTTACCAATAATTCGAAGGAAGTAAAGAAGCTCAAAGTGTTCTCTTTCGTGGAATGGTGTCTGTGGAATGCCGCAGCCGACATGGAGAACTTCCAGCGTAATTTCTCAACCGGCGAAGTGGAAATTGAAGATTCAGTTATTTATCACAAAACGGAATACAAGGAACGTCGCGACCACTACGCCTACTATTCTGTAAACGTACCGGTTCAGGGTTTCGATACCGATCGTGAATCGTTCTTTGGATTGTATAATGGTTTTGACGAACCACAGGTTGTTGCCGAAGGCAAACCCCGCAATACCGAAGCCCATGGCTGGTCTCCGATTGCTTCGCATTACCTTGAAGTGGAATTACAACCCGGAGAAACCAAGGAGTTTGTATTCGTACTGGGATATGTGGAAAACAAAGAGGACGAGAAATGGGAATCCAAAAATATTATCAATAAGACCAAAGCCAAAGAAACTATTGCACGATTCAATACCGTTGCAAAAGTTAATGCTGCATTGGCAGAACTGCGCGAGTATTGGGATAACCTGCTGAGCGTTTATTCAGTGGATTCGGGTGATGATAAACTTGATCGCATGGTGAACATCTGGAATCAATATCAGTGCATGATCACCTTCTGTTTCTCACGTTCTGCTTCCTATTTTGAATCAGGAATTGGCCGTGGAATGGGATTCCGTGACTCAAACCAGGATTTGATTGGTTTTGTACACCAGATACCTGAACGTGCACGTGAACGTATCATCGACATTGCTTCAACACAATTTCAGGATGGAGGTTGTTATCATCAGTATCAACCCCTTACAAAAAAAGGGAACAACGACATTGGAGGTGGATTCAACGATGATCCGATGTGGTTGATCTTAGGAACGATCAGTTACATCAAAGAATCAGGTGATTTCGGTATTCTTGAAGAAATGGTGCCTTTCGACAATGACATGTCAGTTGCACGTAGCCTGTTCGATCATTTAACCGTGTCGTTTGATCATGTGGTGAATAACCTGGGACCACATGGATTGCCACTCATTGGCCGTGCTGACTGGAACGACTGCCTGAACCTGAACTGTTTCTCAAATGATCCGAACGAATCGTTCCAGACTACAGAAAATAAATCGGAAGGAACGAAGGCTGAATCCTTGATGATTGCAGGTCTCTTTGTAATTTATGGCCGCGACTATGTAAATCTGTGCAAAAAGTTGCAGAACGATGAAGAAGCTGCCCGTGCACAGTCTCACATTGATGCCATGATTGAAGCTGTGAAGAAACACGGCTGGGATGGCGAATGGTTTATCCGTGCCTACGACTATTACGGCAATAAGATCGGAAGCAACAAGAACGAAGAAGGGAAGATATTTATTGAATCCAACGGATTGTGCACCATGGCAGGCATAGGGAAAGAAGAAGGTCTTTGTGCGAAGGCCCTTGACTCGGTGAAAGAACGCCTGGACTCAAAATACGGCATTGTGCTGAATAACCCGGCCTTTACGAAATATTACATCGAGTATGGCGAAATCTCCTCCTACCCTCCTGGATACAAGGAAAATGCAGGTGTATTCTGTCATAACAACCCCTGGATCATGATTGGCGAAACAGTGGTTGGCAATGGAAACCGTGCATTGGAGTATTACCAAAAGATCTGTCCGTCCTATCTGGAAGACATCAGCGAATTGCACAAGACCGAACCGTACGTTTATGCCCAAATGGTGGCTGGAAAAGATGCCTTTAAACCCGGGGAGGCCAAAAACTCATGGTTAACTGGTACGGCTTCATGGAATTTCTATGCCATTACACAGTTCATTCTGGGCATTCAGCCAGACTATGAAGGATTGATTGTCGATCCATGCATTCCTAACGACTGGAAAGGCTTTAAGATCAGCCGTAAATTCAGGGGTGCGCTTTACGAAATCGAAGTGAAGAACCCGAATGGCGTATCCAAAGGAGTAAAGGAAGTGATCGTTGAAGGCCGTTCACAAACCTCTAATTTAATCCCTCTTTTCGAAGATGGAGATGAACATTCAGTGATTGTGATTATGGGATAATTGATGATGAACAGTGATATAAAAAATCCGGTGCAGGAGGCCTGTTTCGGGTTTTTTATTTTCGTATCGGATTATTTAACCTAATTTATAGATTAGAAACCTTAAAAGGCATATTGACTTGATTTGTTCCATAAAACGGCAAACCATTCCCTTCTTCTCAAGTTTATACTTATATATATCCTTGATTAAAAGTGCCCTGACGGCTATTAAATCCAATACTCAGAATTTATATATCTAATTAGTAAACTATTATTAAACGTCACAAGGAATCAGATTTCGAGCAAATAAACAAAGATTTTGAGATGAATGTTATCATCTTCGAATTTAATAAGTTAAAACTATAACCTATGTCAGTCAATTCAATCCTTTTTAAAATATTAACCTCAAATTTCTCAAGATGAAAAAAGTTCTGTCTGCTGTTTTGATGATTTGTATTCTACAAACGGTAATTGGCCAGTCAAAAAAAATGACAGGTTTTTTTGAGAAGAATATGGATAAAGAACAAAGTCTTGAGTCTGCCTTTGACACAAATCTAAGCAAAGAAAACATTGGAGGAACTATTAAAAGGTTGTCGGAGGATCCGCACCACCTCAGTTCTGCAAAAGATAAGGAAAATGCTGAATACATTTTGAGTCTTTACAAACAATGGGGATGGGATGCAAGTATTGAAACATTCTATGTTCTTTTTCCAACGCCAAAAACAAGGTTGCTCGAAATGACTTCTCCAACAAAATACAAAGCACTGTTGAAAGAACCTGCACTAAAGGAAGATGCCACATCAGGACAGAAAGGACAACTGCCAACCTATAATGCCTATAGCGCTGATGGTGATGTAACAGCAGGACTGGTATTTGTTAATTATGGAATTCCTGAGGATTATGAAGTTTTAGACCGAATGGGCATTGATGTAAAAGGGAAAATTGTAATTGCAAAGTATGGTCACAGCTGGCGTGGAATAAAACCTAAAGTTGCTCAGGAACATGGTGCCGTTGGGTGTATTATTTACAGTGATCCGGCTAATGATGGGTATTTCCAGGGAGATGTTTATCCTAAAGGAGCATTCAGGAATGAAAATGGCGTACAAAGAGGTTCAGTTATGGATATGTCTATATACTCTGGTGATCCGCTCACGCCTGGTACTGGTGCCACAAAAGATGCTCAGCGTTTAAATCGCCTGCAGGCAACAAATCTCCTGAAAATTCCGGTTTTGCCAATCAGTTACCATGATGCAACACCTTTGCTCGAATCACTTGATGGTCAGGTAGCCCCATATGAATGGCATGGTGGTTTGCCGTTTGCCTATCATATCGGAGCTGGAAAAACTAAGATACATTTGAAAGTTGACTTTAATTGGGATATTGTTCCGTGTTATGATGTGATTGCAAAAATTCAGGGATCAAAATTTCCTGATGAATGGGTAATTCGCGGAAATCATCATGATGCCTGGGTGAATGGAGCAGCCGATCCAATAAGCGGGCAGGCAGCATTGCTTGAAGAAGCCAAATCGATTGGCAAGCTGCTGAAAACCGGATGGAAACCAGACCGCACGCTTGTATATTGTGCCTGGGATGGTGAAGAACCCGGTTTGCTGGGCTCAACTGAATGGGTTGAAGATCACGAAAAGGAGTTAAAAGAGAAAGCTGTTGTTTATATTAACAGCGATGGGAATGGCCGCGGATTTCTTTATGCTCAAGGTTCTCATGCACTCGAACCATTTATGGATGAAATTGCCAAACAGGTTATTGACCCTCAGACCAAGGTCAGCGTTTTCGATCGCAGAAAATCGAGTCGCTTAGTCACTGCAAAGAGTATTGATGAGAGAAAAAAAATAAATGATGAAAAGGGTTTAATACTGGATGCCATGGGTTCCGGATCTGACTATTCTTCGTTTATTCAACATGTTGGAATTCCCTCGCTTAATCTTGGATTTGGTGGTGAAGATGAGGGAGGAGAATACCATTCCATCTATGATTCCTACGATTTATATGCAAGATTTAAAGATCCCGGATTTCAGTATGGAATTGCTTTGGCAGAAACAGCTGGTCATGCCGTTTTGCGTATGTCCCAAGCGGATGAATTGCCCTTTGATTATTCACATTTAACCAAAACTGTTGACAACTATTTGCAGGATTTGGTCAAACTGATGGAAACAACGAGGCAATCAACAGAAATGGAAAATCAGTTGATTAAGTCGGGAGATTATGCCGTTGCTAAAGATCCTACCAAGCCATTTGTTGTTCCTGATCCAAAACCAGAAGTGCCCTTTCTGGATTTCTCACCTTTACAGAATGCCTTAAAAAAATTGGGAAACAGTGTGGATAGTTTAAGTGTGGTTTATCAAAATAATCTTAAATCAGGTACAGTGAGCACTGAATTTAATCAGGCACTCTGCAGATCCGAACAACAATTGTTAAGTGAAACCGGACTTCCACGCAGGCCTTGGTATAAACACACTCTATATGCGCCCGGATCTTACACTGGTTATGGTGTAAAAACTATGCCAGGCATTCGCGAAGCCATCGAGCAAAGAAACTGGAAAGAAGTTCAGGAACAAATTGAAGTGGATGCCAATGTCCTTGATAAACTTGCAGTTTATTTTAATCGACTGACAAATAATAAAGGATCAAAATAAAATCGGGTAATATATAATAGATCAAAATTGGAATTTCAAAATTACAGAATATTAAAAACAGAAACAAAAGATTCCGATATCAGACTAATTTCTTATACAAATATACAATTGCTTTAGAAACGAATAAGCTTTAAATTACCGTCACCCTCACCTTCTTATTCTTTAGTCTGCTGTTATCGACAAGTTGTATCAGTGAATTTACTTCTGAAGCTTTTACGGCCACAAAAGCACAATCGGTCTTGATCTCGATGGTGCCAATCTGATCGTTGCTGAGTTTGCCTTGCTTCATGAAAAAGCCTGCAATGTCTCCTTTAGAGATTTTATCTTTTCTTCCACCAGATACAAACAGGGTCTTCCAGCCTGAAGCTGAAGGTAACGGTGCCTTTTGCATTTCTTCAACTTCTGAGCCCTCAACAAAATCAGGCAGATTCTCATACTTTCCCTTGATAACATAGGCTGTCCCATTATTGAACATACGGGCAGTGCGTCCGTTGCGGTGAGTGAATTCATGTGCCCTTTGCGGAAGCTGGAAATGGATGATGAATTTAATCTCGGGAATGTCGATTCCCCTTGCAGCAAGGTCAGTTGCTACAATTAACTGGTGTGTTCCATTTCTGAACTTGATGAGCGCCCGTTCCCTGTCCTTTTGTTCCATACCTCCATAAAAACATCCATGGCTAATGTTTTTGATGTTCAGGAAATCACTCACATCCTGGATTGTATCTTTGAAATTGCAGAAAATAATACCGGGATGATTGCCCAGGTGACAGAGCAATTCAGCCAGTGTATCCAGCTTATCGGGAGAGACGGATAATATCGTTTTGACCTTAAGCTGTGAAGTACCCTTATCCAGATAATCGATGATCACCGGATTCTTTAGTCTTACAAACTTCGGAATTTCTACTTCCTGTGTGGCCGAGGTTAGTATCTTTTTCTGAATCTTTGGCAACAAGGCCAGGATTTCCTTCATCTCAGTTTCAAAACCAATCTCCAGTGACTTGTCAAATTCATCCAGCACCAGGGTAGTGATAAACTCCGACGAGAAGTTCTCCCTCCGCAAGTGATCGGCAATCCTTCCGGGAGTACCAATCATAATGGCAGGACGATGTTTGATTTCAGTCTTATCTTTCGAACCTGCTCTTCCTCCATACACCGCGTTAGCTTTATACCCTGTACCCATTTCACGGATTACCTGCTCTATCTGAATGGCCAGCTCCCTTGAAGGTACAATAATAAGCAACTGAACTTCAGGGCAGGTGATATCCAGTTCTGAGATGAGGGGCAAGAGAAATGCCAGCGTTTTTCCTGTTCCTGTTGGTGATAGCAATACAACCTCAGGACTGGCGAGTATGACCTCCTGAGCCTCTTCCTGCATGGCATTGAGTTTCTCAATACTCAGCTTTTCAAGTATATTTGTTTGATTCTTAATTGGACTTGTCATCCGGCAAAGGTACAGTTATTTAAACTGTTTTATCAGAACATAATCATCATCAAATATCCCACTACTGTACCTCCAATCACAACCAATGCACTGTTCACCTTTTTAAAGCTGAAAGTGACTACAAGACCCAATACCCCTATTAAAATCGTTCTCCAGTCGGTAATGCTCTCCTTGCCCATCGTATAGCAAATGGCGACTATAATTGCCACTGAGGCGACATTTACCGCATCGAGGAAGGAAGAAAAAAGGATGGAATTCCTCATTTTCCGAACCATTGGATTAAGCAGGGCCACAAATACAAATGAAGGCAGGAATATGGCGATTGTTGAAACCAATGCACCAATCCAGCCATTGATCTGATAACCGATAAAGGTTACCGACGAGAATACCGGCCCCGGAGTGAATTGCCCCACGGCTATCGCATCAATCAGTTGCTGCCTCGATAAGATCCCAGTCGTTACCAGATCAGCATCTAGAAATGCGAAAAGTACATAACCGCTGCCATATAGAATAGCCCCGATTTTTAGAAAGATCAGGAATAAGTTCCAGTTATCGGCAGAAAGGACTGTACCTGTGGTCATTTTAAGTAAAGTGAGTGGGAAAACAGAGCTGACTCCCTTCGTGAAACGTTTGCTTTTTATCGCCGTTAAAGCAAGGGCCAAAAACCCTGCCCCAAACATGACATAGATTTCATTGAAACCAATAAGTGAGAATATCAAAGCCACAAGTCCTATCATTCCAAGCTCAACGGTTTTCAGAGATCTTTTAGCCAAAGGGAATATTGCAGCAAGGATGATAGCTATGATCGAGGGTTTTATCCCATAGAAAAAGGGTTGCAGTTCGGGAAGCTGTCCATACTGTTTATAGAGCCAGGCAAAAATACCGGTAAGGAATACGGCGGGAAGAATAAAGCACAATCCTGCTACAATCAGCCCCTTCCAGCCTGCTTTCTCATGCCCGATGTGAATGGCCATCTCCGTACTGTTAGGCCCAGGTATAAGATTGGTTGCCCCGATCAGATCAAGGAAATGCTGCTCGCTGATCCAATTGCGTTTCTTCACGACCTCTTCCCTCATTAGGGCAATGTGAGCAGCCGGACCGCCAAATCCTATCACACCTAGTTTCAAAAATAGATGTGCGATTTCTTTCAGAGAAATAGGTTCTTTCTCATTGTCCATGATTATCCCATTTTTATCGTTCATTGCTTAACCAAAGTTAAACGGTTCTTTCTTTTCTATACAATAATACACAATCTGCTCTTAATCTTTCCTTCCAAATCATTTCCACATCTTCCTTTCACACTATATTCCCCTTATTTGCTACAAATAACCATAAAGGGACAATTGTAACTTTCCATGTGCTAAGTCAGAAAACGAGTGTCAGTTTGACTGTTAATTTGCAATATTTTATTATGCAAAATATTTATCTGCTTTTACTTTTCGTTTAATAGTTTTTTAATAGTTTTGCAATCATTCCTCTACACTCAGCTGCATCATGGATTATAATTTCTTGGGTAAAACGATTTTAATTGCTGAAGATGACGAACTTAGCCGTTACTTTTTCGAAAAAGCACTAAAAAAGACAAGGGCCAACCTTTTTTTTGTTCCTGATGGGATGGAAGCCCTTAAAATGATCGAGGAAAATGTTGAGATTGATTTGGTCATCATGGATATTCGTTTGCCCCGGATGGATGGCATTGAAGCTACAAAGAAAATTAAAATACTGAATCCTGAATTGCCGGTCGTCATCCAAACGGCATATGCATTGGAAACTGTGCGTGATGAAGCTCTTAATAGCGGCTGTGATGAATTTATTACCAAACCTATCCGGGTAGAAACCTTACTTTCCATTCTCAGGAAACATCTTATTTATTGATGAATTCGACCATTGTTCAAACATTTCCCAATCAGACCAATACTCTCTGCAAATCAAATTTATTATTCTGACAGTCCTACCCGACAGGAGGATAGAAGGCATCTTTGAAATGCTCGATTTCATAACCCCCACCATAAAATATAATCGAAATCACATCAAAACGGGTATTCTGATCCCAGTTATTTTCCTGGATATAGGCTTCGGCTGCGTTCACCAGGAATCGAATCTTCTTGTTTGAAACGGCTTCGACAGGTTGTTCATAAGAATCTTTCCCACGCGATTTGACCTCTACGATGACCAGTTCAGGGCCATCCCGGGCAATAATATCTATTTCGAGGTGACCTGTATACCAATTAAGAGCAAGTATTTCGTAGCCGATCGATTTCAAATATTCAGCCGCCAGTTCCTCCCCCTTTTGTCCCCGTTCATGCGCCTTATTCATTTTAGGAGGCGTTCTAGCCTGCATTTTTCACCAACTTCCATCCGATAGGAAACACCAAACATCAAGGCAAGATTTTTGGGAAGATGACCAACCGGAAAGTCGAAACAAACCGGGTAATTATACTCCTGAACAGCCTCCATGATAATTTCAGCCGATGATTTACCAAAAGGGTCATCGTTGTCCTTCATGCCGGTAAACCCCCCGACAACCAGTCCTGCCAGGTTTTTTAACTGACCGGCAAGCTTCAGGTTAAGCATCATCCGGTCGAGGTGGTAAAGGTATTCCGACAGATCCTCAATCAGCAGGATTTTGCCGTCAGTCTCCAATTGCCAGGGAGTTCCCTGCAGACTGTAAAGGAGCGAAAGGTTTCCTCCAACCAGTTCTCCGGAACAATTTCCTACGCGGTTCATGGAATGAGAAGAGGCCTCAATCTGTGATTTCCCGGAGTAAAGCATATCAATCAAGCTAAAGAAACTCCGGGTAGGCCTTTTGCCTTCAAGGAAAAAGGCGGGCATTGCACCATGAATCGTAGCCACCTTAAGCTTGTTCAAAACGGTATGCAAAACGGTAATATCACTGAATCCAACCAGCCATTTGGGATTGTCGAGGAGAGGCGAGAAATCTAATCCTTCGATGATTCGCACTGTTCCATATCCACCGCGTGCACAAACAATGGCTTTGGTGTCCGGATCGCTGATGGCCTCCTGTAAATCAAACGCCCGTTGCCGATCGTTCCCGGCATATTGAAAATGCTTATCGAACACATGATTACCGATCACTACTTCATAACCTTCGTTCTGAAGCAGTTCAAAGCCTGGAAGCACTTTGTCCTTCTGCACTTTACCGGAAGGAGAAACAATGCGGATACGTTCACCAGGCAAAAGATATGGGGGAATAATCATGATACGGTGGGTTTTGCATTCATTAAGATTAATACAAACAATCTATTTGTTCTTCAGCAAGTCCCTGATTTCAGCCAACAGCACTTCTTCGTTGGTTGGAGGTGGTGGAGCAGGTTCTTCAGCAGGAGCCACCTCTTTCTTTTTTAAATGATTCATTGCTTTAATCATCATGAAAATGGCAAATGCAATGATCAGAAAATCAACGGTAGTCTGGATAAAATTTCCATAACTGATCGCAACGGCCTGTTTGGTGATCTTTCCTGCAGCATCGATTACAGGATCTTTCAAGACGATTTTCAGATCAGTAAACGAGACTCCACCCATCAACAGCCCAATAGGAGGCATGATTACATCGGCAACCACCGAACTTACAATTTTACCAAAAGCACCACCAATAATGATACCGACCGCCATATCAACCACGTTACCACGCATGGCAAAAGACTTAAATTCATCGATTAATTTCATAGCAGCTATGTTTAAAATTTAGAACACATTCTGAATAAACTGTATTAAGAAAATAGAAAAGAGGAATAAGGAATAAGGAAAATCGCTGAGATCATCTATTTCACCCCAGGAACCCAGAATTCTCATTTCCTCTTTACTTTTTCCTCATTCCCATTTCCTTCCTATTTTAGATATTTTTCAGGATTATAAATTACGTTTAATTTCTGAGAAAACAAACCAATTTCGAATTTATTATCACCCAGTATTTCACCATCGGCTTCACCTGCAATACTATGTGCCGAACTGATTGAAACACGACTGGCCTGATGTGTGGATACGCGGGGATCTTTTACAAATGCACCTGAATATAAACCGGCCAGGTTACGAAGAATTCCGAACAAGCCGATCTTACGAATGATAGTGACCTGGAATAATCCGTTGTCCGGCACAGCTTCCGGAGCCTGCATCATACCGCCACCGTTGAATTTGCCGATGCCGATGCTTACTGAAAAGATCAGTTCATCAATCACTTTATCGTCAAGAATCAATCGTGCCCTTTCGGTTTTGTAGTTCATAAAACTGGAACCAAGCGCCTCCAGATAAAGTGAGATTCCTTTCTTTCCCTGATTCTTCAGACGGTTGGTCCTTTCAGCCACCATGGCATCGAATCCGAAACCAGCCATGTTTGCAAAATAGCATATTCGGGTTATTTCGTCTTCAGAAAAGGTGATATGACCAATATCCTGGAGCATAGTATCCCCCTTTTGGATGATTTTAACGGCAGCATCGTATTCGTTGGGAACGCCAAAGGTTTTAATCCAGTCGTTGCCAGTCCCGACAGGAATCACACCTATGATTATTTCTTCGGCAGGGCAGGCAGTTTGTATGAAAATGCCATTCACGGCTTCATTAAGAGTGCCGTCGCCACCGGCGACAATAAGATTGCGGTAACCCTTATTAATAGCCTGGATGGCCAGATGAATGGTATGTTTGGGATATTCCGAGACAGCCAGTTCATAAAGTATTCCCGACTGATCAAGTGTTTGGAGTATTGCCGACTTGTCCTTCTTTCCCTTGCCCGATCCGGCATGTGGATTGAGAATAACAAACCACTTTCCCTTTTGCAGATTTCCCATAGCTATTGATCTATAAAATCAGGTGATCAAGATATAGAAAAAAGTAATCAGAACAAAGACGGGAAAAAGGAAAGAGGAATGAGGAAAAAGGAAAAAGGAAAAGTTGTCATTGAACGACTGTTTCCTCTTTCCTCATTCCTTTTTCCTCTTTTCATTTAATCAAGATGAAGATGACCAAAATTCAGGGAACAGAAAATCATCCCAACAACAGTCCTGCCAGTTCACCAACGGTATCAGCCATATAATCGGGAGTGCAGGCGTTGAATGCATCCTGATCCCCATAGCCATAACCATAGCTTACAGCAATGCCTGATATCGCATTCTCTTTGGCGCCGATCAGGTCGTAATGTGTGTCTCCGACCATTACAATTGAAGAGGAAGGCTGAATGTGCTGCCGTTCCATCAATTGGGCAATCAGCTGACCTTTCCCTGAGTGTTTTCCTGAAGCTTCTGCTCCTATCAGATCGTCAATATAGCGATCGAAATCAAAATGGCGGATTATCATTTGTGCATACTTTTCCAGTTTCGAAGTCACCACATAAACATGTTTACCGGAGCGGTGCAAGGCTTCAAGTAATTCGTGAATTCCCGGATAGGGTTCATTTTCGTGCCATCCTTTGTCTCCAAAATAGGTTCGGAAATGTTCTGTTGCCAGATTAGCATTTGGTTCATCCATACCGAACAGGTTCTTGAATCCAACCTGAAGCGGGGGACCAATAAACCGATCCATGATTTCTTCACTGTAGCCGTCAATCTTCATTTGCCGGAGGGCATACTGCAGCGAATTGCTTATTCCGGGACGTGAATCGGTCAATGTTCCGTCGAGATCGAATAGGATATGTGTATAATTGGGCATAAGAATTACTTTCGTTTAATTTTCCTGCAAGGTTAATGGAATTAAAATTTACTCTGATGGTCTGTTCCGCTTTTTCAGATAATAATGCCAAAAGAAATAAACTGCCAATGAGCGATAGGGTCTCCATTTCTCAGCCAGAAGCATTATCTCTTCTGTCGTTTTTGCAGTAGTCAGTTCCATTACCGTATTGACCAGTGCTATGTCACCTATTGGAAAAATGTCCTGAGCCTGAAGACAAAACATTAGATAGATATCTGTAGTCCAATGGCCTATTCCTTTTATAGCTGTGAGTTGTTTTCGTATGTCGGTCTCATTTAATTCAGGCAATCCATCCAAATCTAAGTCACCATTGATAATTGCAGTTGATAAAGCCCGAAGATATATTGCTTTTTGCCGGCTGATCTGACAGCTTCTCATCTCATCATCAGTAAGCTGGAGGATATTCGAGGGTGTAAATTTGTCCAGATAGCTATCGAGTTTGACAAAATGAGCATTGGCAGATGCTAAACTCACCTGTTGTTCAAGTATCATTTTAGACAATGAAATGAACCCTTGTGGCCGGGCCCAGTTTGGAGGAATTCCATACTTATCCCTTATGAAAGCAAATATCTGATCCTTCTCTATAAGTTGTTCTATACTGTAAGGATTGACAATATCCATTGGATTTTTTGTTTAAACTGGAATACTATTTCCTGTCAATGATCAGCATATCAGATTAACGGAAATTTATAAACAGGAAAGACGATAATCAGTACCTAAATACTAATCCAGATTCGTTTCTTGGTGCGGCTGGCTGATTTGGCTTTTTCTTCGAGCAGATCATATTCGGCTTTTCGGCTTTTTACATATTCGGGAAAAGCTTCCTCCGAATTCCATTCATCAATTACAAGAAAAATACCATCACCCTCCCCGCTTTCGAGCACATCGGTTCCCTGGTAGTCGGGTGATTTAATGAAGAACTTCACCCAATCCCCTTTCGGACCGTAAAAGGCTTCAAACTTTTCGCGCTCCTTAAATTTCACTTTTAATTCCCAAATGATCTGAACCATGAACTATAGTGATTGATAAATAATTATCGATTTCTGGCACAAAGTAAGGGTAATTTTATTCGATTCATGTCACAGAGTTAGGGCAATTTTTGTTGTTTTATGTCACAAAGTTAGGGGTATTTCGTTCTATATCATAAAAAAAGACTACCTTCCTTTTAGAAAAACGGTTTTCTAAATATGTCTTTACAATCAATCATTCATTGAATTGAAATCTAAATTGCGGTATTTATCTTTGACATCACCCATGACCTCATCATGCGAATACATTAATTCTTCTGCCTCCCTAAGGATTAATGGCTGATCAATAGCCTCATTCTCTTCCACAGTTAACTTGTAAATATTCCCCAATTTGAGTATTTCAAGTAACTGATGGTAGACTTTTTGAAAGTCATCCTCATTGAGACTTTCAATATCCCTTATGATTTGATCTTTTAATTCAAGTGTACTCATAACCAACTGTTTTCAACAAATTTAGTATTTATTCCTGAAATTAGATATAAAAAAATCACCCTTCCAGTTGGAATGCGATTCTGAAAGTGAAGTGTATTTTACTAATCTTTTGTCTGATTAATCAATTTCCTAACGTCTTCTAACGACAAATTAAGTAGTTTCAAAGTCCTGGCAAGTCTGGGTATCTCCTGGGTGATGAATTCTTGCCGTTTCAAATCAATAACCCTTGCCATTGCATCAGTGGCAACAAAAAACCCGATTCCCCGCTTGTTTGTTATAATATCCTGATCCTGAAGAAAAGTATAGGCACGCATTACCGTGTTCGGATTTACTTCGATGGACGTTGCCAGTTCCCTGACTGAAGGGATTCGTTCCTCAGTAGCCCATTTCTTCTCCAGTATGCCATCGGTCAATAAATTGGCAATCTGAAGAAATATAGCTTGTTGTGAATGAAATTCCATTACAATTGCCTCCTTAAAAAGAAGTGATACGAAAGGCCGTAGAATATAATTGAAAGAAACGCAACTGCAACTACGGATATACTTTGTAATTGTATAATAAATAGTTCATAAAATGATTCGAAGCTACTGCACAAACCTAATAACCGATAAGAAATAAAAGTACCCAGAAACAGAATAACAGAGGTGATCAGGAATAAAAGGGAAGCATATTTTTTGACCACAATGGAAGTGAATGTGGCGACAGAGCTTGCCAGAACAAATATTTCTGTAAAAATATAAAGATCATGTCCTGTTATTCCCAAACTAATTATACTAATTGGTTTTCCAGTAACGAAATATGCCAGCGATAACGAAATGCTGCATGTCAACAAAAACAGTATCGTGTAAATTACTAATGCAACGCATAGTTTGGTCAAAAATTTAATATTTTGTGACACAGGAATCAGTAAGTACATCTGCATAAATTGCTTGAATTGTGTATCACTATTTAAATATTGGACTTGTTTCTGAACTAACATTACAAAAATCGTACTTAATATAAATTGTGTTGGTATCTTATTTCCAGGAATTAGCAAAAAAAGTACCTGAATTACGAATAAGAAGACTAAAAGAAAAAGCAGGTAAATCAAAATATGCTCCCTTCGCAATTCAAATTTTAACATCATAATAAATGGATAATTCATGGCGATTAGTTTTTAAGGGTGAAAATTGCTTCTAACTCATTGGGCTTGGCAGTTGCAGCAGCGAAAAGCAACTCAACATCGATTTGCCCCTGTTCCTTAGTCCGGTTAACCGATACTGTTTCATTTTTAGCAAGACCTTCTGAAAGGTAAAGCAGGTCTTTTTTCGGTATTAAGTGTTCATCTACTCCAAATAGCAATTTCTCCGAAATACTGTCAATTGACTCGTTCAAAACTATTCGTCCATGATGCTCAATAATTATGCGATCCATGAGATTAGACAAATCGCGAAGTTGATGGGTTGCAATAAGAATAGTTTGTTTTTCATTAAAACTCTCTGCAATCAGTTTTTTCAGAACTGATTTTGATGGAATATCAAGTCCATTAGTGGGTTCGTCAAGCAATAAAATACGGCATCGGGTTGCCAGGGCAAAACTTAACATGGCTTTACGCTTATCTCCAAGCGAAAGAGAAATTAAGCGGTTTTTTGTTGAAACCTTAAATTCAGAGACACAATGATTAAAGAAATCATGATCAAATCGAGGGTAAAAAGAGGCATAAGTCTTGCAAAAAGTAGTAAGATTAATGTACGGCAGATCTGAAGTGTCAGAAACCATAAAAACATCCTGTAACATCTCTGGTTTACGTTCAGAAGCTTCCATGCCAAATATTTTGCATGTTCCATTTTTTGGAATAAGGAATCCGGCGATGAGGTTTAGTAATGTGGTTTTGCCTGCACCATTCAATCCGAGCAGTCCACAAATTGAACCTTCATTAATACTCACAACCAGATCATTATAGATTGGTCGTTTTCGGGAATAATGAAACTCCAGGTTTTTAATTTCTATCACAGTATCGGTGTATTAGTTAATTAATACACAAATATACTTACACTTTTGATATTTCCTAATAAATGCAATAAAAAAGAACTTCCCTTCCTTGGAAAGGTGTTACCTAGAAATTTCCTTTTATGATTACCGATTAAAGATTTAAGCTTTTCAGATTCTTGCTGTTATTCCAAATCCGAAGAAGCTCAACATGGTTTTCATCAACAATCTTGTAAAATAAAGTGATTTGTTTGTTGATTACACAGCGTTTAATACTAATTCGATTGGTATTCTGAAAGTCAACATTTCCGTTTGCAAGAATGTATTCAATATCGTAAACTTTGTCAATGAAATTTTGGACTTCCTTTTCTGACCAGTTCTGTAATAAAAAGTCGATAGTTTCGAAATATTCTTGCCGGGCAATCTTATTCCAGCGAACAGTTCTCATTTAAACTTCAGGTTGGGAAATTTATCTTTCGCTTCCTTCATGATCTCATCATGCGAATACGTTCCCTCATCCTCACTAACTTTTAAAGCTTGATCAATTGCTTCATTCTCCTCTACCGATAACTTGTAAATACTCCCCAATTTGAGAACTTCAAGTAATTGTTGAACTACTTTTTCAAAGTCTTGATCATTCAGACCTTCAATGTTCTTTATGATATGGTTTTTCAATTCAAGAGTATTCATAACCAACTGTTTTCAACAAATTTAGTATTTATTCCTGAAATTAAATATAAAAAACCACCCTTCCGTGGAAAGGTGGTTTCGATTTATAGAGTGTAAGCAACCGATCCCCTCCCGAGTTCTCGGGATCGGGGCACTGAGGCTTACGAAAAACACCGCCAACAGTAGTTGGCCGTGTAGAGCCTCCCCAACCCCTCCAAAGGAGGGGCTTCAGGGTATGTTTTTATTCAAGATTTCTTTTTCAAATTAAAATCCTAAAATAGCTAATTTCAAAAGCCTCCCCTTAGGGGAGGTGGGTGGGGCTTCTTTTATTTAATTTCAGACCCGTTCTTTATTGGCTGAACGGGAGTTACAAATTTCAACGATCCATCGGCATCCTGTGCCATCAGGATCATACCCTGCGATTGGATACCTTTCAGTTCCTTGGGCTCGAGGTTTACCAGAATGCTGACCTGTTGTCCGACGATTTCTTCAGGGGAATAATATTCAGCAATTCCCGAAACCACGGTACGTTTATCAATGCCGGTATCAATCAACAGCTTCAGCAGTTTTTTGGTCTTTGGTACACGCTCAGCTTCCAGAATGGTGCCGGTGCGTATATCCATCTTATTGAAATCGTCAAACGTGCAATTCTCTTTTGCAGGGACCACTTCTGCATTGGCCACTTCATTGGCTTTCTTAGTAGCAAGCAGCTTGTTCACCTGCTTTTCGATCACCTCATCCTCAATCTTTTCAAACAACAATTCGGGAGTATTTGTTTGGTGACCGGCCAACAATAAATCGGTGCGTCCAAGATTACTCCAATTCTGTTCGTCCATATTCAGGAAGATGCGCAGTTTATCCATGCTGAACGGAAGAAATGGTGCAAAGATGATGGTCAGGTTGGCGGTGATCTGCAGACTGACGTACATGATGGTTTTTACGCGTTCAGGATCAGTTTTGACTACGATCCATGGTTCTGCATCGGCCAGGTATTTATTGCCCAAACGGGCCAGATCCATGGCAAATTTAAGCGCTTCCCGGAAACGGTATTGTCCGATACTCTTTTCCACTTCAGCCTTGATTGCTGAAATTTCAGCCAAAGCTAACCGATCTGTTTCGGTAAGTGTACCGCAAGCCGGAACCTTTCCATCGTAATACTTTTGAGTCAGAACCAGTGCACGGTTGACAAAATTACCCAATACGGCTACCAGTTCATTGTTATTTCGGGTCTGGAAATCTTTCCAGGTAAAATCATTGTCTTTGGTTTCCGGAGCATTGGCTGTCAACACATATTTCAATACATCTTCCTTGCCCGGAAATTCTTCGAGGTATTCATGAAGCCATACGGCCCAGTTACGTGAGGTTGAAATCTTGTCGCCTTCCAGGTTCAGAAATTCATTGGCCGGTACATTTTCAGGCAGGATAAATGAACCTTCGGCTTTCAGCATGACCGGGAAAATGATGCAATGAAACACTATGTTGTCCTTCCCAATGAAATGAACCATTTTGGTTTCAGGGTCTTTCCACCACTTCTCCCAATCCGGAGTCAGTTCCTTGGTTGCTGAGATATAGCCAATCGGGGCATCGAACCAAACATAGAGCACTTTGCCTTCGGCTTCTTTGAGCGGAACCGGCACACCCCAGTTGAGGTCACGGGTTACTGCACGAGGCTGCAAACCACCGTCGATCCATGATTTGCACTGACCGTAAACATTCGATTTCCACTCCTTATGGCCTTCCAGCAGCCATTCCTTCAGCCAGCCTTCATATTGGTCAAGAGGCAGATACCAGTGTTTCGTAAGTTTCAGTTCAGGAGTATTTCCACTGATCATCGATTTAGGATTGATCAATTCATTTGGACTTAAGGAAGTACCGCAACTCTCGCACTGATCACCGTAGGCTTTTTCGAACCCACACTTTGGACAGGTCCCTGTAATGTAACGGTCGGCCAGGAACTGCTTATTCTCGGCATCGTAGTATTGTTCGGTCGTTTTCTCGATAAACTTCCCGTCGTTATATAGCTTTGTAAAAAAGTCTGAAGCAGTTTGATGATGTATTGGATCGCTGGTCCGGGCATAAATATCGAACGAAATGCCGAAACGCTTAAACGATTCCTTGATCATTCCATGGTACTTGTCCACGATATCCTGAGGGGTAACTCCTTCATTCTTGGCTTTCAGAGTAATAGGCACACCGTGTTCATCGGAACCACCGATAAAAGCCACTTCCTGTCCGTTCATGCGCAGGAAACGGGCATAAATATCAGCGGGAATATACACACCTGCCAGGTGTCCGATGTGAACAGGACCATTGGCATACGGCAAAGCCGAGGTAATCAGGGTACGTTTAAAGTCAGTCATTGCAATTGAATTGTTGAGGGTGACAAAGATAGTTGATTTTTTGAGCCGTTAGTGAAAAGTAATTAGTCTGTGTATTCAGGTCAATCGCTTTTAACATTTCGGAATTTCTCTGCTGTAAAAATGCTCCTCCGAAAAGCAATCAGTCTGTTCTCGACCAGTTCTGAAGTCAAACGGGAGGGGTTTGGGTAGGGTTTCCTTCGGTACATTTAATGAGTATTTACTTGGTATCTGTACTAATTTCCAATTATTAGTACAGATAAAAGCCAGATAGCAGTCAAATATACCAAAGGAAACCCTAACCTAATCATATCCTACTTACAAGGACAATCCTCTGGTTATTTACTTTTATTGATGGTTTTGGGCTAAAAGGCAAATGAATTAACCATTATACTGCTTTGGTATTAGATAGCTAATCCCGGATTCAGGTTTTGTTCATATTTCTCTACCAGTAACGATAGAATTTCCAATTCTTCACCTGCAGGACTATTGGGTTCGATGGGATTTTCAGAGCTGTGTATCAGAAGGTAGATCCTGGCACAGGCTTCGTTATATTCCTTCTCTGTTTTAATTATTTTAGTTTTCATTACAAAGATCAGTTAATGTCCTTTCTCTGATGATTTACACGGTTTGTAAAATTAGCAAAAGTCAAGGTCTGTGATAACTGAACTGTTGTAATTTGTTCATGTTAATTTCAGAATCATAATTTTGAAAAAAAACGATTATGTGGATCTCAGGAAATAAGACTATACAATCAGATTCAATTGATTTATAAAACTAATCCACAAGAATCAGACAGAAAATTCATGAATGAATTTGGTCCAATTCAAAATAAAAAGGATACCTTACAGACCAAACTTTTACTCAAATATTCATGATGGCTATAAATCAAAAAAACAAAGACCCTTGGCATTTTTCTCATTTAGGTGAAAAATATTTCCTTCGAATTTCAAATATAGTTGAATCATTGCCAATTCGTAATGCTACAATAGAAGAGTTATACATTGGTTGTACTGGTGTCGAGTATGCTGAGATACATAACGGCAGACAAATAAACCCTAATTGGTGTGTTAAAATGAAAAATGGTAAAGAATTTAGGTTTGGTACTACTACAGGAAACATATTAGAAGTTGGTCAATGGGATCGGAATCGTTGTATCCAAATCAAGTGGACTAAAATAGTTGACTTCTACAATTCAAAATAGTTATCTAAAAAGAGAGAGACTGCCATTTGATGGGAGACATTCTTTAATCATTGAAAGAAATTGGTATTATAATTCCTCCATCCCAAAATCATTTTACACTTTCAATAGTAACTCTTTTTTCTTCATTTCAAACTCTTCTTGTTTAAGTATTCCTTCTTCTCTTAAAGTTCCCAAATCTCGAATTTTTTGGATATTATCTATTTGGGATGTTGTTTTTTTCAATGACATCCCCCTTTTTAATTTCATCTACAAAATTTATATCTTTTCCCGGTATTAATGCTTTAAATACCATATAACCATCATAGCTGAATATTAGTCCCTTCTTTTCATTTTCTTGAAAATATCTTAGGTAGCACTTCCTATCATCATGTTCAATACTAGTTGATCTTCCATCACCACTACCTGAAATCTTGGTTTTGCTAAATATATCATCTTTAAATATATCATCTGCCAAAGTAAAATGCACTATATCCTGAATTTTAATTGATTGAATATTAAATAAAAGAGGAATATCTTTCGGATCACGACAATCATTCTCAATACATCCAATTGTTGGAAAAAAGCAAATACTATCATCTTTTATCCAAATAAAATTTAACCCACTCAATATTTTGTTTTTTGTATTTTCATGCAAAAAGTTCTTTCTGATATGTGGCTCAAGCCCTTCTGCAATTTTTCGAATCACATCACTGGAAAATTCATAAATTTGTGGACAATTCTCTGGAATTTCAGTTTTTTTTCTAATCTCAGAATACATTTTTTTTAATCTCTCTTGGATTAATTCCCCGTCCGTTTGAGGCGTATTTTGTTTTTGCTCTTTGTGGTTGATACTCCGTCCGCTTGTGGCGGGGTAGTTCATTAGTAATTCTTTTTTCTTTTCTTCAAATTCTATCTGGGTGAGTAATCCTTCATCTCTTAAAGCTCCAAAATCCCGTATTTTTTGGATATTATCTGTCTGTGGTATAGTATGATTGTCTATTACATTTCTTTTTCTAATTTCATCTATAACAAAAATATCTTTTTCTGGCATTAACTCCTTAAAAACCTCATAATCTTCATAATTAAAACTTGAAATTCGTTTGATATTGTCTTTTATATAGACTAACCTGCAAACTCTATTATCGTGAGTTATTAATTCAGATTTAATGGCCTCTGTTTTTTTTCTACTTGCAACGATTGCACCTGCTCCTCCTGCAACAATTCCACCTAATAAGGCATTTCCAATAGAACTTCCGCCACCACCGCCACCTGAAATTTTATTCTCATGGTAAACTTCACCATCTCTTTCAAATTTTATTATGTCTTGAATTTTAATGGAAACTAATTCAAATTTAATATCTATATTATCTGGCAAAGGGGTAGTACCAATGTAACGCATGAAATACAAATCAATATATTGAATTGTAGGAAAAAAATATATTATTTCGTTTTGCCGCCAAATCAAATTCAAATATTTATGTATTTCTGTCTCATTGAGATGAGATACTCTTAAACAATTCTTCGGTATTTCAATCTTTTGTATAATTTCAGAATACACTTTTTTTAAAGGTTCCGTTTTGATTTGAATAGCTTCTTTTTTCTTTTTAATTCTATTTTGAAAGTGTTGTTTATCTAAAGCCTGCGCCAATATAATAATAATTGCTCCGGCCACGACTACTAAAATAAATATTAGCATATTATATTTTTTTAGATATGTTACATAAAATAATAGAAACAAAACTACAATTATAAATGACAACAATTACTTTAGTTCAAAGTTATTGACTATAAAACACATCATTATTAATTTAAAAGCCTTAGCTAAAACTATATATAAAGCGATATTATATAATCCATGATTAAATTGATTCAGAAAAACTAATTGGCCAGATTCTGTAAAAAATGCTTTATTGCAATTAAGAATGATTAAAAACTAACCCATCGAAAGTTTTCTTATTGAAAACATGAAAAATATCATTAGTTTTACTCGCTTTTTTAAGACAGATATGTACAAATCACCTTTATACGGAAAAGAATGGAACTGGCGTAACATTAAAATGGAAACGCGAGAATTGTCTGTTAATTTGCGGCCTTAGCGGCCGGGAAAAGGGATTTTCTGCGTTTATGCAGGGGGTCCCTTTTCCGGTTTAAAACGGGAAATAGTATCGAAAATAAAATAAATCAATAATCAAAAAATCAGACATCATGGCCAGACAAAAGAAAATCTATCTCGACGAATCGGAAATGCCTAAACAGTGGTATAATCTTGCACCAGATCTTCCAACACCCTTAAACCCTCCACTTGGGCCTGACGGAAATCCTGTCCGTCCCGAAATGCTGGCTCCTGTTTTCCCGATGAACCTCATCGAACAGGAAGTCTCACAGCAACGGTGGATTGATATTCCCGAAGAAGTCCGCCAGATCTTGTTTCAATGGAGACCAAGTCCGTTGATTCGTGCTTACGAACTTGAAGCAGCATTAAAAACACCCGCAAAGATTTATTACAAGAATGAAGGAGTTTCACCTGCCGGAAGCCACAAACCCAATACTGCTGTTCCACAGGCCTGGTATAACAAGCAATTTGGGATCAAAAAGCTGGTTACCGAAACCGGTGCAGGTCAGTGGGGTTCGGCTCTTTCGTATGCCTGTGCCCAGATTGGCGGAATTGAATGTAAGGTGTACATGGTTCGGGTAAGTTTCGATCAGAAACCTTTTCGCAAAATACTGATGCAAACCTGGGGCGGAAAATGCGTGGCCAGTCCAAGTATGGAAACCCAGGCAGGTCGTGATATCCTGGCAGAATATCCTGATACCCCGGGAAGTTTGGGTATTGCCATTTCCGAAGCTATAGAGGAAGCAGTGAGTGATCCGACCGGAAAAACCCGTTACGCACTGGGTTCTGTATTGAATCATGTGATGCTTCACCAAACCATTATTGGTCTGGAAGCAAAGAAACAACTGGCCAAAGTGGGTATTAAAAACCCGGACATTGTTATTGGCTGCTGTGGTGGCGGAAGTAATTTTGCCGGTCTGTCCTTCCCGTTTATGTACGATAAAATTCATGGCGCCAATATTCAGATTATCGGTGCAGAACCAGCCTCCTGCCCTACCCTGACCAAAGCGCCGTTTATCTATGATCATGGTGATGTGGCTAAAATGACTCCATTGATGGCCATGCATAGTCTTGGACATAACTTTATTCCTGCACCGATCCATGCCGGAGGATTGCGTTATCATGGAATGTCGCCATTGGTAAGTGCCTCCCTTCGGGATGGCTTGATGGAAGCACAGGCGATTAACCAAAGTGAATGTTTTGAAGCCGGATTATTATTCCTGAGAACTGAAGGAATTATTCCTGCTCCTGAAACAACACATGCCATTGCTGCAACAATCCGTGAAGCATTAAAAGCCAAGGAAGAAGGCAAGGAAAAAGTCATCTTGTTCAACTTCAGCGGACATGGCCTGATGGATTTGGTTGGTTACGACAAATACATGACTGGTCAGTTGTCGGATTACGAATATCCTGAGCATGAAATTGAACGAAATCTGGCCAAATTGGTAGGCTACCCCATGCCTAAATAGACATCTGATGCTCTTTAAATTTGCGTCTGACTTTGGGTGAGTCGCTAAAGATTAAAAAGACTTAAAGGAATTATGAACCTTTAAGTCTTTTTTTTGTAGTAGCCTTATACTCACTCTAAATCAGTGATTTCATGAAGAAAAGACATCAGAGCGATCTAATAAACTGGGAAAACGTTTGGAATCCGAAGAGTCTACTCCAAATTTTGGTCGGTGCAGGTATGGCTGTTTTTGCCATGAAAGGATTCATGATACCCAACCGGTTTATGGATGGAGGTGTTACAGGAATTTCTCTTTTGCTTCACGAAGCCTTTCACATCAACATCAGTCTTTTGGTGATTTTTTTTAACCTGCCATTTATCTACCTCGGTTATCAGAAAATAGGGAAAACCTTTGCTGTTCAAACAACACTTGCAGTCATCCTTCTGTCTTTAGGTTTACAATTCATAGACATTCAGCCTGTTACTACAGACAAACTGTTAATCGCCATTTTTGGAGGAATCCTTATTGGAACCGGTGTTGGACTGGTTATCCGTAGTGGCGGAGTGATCGACGGAGCCGAAGTAATTGCTGTATTTACCCGAAGAAGAACAGGCTTTTCGAACAGTGAAATCATCATGCTTTTCAATACGTTTATTTTTGCAGGTGCAGCCTTTCATTTTGGTTTGGAAACTGCCATGTATTCACTCATCACCTATTTTGCTGCTACCCGGGCCACCGATTATGTCGTGGATGGAATCGAGCAATACACTTCGATCAATATCATTTCATCACAACACGAAAGAGTAAAGGATTTTCTGGTTAATGAAATGGGCAAAGGAATTACTGTGTATAAAGGCGAAAAAGGTTATCTGCCCGGAAGTTTTGATATCAGGACAGATTGTGAAATCATAGTGACTATTGTAACCCGGCTTGAGATTAACCAAATACAGGATTCGGTCATGGAAATTGATTCCAAAGCCTTTATATATATCCAAAGCATCAAAGAAGCAGCAGGTGGAATTTTAAAAGCAAAAGGACATGCAAAATAAGCAGGCAATGAAAGTTTTCGTTCTCGATTTATTGAGAAACAATCTCCCTGAAAATTATTATTACCATAACTCCGCCCATACTATTTATGTCAGGGAAAAAGGTCAGGAGATAGGCCTTCAAGAGCAGTGTACCACTCAGGAATTGAAATTATTAAGCGTGGCTGCCTTATGGCATGATACCGGATACATAAAAACCTATAAGGATCATGAGGAAGAAAGTTGTTTGATTGCAAGACATCATCTTCCTGATTTTGGATATTCAACCGTTGATATCGATCTTATTTGTGGTATGATCATGGCAACGAAAATACCACAATTACCAAAGACAAAATTGGAAGAAATACTTGCGGATGCAGATCTTGAATACCTCGGAACATCCTCGTTCGAGGTCAAGTCAATAAGTTTATTTCACGAACTTCATTCGATTAATCCTTTGTTGACAGTAGAGAAATGGAATCAAATGCAAATCTCGTTTATTCAGAAACATCACTATTTCACCAGGTTTTGTATTGAAAACAGGGAGCCAGTCAAGCAGATTCATTTACGCAAACTGATTTTGGGAAGTCAATAAATCTATTCAGAAGGTTTTGAAGTTAAAGGACAGGATGCAAGTGAGCGATTTAATAAGTTAGGAAAGAGGAAAGAGGAAAGACCTGCCCGCCAGACTGGCCTACCAGAGGAAGGCAGGGGAAAAAGAAAAAAGGAAAGTAGGAATAGAGTATTTTCCTTATTCCTGTTAGATGTAGTTTAATTAAATATTATATAACAAATTAATAATTAATCTCTTAGCTATGTCCAAAAAAGTCATTGTAATAGGTGGTGGAGTTGCTGGTATGAGCGCTGCCCACGAATTGGTTGAAAGAGGGTTTGAGGTGGAAATTTTCGACAAACACCGGCTTTACGTAGGAGGGAAAGCCAGAAGCGTTAATGTCCCTTCGAGCAATTTACTCAACGCCCAAAAACACCTTCCCGGTGAACACGGGTTCCGCTTCTTTCCGGGATTTTACACTCACATTGTGGATACTATGAAACGAATACCCTTTGGGAATCAGCCCCAGGGAGTATTTGACAATCTTGTTGAGGTTGATCATGTAGGAATTTACCAGGCAGGTAAAAGAGGGATTTTTGCAATCGTAAATTTCCCGAAATCATTGGACGATGTCAAATCAACCATTGATACCCTGCATGCCGATACAGGCCTGACTTCCGAAGAAAAACAATTCTTCGCAAAAAAAATCTGGCAACTGATGACTACCTGTTACGACAGAAGACTCAGTGAATATGAAAAAATAGGCTGGTGGGAGTTTATGGAAGCCGACCGCTTTTCGGATACTTACCGGGCATTGTTGGTACAAGGTATTACACGAACTTTGGTGGCCGCCAACGCAAAAAAAGCAAGCACACGGACAGATGGTGACATTTTGCTCCAACTGCTCTTTAATATGACGAATCCGGGAAAACATACTGACAGGGTTTTTAACGGGCCCACCAACGATGTTTGGCTAACTCCATGGCTGACTTATCTTCAGGAAAAGGGTGTAAAATACACATTTAATCATACGGTTAAAAAACTGGAAATAGCCAACGGAAGTATTGCAGGTGTTTGGGTTGAAACTCATATTAATGGTAAGCCGGAGAAAACATTTGCCACTGCAGATTATTATATTCTGGCAGTTCCGATTGAAGTTGCAGCAGAACTGATATCAGAAGACATCTTAAAATCTGATCCGTCGCTTGAAAATATAATCAAGCTCGCGCCAAGTGTTGCCTGGATGAATGGAATCCAGCTTTACCTTTCAGATGTTATTGACGTTGTGCATGGACATTGCCTGTATGCTGACTCCCCCTGGGCTTTAACTTCTATTTCGCAATTACAATTCTGGAAAGACTATGATATGGATGACCGGTACAATGGTAAAGTGAAGTCCATATTATCGGTCGACATTTCAAATTGGGAAGACGATGGCCTGTTAGAATATGATATAACCGATAGCAACACCGGCGGTACTTTAAAGGTTAAAAAACAGGCAAGACATTGTACTTATGAAGAAATTAAAAATGAAGTGTGGGCACAATTAAAAGCAAGCATAAATGTTGATGGCAAGGTCATTTTGAAAGACGAACACCTGATACATTGGTATATTGATCATGATATTACGGTTTCGAAACAGGGAGATGACATGAATAAAGAGCCGTTATTAGTAAACACAGTAGACTCCTGGAGGCTTAGACCTGAAGTAAATACCAAAATCCCGAACCTGTTCCTGGCTTCCGATTATGTACGCACCTACACTGATCTGGCAACCATGGAAGGAGCAAATGAAGCTGCCCGTCGAGCGGTTAATTTTATTATCGACGCTTCCGGAGTCAAGGCTGAAAAATGTCAGTTATGGAACCTGCACGAACCTGAACTTTTAAAACCCATGCGTAACAACGACCAGAAAAACTATGACAAAGGTTTACCTTATCAGTTCCACCTGCCTTATTTATTAAGGTTTATTGGACAGTTCATTAAGTTTATTGTGATATTATTTAAAGATTAAAATGAAGCCTGTTTAATCATGATAATTAATAGTAAAACACAATTTATTCCTGAAAATCCTAAACCCGATAAGGAATATCAACGGAGAAAACGATTGGTTGAATTTGCCGTAATCATTACTTCAGTTTTTGCTGTTTTTTATGTTGGGGTGAGCTGGGTTGCAGGATTCCCGATGGGAATGAAAATAATGACCCTCTGTTTCATTGGCGACCTGGTCGCCCTGTTTTTATTGCGTTTTGGAGTAAATGCGTATGTCGTAGCCAATTTTTTCGGTGTGATTGGTTCTCTTTGCATTTTTGGATGCACCTGGTTTTCAGGAGGTGTTTATTCCCCTGTATTTCCCTGGCTGGTTGAAACGCCCATCGTTTTATTGTTGATAGCAGGCAAAAGGAATGGTTATGGCTGGGTGATCATTTCTCTTGCAATGGCTGTCGTATTTGGGGTATTGAGTTATTCCGGATTTTCATTTCCATACGGTTATAACAAAT
>TBL_comb47_HYPODRAFT_10001714_pt1 | contig 28066 bp, 35 predicted proteins | sample TroBogypolimnion_40_FD_10682 | JGI IMG/M metagenome (IMG submission 10682) | reverse complement strand
GCGGCTACAGGGACACTTTTAAATATAACAGATTACGCTCCTCAGGGGTCTAGCAAAACAGTTAATATTATTGGCGGCACAAACGGACTTGCAATAGTTGCCAACATCACCAATGGTGACTATAACAGTTTACAATCTAGTGGTGATATAGCATTATTGGCCACAGGCGCTAATATAGGTAATGTGGGATTTTCAATTATACCCTGGGCTGGGGCTACTAGCGGTATAAAGATAAACACAGTATCAAATGTAACTACTATAACTCTTGCAGCAACAACTTTGTCAATTACTGGAAATGTGACTACTGGAGTTGCCAATATTGCGGCAGGCAATATCAGTGTAACAGGCAATGTAACTGGAAATTATTTTGTCGGCACTGCTACGCATGCCTTATACGCTGACTTAGCAGAATGTTATCGTGCTGATGATGACTATGCTCCGGGTACTGTTGTGTCATTTGGGGGTGACGAAGAATTGACTATGAGCAGATTAGATAGTGATACAACTGTAGCTGGGGTGATATCCACAGATCCAGCTTACTTAATGAATTCTAATTTAAAATCTACTTATGTTGCCAAGTTGGCATTGACTGGCCGTACTCCCTGTCAAGTACAAGGAAGTGTGACCAAAGGAGCTATGATGATATCTGCTGGTAATGGTCGTGCCCGAGCCGAATCAAATCCTAAGTTAGGATCGGTCATAGGGAAAGCTCTGGAATCATTTAATGGTGATTTTGGAACTATTGAAATAGTCGTTGGAAGATTGTAATTATGCCAACACAGGTGGTTTGGACTACTCCCCCTGGCAGTTTAGGTACTATACCACAAGGTGTATTTTACCAAGTTGATCCACCTTTGTTGGCCACTAGTTCAGACAGTAGCCAGGTACATTATGAATTTATAGCCGGTGATTTACCTTCGGGTATGGGTTGTTTGGATAACGGCATTGTACAAGGTGTTCCGACTAATATCGTCACTGCCAATCAACAAATTGAGTCAGAATTAGTTCCGGCTGATGTTATATCCAAATTTGCCATACGTGCTTACACTACCAATACAGTAATGGGCAAGACAATAGTCACTGGATTTGCTGATCAAACATTTACTATGACAGTGGTATCACAGAACAGACCAAAATGGATTACTTTGCCGGGATCACTGGGAGAATTTTATAATGGTTCGGTATTGGTTCCAGGAATTCAATTACAATATACTAATGATAATACAACAGGTTTCCCGCCAGCAATAACCTTAGTGTCTGGTAGTTTGCCACCTGGATTGATTATTAGTTCTACTGGATTAATACACGGAACTATAGAACTAGAATCTAATAATACAAATGTATATTTCATATACACCTTTACCTTGAAACTAACAGATGGCGTAATTTCTGTATTTCAAACTTTTTCTATGAGTGCTATCAATACAGATATTTTTTCTGCTCCCACTACTGTATTAACAGCCGATACAACAGTTTGGTTAGCTAGTAATTCCGATCTTATTAGACCTATCATTATTAACGCACAAGGCAGCATTGGAACAATTCCAAGCAACAGTTATTTTGCCTATCAGTTTACAGGTTATTCAGACTCAATCTACACTATCAATTATCTAGGACATAATTTGCCGCCTGGCCTGTCTTTAGATTCTGTCACTGGTTTTTTGTACGGTACCGTTCCCTTACTAGGATTGACCGAAATCACTTATAGTTTTACTATTCAAGCTTATGACGCAGCATACCCCCAATTAATCAGTCAGCCTTTTCACTATGCTCTCACAGTGTCAGGCTTATTAAGCAACAGCGTGACTTGGCTAACACCTAGTTATCTAGGCACTATTGCCAACGGTGGCACTAGCATGTTTTATGTGTCAGCAATAAACTCGTCTGGACTGGCATTGACCTATCAATTATTATCTGGTAGCAATAGTTCTCTGCCGCAGGGATTGACTTTAAATCCGTCGGGTAACATTGTAGGTCGTGTAAGCTTTAATACATTTGCTTTAGATAAAGGCACTACATATTTTGATAATGACACAACTTCATTTGATCTCACATACACATTCACAGTCAACGCAGTAAGTGCCAATGGGTACGTTAATATTAATAAAGAATTCTCTATTAGAGTATTAAAAATATATGCTACTCCTTATAACAATATCTATGTGTTGTGTATGCCTCCCGAAAACAATAGACAGCAGATTAATAATTTATTGGAAAATAGAAGTATTTTTAATCCCTCACTACTGTATCGTCCCGATGATGCCAATTTTGGGTTAAGTACCAATGTAACTTATCATCATGCTTACGGATTATATTCTACCAGCGTGGATAATTATCTAGCTTCTCTAAGACTCAATCACTATTGGAAAAATCTCGTACTGGGCGGTATAGAAACAGCTCAAGCACTAGATCCAGTGACTGGTGAGGTGATATATGAAGTAGTTTATAGTACCATAGTAGATGATCTAGTTAACAATCAAAACGTCAGCGTAGGCAAAGATGTTGTTCTGGCCTATCCAGTTGAACCTCCTAACGTGCCCGAGGAAGTTCTCGTAGTTTATCCCAATTCATTGGACAACATGCGTAATCAAGTGATAGATACCATAGGACAGGAAAGCAACATGTTACCGTTATGGATGCTGTCAAAACAAACTAACGGCAATGTATTGGGATTTACCCCAGCTTGGGTAATAGCTTACACAGTACCAGGAGCTAGCGGCAAAATAGCTTATGAGATACAAAACACCATAGGTGACAGTTTGAATCTAGTGGATTTTGAAGTAGATAGATATGAGCTAGATGATTCACTATCTGTTAATTGGAATCTTGACACCCAAGAATGGGTTCCGACACCAGGCACTTCTACTACATTTGATGTGCTGTGGAATTATGACATTTCCATACAGTCAGGTGGCTATAATTACGGAATTGGCAGTCAACTTGCTATATCCGGAACAGATATGCTGGGCATCAATCCCGACAACTGGGCAATTATTACAGTTGCAGATGTTGACTCAAACGGAGCTATTACACAAATAATATATTATGGTACAGCGGCTTTTGCTGCCAATGGTCTTACTTTTTCTAATTTAGATAGTGCTACTTTTGTAGGATACGGATTAGGGGCAACGTTTAATGTCACTGTGGTTCCAGGGCGTCAAACAGTATTTGATGGCAACAGCTTACAGTTCAATATTCCAACTGACTTAAATACCAACACTGACGCTTATGACAAATATTTAATTTTCCCAAGACGAAACATATTAAGCGTGCCGGAAACCAACATAGCATTGTGGCTGAATAATCAATCACGCGCCATAGTTTGGTTAAATAATTCCAATATTGGAATCCCCTGGACTTCTAATTAACCTATAAATATACTAAAGAGATAAAAATGACCGTACCTTATAGTTTTGCCAATTCAACCACAAGCTTACAGCTAAGTGAGCTAGATGCCAATTTTGAAGCTGTCCAGCTTAATGTCGCAACGGCTAATACGGTTGTATCAAACATACAAGCTAACATCACTAGNGTAGGAAATCTCAGTAGTTTAACAGTAGTTGGAAATACTTACGCAAATATAGTGTTTGCCAGCACAGCGTCAATATCAGGTAATATTACTGTAGGCAACATTAACTCAGGTAATGTATCTGGAAATTATATTCTGGGTAACGGATATTTTCTTAGTGGCATATCGGGCGGCGGATACAGTTATAGTAACTCCAATGTCGCTAGTTATCTACAAGTATTAACCAGTAATGTGTCTACAGCAGGTAATGTCGCTGCCAGCTATTTTATAGGCAACGGTAGTCAGCTGAGTGGAGTTACTAAAAATTACAGTAACTCTAACGTGAGAAGTTACCTTCAAGTATTAACCAGTAACGTGTCTACAGCAGGCAATGTATTTGGCAGTTATATTTTAGGCAATGGGTACTATCTTAGCGGTATAACTGGCGGTGTTAACAACTACAGCAACAGTAATGTCACTAGTTATCTACAAAGTTTTACTGGCAATGTTTCTACTACTGGTAACATATCAGGCAGTGTGTTTTTTGGAAATGGCAGTCAACTAACCGGATTGCCAGCGGCTTATGGAAATGCCAACGTTTCTGCGTATCTACCAACTTATTCGGGCAATTTGTCGGCTAATAATATCAGTGTGTCGGGAAATGTAACGGCAGTAAATTTATCTGGACCCATATTTGCCACATATTCTGCGGCAAACAGCTCATTGACTAATCAAACAACAACAGTGCTAAAATATAATGGTATACTTGCTGATGACGGCAATTACTACAATTTTTCAAACGGGCAATTTACACCTCAAGTTCCTGGGTGGTATCAAGTAAATGCCAGTATGCTACCTCAATACGTATCAGGAACAGAAGAAATAGCAGCCGCATTAATACTAAACAAAAATGGTAGTGCTGTAGCGTCGGGACCACAAACTGTTTTGACATCTACTTGGGGAACAGTAACAAACAGCAGTGTCAGCACTTTAGTATATCTTAATGGCACTACTGATTATCTTCAAATATTGGCGGCGGTGTATTCTAATACAGGAGTTTGGCAGATAGGCGCATCAACAGGATGTTTTTTCCAAGCGGCTTGGATACGCGGATCATAAGATTTAATTCAGCTATTAAATTAGCTAAATATTAACATAACTAGGAATAAAAATGACGTCATTAATCAATCCAAATAATATAAATGGGGCTTATCCAGTCGCTGGACAAGATAACAATTCGCAGGGGTTTAGAGATAACTTTACTAATACCAGCACAAATTTTCAATATGCCGCAGATGAAATTACAGATTTGCAAAATAAAGTAATAGTCAATGCCCAATTATCCGGCGGAGCCGCTTTGTCTACTCAGAATAACATGAACAACGGTCCGTTGATCAATGCTTTATTCAGTGATTTTGCTACTCCGGCAGTGGCTTTGGGAATGCTCACTGGATCGGTAAATATAAATTACGCTTCAGGGCACTATCAAACCTTAACTTTGGGCGGACCAGTTACACTGGGATTTAGCAATTGGCCCATTGCCGGACAATATGGAGCAGTAGAAGTACAATTTACCATAACTGATCCAAGTACACAGTATATCACATTTCCCGCTGCAGTCAGTGTAAACCAGCAGATAGTAGGGTGGAATAGTTCTAATAATACATTATATTTTTCCAGTCCTGTTGTTGTTAAGTTTTCATTTGGTTCATCAGATAATGGAACTACCATTACAATCAGCGGCAATAATAAACTTCTTACCCCTTTCAACGCCAGCAACGAAACAGTAAGTACTAGTACTGCGTTAAGTTTATCTTATACAACAAGCTATATAAACACTTCNGGCGGAGCTATTGCAACTACTTTGGCATCGGGAGTTATAGGACAAATTAAAGTTTTGGCCATGACTAATTTTGTAGGAACAATGACTTGCCAAGTTGCGTCGGCATCTTGGCAATCAGGTGCGTCGGGGAATATTATTTTATCAAACCATGGTCAAGCATGTACTTTACTAATGTCAAATGGCAGTTGGATATGTATTGGCAACAACAGTGCCATTTTTAATTGACATTTTAAAATAAATTCTATATAATATACTATATGGAACATCCTTTAATTGGCAATATAAACAATCTAGAAGCTGAAGAACTCAGCTCTGTAGTTACACAACTCAATAAAAAATTAGCAATAGCCTATAGAATTGGCAATCATGATCTCTGTAATCAATTGAGAATGGCCATCGAAAGTTATCAAAACAAATATCAAGAAAAACTTAAGAAAAATCAAAAGGATACTGGATATGACGGAATGATAGACGTATCATAATGAATGTTAGACTAATATATCCAATCACTTTTAACGCAGGAGTTTATTTTCATAATCAATTGATAATGAACAACTACACTGCCAAGATTTTTATGATGACAAACAGCGAAAGTTCGTACATTACCAACATGGCGTTTGATCGTATCAAACACTTTATCTATAATGAAATTGATAGTTGTGTTTTTATTGCCGAAGACGATGTAGAACAAGCCAAAAAATTTATTGCCGCCGGCATAAATATCACCACACTGCCGTCTGAACCCGCTGATCAATTGATAGGCATTATGTTATTTTATAAATTATCAGCTATAACTGAAAACAAAATGTTAATAGGTGAAATTGAAATTAGCAGTCAGCTGGGCGACGGTATGATATACATACACAGCGAGCAAGAAAACATGAGTGACTTAATCGTTCCTGACTGGTGGCGTACATCTGACCTTACACATGCCGATCCTCAGTTGACTAATTCCGAAAAGATTGTTAAAATAACACAAAATAGTGTTTGGCGTGAGTTAGAATTGAATTGGGATAACCAAACGTCCAACACGGCCACAGAGTCAGGAAATACTGTGGTATTCGCTGATTTCAAAAGAACTGATGAGACAAAATAAATTTGGTGAAATGATTTTTAATGAAGATGATGTCTGCGACATTCTCATGAAAGGTCATGATGTTGACGTATTAAAAAACGTGTTAGTAGATGACTCGGTTAAAATCGAAGAAGCAGTCAAATTACTGGGACCTTTGCCGTTTTTCGTCAGCCAAACAAATGACGATACTGAGATAGCTGATTGGGATCGTAACAATCAAAAAAATTGGCACATGCCTCAACAGTATCGAGATTTGGACATAGCTCAGTATGTATTGGATCTGTGTGGCGATGATGAAGTAGAACTGCAGCGTGTAGGCGAAGAATTGCTATTGTACCAAGAACGAAATTTATTTGATTTATTGCGTTATTTAAAATATCTAGTAGATACAATGCGTGATAATCAATTAATATGGGGTGTTGGGCGAGGTAGTAGTGTGGCTAGTTTTATTTTGTATAAACTGGGCGTACACAGAATCAATAGCATCACGTATAAATTAAGCATTAGTGAATTTTTACGTTAAATACACGTATTAGGAGAAACAAATGACAACTAAAATATATAGAACCGCACGGGGCAAACAAGTTGATATAGGGTCTTTAAGACTACAGAATGAACATGTACGTGCTGTGGGAAATATGGGAGTTAACGCTCGCGGTGACCGGATAGACAGTCAAGGAAATGTTATAGATCCTATCAACAAACAGACTCAACGACGAATCAATAAACAAACAAACGTGTCGGGAGGTCCTGTACACTCAAGCTCAAAAGCTATTCAGAGAACTGTAGTAAATCCTGATATAGAAGAAGATCCATTGGGCCCATTAGATTCGATAGATCAACCGGATTTAATTCAGCCCGATCCAGTACAGCCCGCAATAGTACCTACTACGGTGCCCCAAGAAGAACCCGCCAAGGGAGGGTTAGCCGCGGCTATTGCACGTAGTCAAACAGTCAAGCAAGAATTAGAAAAAGCACCAAATACAAAACCACAAAATCTTAGGAAGATATGAAAAAATCTGCATTTGCCCCACATCAAATTAAAGAACTTCGAGTACTTAAAGACAACATTATAATTACAGACATGAACTTTGACGGAAGAAAGCTTCAAAGTGGCATTGTTCTGCTTGGTGACAACGGCAAAGGCTATGGTATACGCCCACGCTGGGGTCGTGTTTATGCTGTAGGACCAGACCAAACAGATGTAAAAGTGGGACAGTGGGTTATGGTAGCACACGGTCGATGGACACGTGGATTGGATATCGAAGATGAAACAGGCGCCAAAACTATACGCAAGATAGATCCTAACGACATACTACTGGTTAGCGACAGTGAAGAATGCCCACAGGACGACACACAAAGTGGGGCAGTTCATGTGGACAAAAAAGTCTAATGGGTTTTATAAAACCCAATCTTTCCCCGGCTTATCAAGCAATCTCTCACAGTTTGGAAGAAATAGCAAGCCCATACAACGACGGTTTTACCGGAAGCTATTGTAAAAGAGATCTTTATCTGTTAAAATGTTATTTAGAAGATGCTTATAAAGCATTGCCGACATTTACAGGAGAAAATGAGTGGGAACAAGAAAGACTGCTGGAAATACTGAAGAATTAACGTGTGAAATATGCCACAGAAGCATTCAAACCAAATGCGATTGGCGGCAAGGTCGCTGTCCCTATCGTCCCAGTTTGTTAGATAATATTTTATCTGACCCTTATAAATCAAGATTTTGGAACTTATTAAATTTCTTTCGTAGAAAATGATAGAACCTCTGCGAGATGATCTCATGGTTCAGCAACAGTTACCAGAAGAAAAAAATAAAGCAAAATTGGCGGCTGTAAAATTAGCAGGATATGATGTAAAACTAATATTAGATAAGGAAGAAGTATATGAATAAATTATGGACAGAATTATATCGGCCAAAAATAGCTTCAGAATATGTGTTTACTGACGAAAGCCAAAGACAACAAGTATTAAGTTGGATCAAACAGGGATCAATCCCGCACTTGCTACTAAGCGGTAGTCCAGGTACAGGTAAAACTACACTAGCCAAATTGTTAATCAATGAGCTGGGAGTAGATGAATATGACGTATTGTCAGCTAACGGTAGTAAAGATGCTCGTAAAGTTGAATGGGTCGACAAACTGATAGGTTTTTGCCAAACAATGCCATTTGGTAAATTTAAAGTAGTATTGATTGATGAAGCTGACTATATGAATATTAATAGTACACAGCCAGCACTACGTAATCTCATGGAAGACTATAGTGAAAGTGTTAGATTTATATTGACATGTAACTATCCCAACAAAATTATGCCGGCTATACACAGTCGTTGTCAGGGTTTCCATATTGAAAAAACCGACTTAACGGAATTTACTGCTCGTGTTGCTACGATATTAGTCACAGAAAATGTTGAGTTTGATCTAGATACATTAGACAGTTATGTTAAGGCTTCTTATCCAGACTTGCGTAAATGTCTTAATTTGGTACAGCCTAATAGCATTACTGGTACATTGGCAATTCCAGGAGAGAACGATTCGGCAGTTAAAGATTGGAAACTGGATGCTGTTGCTTTGTTTAAATCTGGAAAAATTAGCGAAGGCCGCAAAATAATTTGTAGTCAAGCCAGCACAGAAGATATGGATTCAATGTTTAGATGGTTCTACGACAACCTAAATCTGTGGAGTCAGGATACTGAAAAACAAGACCAAGCTATCACTATCATACGTAACGGATTGGTTAATGCTGCCATGGTAACAGACGCCGAAATCAATATCTCGGCAACACTTTGTGAGCTTACTAATCTATGAGATATTTAATGTTTCAATATTTAAAGAAACCCACGGGACAGTACGATGAAGCAATGAGCTTGGGCGTTAAACTTAAAAAACGTGACTTGCAACTGATGGGAGTGATATTAGATTTTAAAGAACTCAAGGTATTACAATGTACCATCAATGGCGAAGCCATGCCCAAAGAGTGGGATCGCATAGTTAGCTATTACTATGAACACTATACAGCTACAATTGAACGTATGTTCCAAGAAAATGGACATCCTATCAGCATTAAATCAGATACAGATGTAGCCCAAACGTAGTTGGATTCTAACTAATTGAGAATAAAATGAAAGATAAAATAATTTTGTCAGATGTAGATGGTGTTTTACTAGGGTGGGAATATGCTTTTGATATATATTTAAACCAGCATGGTTTTAACAAAGTCGAAGGCGGCGAATACAAATACGATATAGGAAAAAAATATGGTATTGATTATGAACAAGGACAGAAATTAATCAAATTATTCAATGAAAGTGCGGCAATTGGATTTTTGCCAGCGTTAAGAGATAGTATGTATTATGTTAAAAAATTAAACGAAAAACATGGATATAAATTCCATGTTATTACTAGTTTAAGCAAAAACAAAAATGCACAAGATTTACGCAAAATGAATCTACGAAAACTATTTGGTAAACAAACTTTTGAAAAATTTATATTCTTGGACACTGGTGCCGACAAAGATGATGCTCTTGAAAAATATCGTGACTCTGGGTGTTGGTGGATTGAAGACAAAACTTTGAATGCCGAAACTGGGTTAGCTGTGGGATTAAACAGTATACTAATGGAGCATGGTCATAACCTTGATTATAACCATCCTAAAATTCCTAAAGTGAAAAACTGGCAAGAAATTTACCAGTTAATCACAAAAAAAACAGACTAATTAATCAGAGTAAAGGCGTAGCACACTATCAATAATCTTGTGCCGCTGTATGTCTCGATTGTCTAAATCACATACAGCTATACCCTTTACACCTCCCCTCTGTAATCGTTCGCATAAATCTACTAGGCCATTACTACCTCTTTTGTGATCTGTCTGACTGGCATCACCGGTTATTACAATCTTACTACCTTCCCCAATACGTGTCATAAGCATCAATACCTGTTCGGGGCTACTGTTTTGAAATTCATCAGCAATTATCCAACTATTTCGAAATGTTCTACCTCTCATGAAAGCAAGCGGAGCTATTTCTATCTTGCCATCTTCCATCATGGCTGTGATATCTTGTTGACGATAATACTCGCGTAGTATGTCAGTTAACGGGCGCACCCAAGGATCCATTTTTTGATTTAGATCTCCGGGCAAAAAGCCATGTTTTTCTTCTGCTACTTCTACTGCTGGACGTGTTAATACTATACGTTCTACATCTCCTTCTCTAAATGCTTTTACAGCAGCCAACACGGTTAGATAAGTTTTTCCTGATCCTGCTGGTCCTGTAGTTACCACTATATGTTGATCGAAACTTTGTAAAGCCAATACCAAACGCTCTTGATTTTTGGTTCGAGGAACGAGATCAATAGGACGTTGCTTTATGGGTTTTACTTGTTCAAAGTTTATAGTGTTTTCTTGGTATGTCATTTGACGTTTCTGTGATTTTAAAGCTCGATTTCTACTCAAGTGTGACTCCATTTGTAGTTAAGATGTGTTTGATAGCACCCTGCCATCCCAAGTATTTAAACTATATAAATTATTCATTTAATGTGCTTACATAATGAAGGTTAAAACAGATAAGTATTAAGCTACACTGAACATTCTACATTCTCTGCACATATTCCATAATAAGCTAAATACTAAACTATGGCAAATAAACCTTTTGACAGCGACTTATTCAAAGATCATGCCGACTACTGGCAAGTCGCTGAAAACATTAAAAACCTTTATCTAAGCGAAGGTAGCTTGTTGACTCTTTTGGATTTTGAGAGAGTATTAGATGAACTAGATGTTTATGCGTTCAAGAATTGGATCATAGGTGAATTAGTTCAAGGTCCTACAGTGAGCAAGTATAAAGTATCTTGTGTGTTTCTCTGGCCGGAAAAATTGATGCCTGATCCCAGAGGGGCCCGTAGACTTTTGCCTTTTGACTGCGACGTAAAATTCAAAAGAACCAACATGAAGTTGCCCATAAAGATAGAAGATCCGTCAGACTATCGTCCTGGAACTAAAGTAGCCAAGATTATAGAAAAGAAAATATGGTTAGTGGAAATAACCATGCCTAAAACTCTGTTAAGCGATATAAGAACAGGCAGTATTGAACTGGAAAATCAAGAGATAGACTTAAAAGATTTAGATACCGCTTATCAAGAAGATTTAGATAGACAACAATCACACCCTAATAACAATGAACAACAACCATCTATACAAACCATTCCCCAATTCTAATCTCCCAGTCTTTGAGAGTTTAAATTACAAGGACATGGAGGGCTTGATAAAGCCTGAAATACATGTTGACGAGTTCACTAGTAAAATGGGCGACGATGACGACATAATTGTTGTGAGTTTTTATGTACGTAATCCACAAGCTGCCAAAGATCTCATGGTTTGGTTTGAAAAAGGATATGATTTTGTTATAGACGCAGATCGCAGTCCTGGAGAGATAAAACCCAATCGTTACTTGGTTTATGTAGAAATACGCAGACGCAGCACAGCAGGAGCTCATGTAGAGCAGTTATTAAATGATCTTTCTACTCTCACAGAGTTTGAACTAAAAGATTGGCATATGAAGTACAATGAAAAACACGTGCCATTTAGTCAAGAAGAATTTGAACGCATCGTTCCCTTATCTCCCAAAAAGTATCGTGAAACACATGACGGAGAATTGAACGAAATGCGTGTAGCTGCCGGGATACCAACAAAACCCGTATACGAGCGTGACAACGCAATTATCAGTTTGCAGGCTGCCGCCGGTCTCATTTAGCATTGACTTTGTTTACTGTCTAATATATAATATATTTTTAGGCACATCATGGCGGAAACACATTCTAGAAGTTTTTTCAAAGCTGTCAGCTGGAGACTAACAGGAAGTTTGGATACATTTTTGATCAGTTGGGTAATTACTGATCACTTAGCCATGGCTGGTAGTATAGCATCCATTGAAATAGTCACTAAGATTGCTTACTACTGGTTACACGAACGAATCTGGGATAGAATAAAATGGGGCAAGAAAATGTCTAAAAGAATATTGATCATGGGATTGCCCGGGTCAGGAAAAACTACTCTAGCCCAAAGTTTAATAAAAGAATTACAATCAAAAAACAAAACTGTAGCTTGGATCAACGCCGATGAAGTACGTAAAAACAACGATGATTGGGATTTTTCAGAAGAAGGGCGCATAAGACAAAGCATTCGTATGCGTACATTAGCTGACGAGTTTGAAACTGATTATGTTGTGGCTGATTTTGTGGCGCCGTTGCCTAAAATGCGTGATAATTTTGCGGCTGATTATACCATTTGGGTAGATACTATAGAATCAGGTAGATTTGAAGATACCAATAAAATGTTTATTACTCCTGACAAATTTGATTTTAGAGTGATTACCCAAGATTCTGACCCTTGGGCTAAATTTATATGCTCTAATCTATAGCAATAAAACTTACATAATCTTGGAATAAATACTGGTACACTTTCAAAAGGTACCAAAGATGCAGATTACTCAAGAACAATTAAATCAAATACTACACGGCAATGCTTATGTAGAAGATTGGTGCGACGCACTAAACAAGATATTTCCAGACTATAACATCAACACCCCGCGCCGCGCGGCAGGATTTATAGGACAAACTTATGTAGAATCCATGGGATATACAGCATTACATGAAAATTTAAACTATCAAGCAGCCAGTTTATGTCGTGTTTGGCCTAGATTATTTCCCAATATGGATATTGCCAATCAATACGCACATCAGCCAGAAAAAATAGCCAATCGTGCTTATAGTAGTCGTATGGGTAATGGTGACGAGGCTTCAGGCGATGGTTGGAAATATTGCGGTCGAGGATTGATACAAATAACAGGACATGATAATTATCAGTCATTTGCGGATAGTTTACAAATGAATATCGATGATGTTCCCGAGTACTTGACCACATTTGAAGGAGCTGTACAAAGTGCCTGCTGGTTTTGGGAAAACAACAATTTAAATCAATTTTGCGATGCTTGGGATCTAAAGACATTAAGCGTTAGAATCAACGGCGGAACACTGGGATTAGATGAACGCGAACAACATTGTAACTTCGCATTGCAAGTATTAGGAGCCTAATGTTTAGTTTTGTGGTCAATCATCTATTAGGACATATTCCAGTTTGGATATGGCCTTTCACGGCAGGAGCTGGCTGTGGCGCATACATTATTGCCGGTATACTTCAAAATTTCCCCAATTTCAAACCTTGGATGATATTTATAAGACCTATTTGTATATTAGTAACTGTACTGGGTATTTTTATGTACGGTGGGGCCGGGGTGGTTGCTATTTACCAAGTACAAATATTAGCCAAAGAAAATGAAATAAAAGTGGCACAGCAAGCTAGCGATGATGCCAATATTGCTTTGGGAATCGTAATGAGTGGGCAAAAAACTATTGTGATTCAGAATAAAACTGAAATATCAAAACGTATAAAAAAAGTACAACAACAGATAGATAAAGATTGTAGTATTATAGATGCCGAAGCTTGGGAATTGTACAACGATGCCGTTTATAATCGGGTGACCAAATGAAAAGATTAATGTTTGTTTGTTTGTATCTGTTATCAAGCTGTGCCAGTCAAGAGCCCATAGTTCAACCATCTTGGCCATCTGCTCCGTCGGCACTGTTTGAACCTGCGGAAAAACTAAAACCATTAGGCGACGATCAACATCGGTTAAGTGACCTAATTGAAAATGCCAACATCAATTATTCCCAATATTATCTACTGAAGGAAAAATATGAAGCTTGGCAAAATTGGTACGACACACAAAAGAAAATATGGAACGGAATAAAATGAAAAAACTGATTGTATTGTTGGCTATGTTAATCACAGGATGTTCCACTATTAAGGACAGTTATCTCATGACCAAATTTGACGCCAATGAGTATCAACTGATTACCCAAATAAGAATAGATTCCAGATACAGTATAAATGATTGTGATAATTTTTTTGCCGCTAAAAACGATGCCGCAGTAGTGGCCAAAGAAACTGAGCTGTTCGCATTGTACAGCGAACATTTGCCGCATAACGGTGATAGTTACAAAGCCGCGCAGGCATTAAACGAAATAGCACAGGGGTTAGTTAAACGCTATACCGCAGGAGAAAAGGTAAGCACACAGTTCTGTAAATTAAAGTTTGAAGGAATAGAACACAGTGCAGATTTAATACAAACAGTACTTGGAGGAAGACCTAGATGAGTTTAGATGAAATTTATGCTGGCTTAGACCAGTTAGCAAATTGCGGAGACGACACATTTGCCAATGCCGCAAAATATGTAAAAGAAACATCTATAGCAGCACAAGCAGGGCAAATGACAGCCAGTGAGCTGACAGAAACTATGCAGGATATACAAAAGCAGATGATGATAATTGAAGACATAAACCAGCTTCAGTATAAAGAACATCTGAACACACTGATTAATGGTATTATTACCGTGGCCAGTTTTGCTTTATAATAAGGAAATAAAATGGGATTACTAACAATGTTTAAAGGGAAAAAAATTATAGATGCTGTAGAAACAGAAGTTCAAACTGTAACAGCATTTATGGAAAAGGATCTTAAAGCTATTTTTACCGAAGCTAAAGAAGTAGCACTACGTTCTAACGAGCGTGTGGCTAACCTCAAAGCTGAACTTCAAAAGGCATTGATTAGAAGTAAAAACTTTCATCAGGCAGCTATAGAAGCAGCCAATGCGGCAGCTGATAAGGCAAAATCCGAAGCAACAGCATTTGAAGCGGCAGCCAAAGCGCATACCACTGATATGTTAACACAGTCTAGTCAAATTATAGATCCAACTCCAGATACACCACCGGTAGTAGATAACACAACTGATACAACACAACAATAAAAAACAAAAGGAGCTACTATGTCGCACCGACATCGAAATGTAATAAAAACTACAAACGAAAAACCGCAAGAAGATTGGATGACTCGACGTTGGAGACCTTTAATGGGGTATATCTACATGGCTATTTGCGCCTGCGACTTTATATTATTCCCAATGCTATGGAGTATGACTCAAGCTGTCTATCATATTATTCCGTTTGTACAGTGGCAACCATTGACACTACAGGGTGCTGGGATGATACATATTGCGTTTGGTGCTATATTAGGTATTACAGCGTTTGGTCGAACAAAAGAAAAATTAGCAGGTGCTGAACAAGGTGGGATTGACCTTGGCCCTGGTACAACATATCAACCTCCGAGTATGGGCGGCATGAATTCTGGTATGAACACTGGTATGGGCGGCATGAATTCTGGTATGAACACCGGTATGGGCGGCATGAATTCTGGTATGAACACCGGTATGAGTGGAGGGTTTGGTTCACAAACAAACAATTTCGGATCAACAACTACCGGAGCCTTTGGATCAGGCACCCCAACAGCACCGACAACAAGTGGATTTTCGACTCCATCAGCTGGTAGTAGTCCGTCAGGTTTTGGCGCAGGATTTGCGAATCCCAGTCCTACTACCAACAATGTTACTGATACGCAGGTAAATGTTGTAAACATCAATGAGAATGTAACTACAGTCTCTAAACCTAAACCAAAAGGTCCCCCGCAGTTATTTCCGGAGAAATAAAATGAAATTATTATCAATTGCAATATTATCTTCATTGTCTTTGACAGTGTCAGCTGTAGAAACTCAGCGAGTATGTCACGAAGTAAAAAATAAACAAGTGTGTAAGACTATAAAGATACATAAAAAGTTTGATGGTAAACAAATACCCCAACCTAAAAAATAATTGTATACTTGGTAAGTTAGTATAATTACTATAATGAGTGACCATTATTCTACGTTGGGCGTATCACGCGATGCTTCTTCGGACGATATCAAAAAAGCTTTCCGCAAGTTAGCCAGTCAGCACCATCCAGACAAAGGCGGGGAAACTACAAAGTTTCAAGAAATACAAGCCGCTTATAGTGTTCTAGGCGATGAGCAAAAACGTGCCGAATATGATAGACCTCAAGGACCACAGTTTCAATTTTCAGGAGGCGCAGGACCTTTTGATTTTAATAACATATTTAATATGTTTGGTCAACAATTTCACCAGCCACAACCCCAACGCCAGCAGTTACGTATGTCTTTGTGGGTGACATTATTAGATATAGCACAGGGCGGCAAACGTCCAGTGTCAGTGGGCACCAATCATGGTGTTATGAATATAGAAATAGACATTCCCACTGGAATAAACGATGGGGATCATGTGCAATACGGAGGATTAGGCCCAGGTGGTTCGGATTTAATAATTCAGTTCCGCATACACCCCAATCCTAAATTTGAACGCAATGGACTTAATTTAACCACTGATGCCACTGTAAGTATATGGGATTGTTTGGTAGGTGGCGAAACACAAGTGCGTGATGTGTTCAATAATCAATTTACAATAACCATTCCCCCATTGACTCAACCGGGAAATCTCATGCGTCTTAAAGGCAAAGGATTGCCGGCTCGGAACACTGCTAGCGGAGACTTATTGGTACGCATCCAAGCTCAAGTTCCTAAATTTATCGATCCGGATTTGGTAGAAAAAATCAAAGAAACACAAAAAAAATCATCGTAATACTTGTTCTTATAACAAAAATAATATATACTGTGTATGTATCATAAAAAAAGGACCGGGTATGAATCATAATCAAGAAATTGAACAGATAATTTCTAACGCAGTAAAAATAGCCAAAGATATGAATCATGAATATATCTTAACTGAACATGTTCTACTGGCGCTTATACGACATGAACCGTTTAAAAAAGTATTAGTAGCCTACGGCACCGAAGTTAGTTTGTTAGACTTAGAACTAGAGGCATATCTTCAAAGTATTACTAGTCTTGTTACTAAAAACGCTGCGGCTCCCCGAAAGACTCAAGCTCTTGAACGCTGTTTTAATCGGGCAATGACTCAAGTGTTGTTTACCGGTCGGCGTACTATGAATACCGGAGATGTTTATCTTGCCATGATGGGAGAAAACAATAGTCATGCTCACTATTTCCTCATGAAATATAATGTAGATAAAGCAGACTTTTATCAGTTTTGGAAAAATAATTATAATCATAATGACGCATCTATAAACAGCAATCAAGCTGACGAAATACTAACTGAATACTGTACTAATTTAACTAAACTAGCAGAGCAAGACAAACTGGAACCCATGATAGGTCGCAGTCAGGAGTTAGATGAGATGATAACTGTATTGGCACGTAAATTTAAAGCCAACGTTTTAATGGTAGGTGATCCCGGAGTAGGAAAAACTGCCATAGTAGAAGGATTAGCCCAGGAGATAATTAAAAATCGAGTTCCTAAATTTTTATCGGGCTACGAAGTATGGGGTATGGAAATTGCTTCCTTACTAGCAGGAAGTAAATATCGCGGTGAATTCGAAGAAAAATTCAAACAGGTAATCAGTGCTTTAGAGACCAAAAAGAACTGCGTATTGTTTATAGATGAAGCGCACACTATGAAGGGAGCAGGAGCATCGACTCAATCCTCTCTAGACTTTGCCAACATGCTCAAGCCAGCTATTACCAAAGGCAACTTAAAGATTATTGCCAGCACAACTTGGGAAGAGTATTATGAATCGTTTGAAAAAGATCGTGCCTTGATGCGTAGGTTTCATCGTGTCAGTATTGACGAACCCACGCCAGCAGTGACAGAACAAATATTGTTGGGATTAAGCCCAAGACTGGAAACTTTTCACAACGTATTGATAGACACAGAGGCTATCACAGCCGCAGTTGAACTTAGCGGCAGATACATTCATGACAAAAAAAATCCAGACAAAAGTATTGATTTATTAGATGGTGCCTGTGCTAAAGAACGTGTTAAGGATCTGGGTAATGTTACCATCAATAAAGAAATGATTATGGAGCAGTTGAGTCGTATTACAACTGTGCCATTAGATCGTTTACAAAATGAACGCAGTGCCAGCATTGTGGGGTTAGAAGATAAGATAAAAGAAAAATTATACGGTCAAGATGAAGCTGTAGACAGTGTGTTAGAACGTGTGTATATTAATTTTTCTGGTATCGGCAACGACAACCGGCCTATCGCTAGTTTCTTGTTCCTTGGGCCTACCGGTACAGGTAAATCTGAACTGGCCAAATTGCTCGCGGATAATCTAGATATGAAATTACTCAAGTATGACATGAGTGAATATCAGGAACGTCATACTGTTAGTTCATTGATAGGAGCTCCTCCGGGCTATGTAGGCTTTGAGGATGGCAACGTGGGCGGTGGTAAACTCATCAGCGATTTATCTAAAAATCCTTACTCTATATTGTTGTTTGATGAAATTGAAAAAGCTCATCCGGATGTAATTAATATTATGTTGCAAATGTTAGATGAGGCTAGAATCACAAGTAGCAATGGCAAAACAGTCAATCTCAAGAACAGTATCATTATTATGACCAGCAACTTAGGTGCTAGAGACAATGAAAATAATAATATTGGATTTGGGCAGGCGTTTGAAAAAACTGGAAGCGAAGACAAAGCCATGAAGGATTTCTTCAAGCCAGAATTAAGAAATCGCATTGATCAAATTTGTAAATTTAAAAAGTTGGATCAGTTGGCTATCAAGAAGATTGTGCTTAAATTTGTTGAACAATTACAAACTAGCCTCCAAACTAAAAATATTAAACTTAATCTTTCGGAACCTGTTATCAATATGTTGGCTGACAAAGGATACGATAGCAAGATGGGAGCCAGACCGCTTAATCGCAAAATAGATGAGTTGATACGTGTGCCGTTGAGTAAAAAGATATTATTTGAAGAATTAAACAACTGCTCTGTCAATGCTATGCTTGTAGATGATAAAATTGATTTCAATATCGTATTAAATCATACCATGCTAAAAATTGATAGTGAAGGATTTATAATCCCAGATGAACAAACTTAAATTTAAACAGATACCCAAAGATAGACTTTTCTACGATAAATGGGAATACAGTATTAAATTTACGCTAGAAGAAGTCACTGCGATGCATTCCTTAGATCATCTAAGGATAGACGAAATATTGAATCGTAGAAAAGCTTGGCGGCAGCAAGCGGCGAAAAGAGCTTCCTGGAATAGTCCCCAAAGTTCAATGCTGAGTCGAATGGGGTTAGGTCCTGACTGGCCTACTATAACTGAAGGAACTTATCACAGATTACACAGCTTTTTAGATATTCTATTGCTGTGTAATTTTAAATTTAAGTTAGTTACTAGTATGAGTACAGGATGGATTTATTCAAACGATATCAAACTTATAGAAGATCTGAGCAATAACAGCATTATCACTGAAAAATCTTATAGCCAAGCTGTGGTAAATCGTCCCAAAGACACTATAAAGTTAAAAAATGCTCGTCATATATATCGTAGTTACTTTAAAGAAAAAAAATTGTCTGCTGAAGAGAAAAATAACATCAAAAATTGGTTGTTTGGTCAAACCAATGTAAGAATAGGTCCCAGTCTGCGCCAGTGTTTGGAGACTGACACCAAATATTTTCGAGAGTATTTCTTTATAGATCATGATACAGAATCCTGTGTCACTATGCTATGTTTGATACAACCAGGGTTACTTAGGAAAACAGTACAGATAATTTCGGCATAAATATTATACAATGACTATTTTTACTACACAAACTCTGTTACCCACAACTATATATGATGGAACTACAAATATTATTATAGGTACCGCTGTACCAGCGGCTAACTATTATGGTGGGCAAGGCAGCGCTCAAACTGCTTTGATACAGGTTACTGGATTTATAGGAAATATCACACTTCAAGGAACACTCAACGACTGGACTGAGCAGGCCTTGTGGTTTGACATAGAAAGTTACGGAAATACGTCAACTCCCACAACTGATTCCACTGCTATCAATATGATAGGTAATTTCGTGTGGATACGTGCTAAAGTAACAGATTTTACAGGTGGCACGATTAATTCAGCCAATTTAGTATATTAATATGAAAACAATGGTAATTTATCCAGGACGTTTTCAGCCAGCTCATTTGGGACATAAATCTAGCTATGATGCCATAGCCAAACGATTTGGGGCAGACAACGTGTATGTAGTTACTTCAAATGTTGTTGCTCCTATAAAAAATCCATTTAGTTTTGAGGATAAAGTTCTAATGTGGACCAAGATGGGAGTGCCTGCCAGTCACATAGTGCAGGTACGCAATCCCTACCAAGCACAAGAAATAGTAAAAGATATTCCTGATCCAGAAAACACAGCACTCGTCTTCGCAGTCAGTCAAAAAGATATGGAAGGTGTTGAATCTCGTTTTAAATTTGGAACTAAAAAAAATGGTGAACCCAGTTATATGCAGCCGTATCCTGAAAAAGGAAAAAAACTACAGCCTTTAACCAAACATGCTTATGTTATAATCACACCCACTACCACTTTCAAAGTGCGTGGTAGAGACGCCAATTCAGCTAGTGCCATAAGAGATATGTATAGTAATGGCAGTGCTGGGGACAGAGAACAGATAATACATGACCTGTATGGTATAGATGATAGTCATATCAAAGACATATTTGACAAGAAATTAGGGGTAGGCAAAAAGACCCGTGATATTGTCATACAAGAACCCCCAGTGGATGCCAATGTGCTAGATACTCCGGCACCTTTACAACGTGAGCACAAGGAAAAACTTAAGAAATTATTAGAATCTACTATATATGCTGAACGCATAGCTCAGCACTGCTATCGTCCTTTCAGGGAAGATCTTGTACTGGATTATATAGACGAACGAAATCACCATATAACTTATTAGCAACATCCTAGAAATATTACATCGAGTAAACTTCTCATTAAATAATAGCACAATTTTTATAAAGGAAAATCATGGTATCTACTCAAGGCGCTGATTTAACAGCCGAAGCAACACAAGCAATCCCAACAACTGAGGCTCCGTCGGCTCCGCAGCAGGGACAAATTCAAGTCAACATTGACTATCTTAAAACTACACGCGTGCATATATGTATGCCTTGCTATGGTGGCATGTTAACAGAATCTACTTTTATGAGTTATATCAAGTGGGCCAATACAGCACGTCAATTGGGCATAGACTGGACTATGGAAACTATGACTAACGAATCTTTGATCAGTCGTGCTCGTAATACGTTAACGGCAAAATTCTTATCTAATCAAGACAGCACACACTTAATGTTCATTGATGCTGATATTGGTTGGGAGCCATGGCACTTGCTAGTATTGTTAAATCGTGATGTGGATGTTATTGGCGGATTGTATCCGATGAAATCATTACCAGTTAAATGGTGTGTCAATGGATTTGATGGAGCAGAAGAAGGACCAGATGGTCTCCAGGAAGTTACTAAAACTGGCACTGGTTTCTTATTAATGAAACGTCATATATTTGAAAAACTCAATGCTCACCCAGCAGTGAAACCATTCAATTCAGATATTGGACTTCCGTCAGAGCTCAATGTTCATATGAAAACATACTTTGACACAGCAGTACGTGAAAATCGTTACTACAGCGAAGATTGGACTTTCTGTGAAAACTGGCGTGACCTAGGTGGCAAGATATGGGTAGACAAGCGTGTTTTACTAAAACATACCGGAACCTATGTATTTGACTATGCTACACAGGATCAACTGTACAAAGATCTACACAATCTGGCACTTAGCAATCAACAGCCAGTGAGTCCTTTGGCTGTACCAGCTCAATCTGTAGATGTTCAGCCAGCTGTTACCAAATCAAATGCTGAGATTTCTGTCCCAGTACCTAAAAAAGCCAAATCTAAAGTAGTTGCCAAAGTTAAAAAAGCTGAGTAAACTACGTAGTATATAAACGGACAAGGGCCGCTGACGTTGTTAGCGGCTTTTGTTTTTTTGCACTAAATATTAGATATGAACATATATCAATTAGAATCTTTCAAACTATCAGATGCTGTTAAGTTCCATAACAAGCTGAACCCAAAATTATGGGATCGCAGAGAACATCTAATTCCAGAGATAAAAGAACAGTTAATGACCATAGCAGAAGATTTCGCACAATTTTTAGGAGTAAAAAATCTAGATATTAAAGACGTAACTGTATCGGGAAGTAATGCCGCATATTCTTATACTCCTCATAGCGATATAGATCTACACCTAGTGGTAGAATTTCCCCAATCAGAAAATTATGATATTTTCAGAGAACTAGTTGATGCCAAAAAATCCATCTACAACAAAGAACACGATATAAAAATCAAAGGAATTCCTGTAGAATTGTATGTACAGGCCAGTGACGAAGAACATCATAGTCAAGGCATTTATAGTTTAATACAAAATGATTGGCAACAGATACCTAAACGCAGCAAAGCTGATATAGACGATGTCAGTGTTAAGAGCAAATATAAAGATCTCAGCAAACGTATACGAGAAGCTGTGAAATCTAAAAATCTAGAACACATGAATGCGATAGCTGACAAATTAAAAAATTTCCGTAGCGCCGGATTGGCAAATCACGGTGAATTTGGTCCAGAGAATCTCGCATATAAATTGTTGCGTAATCGAGGGGACTTAGAAAAACTCTTTAAGGAACGTGCTAAGATTAAAAGTCAAGAGCTAAGTTTAAAAGAACGTGATGTGGAACCTGTAAAGTACGGCTATGGTACTGACTACATAGAAGAAGTTGGCATAACACCCGATGGAACCAATCCAACTACTTGTCAATTTACCAATGAAGAAATACCCGAAAGTAAGTCTGACGAAGATGTGGTACGTAATTTTACAGAGTTCTGTGTACAACAATTAGGTCTTGAAAAAGATATATCATTGAGATTACGTCGTGACCCTGCTTGGAGTCAACGTAACAAGACATTTGGTAGATATAACGGCATGACTAACGAATTAGAAGTAGCAGTGGGAAATAGACATATTATGGATATACTGAGAACACTGGCCCATGAATTAGTACATCAGCGACAACATGAAGTTATGTCTATGCCAGACGATGCCGGTGAAGATGGCAGTGAGTGGGAAAATGAAGCTAATGCTCGAGCAGGTGTACTAATGCGTAGATACGGAAAACTACATCCTGAGTTATTTGCTTTTACCAGCTTGAACGAGTCTTTTGATAGCCCTTATAGATTGAAATGGGAAAAGGGCGAGTTTGGAGACTACGATGCTTACACTTATCTGCCCGATGGTTCGGTATTAAGTATCATGTTCAATCAAGAGGACGAAGACCACTACACTATAGAATTCTACAGGAACAACAGCCAAGATGTCACAGGTGAAGGTGATGCTCAAAAAATATTTGCTACGGTTTTAAGTGCTATTCAACGTTTTTTAAAAACCAAAGCACAACCAAAATATATATCATTCACTGCGGCAAAAAACGAAGCACGAGACAGCAGAAGCAGTTTATACACGGCGCTGTTTCAACGCTATGCTCAAACCTGGGGCTACAGATTGAAAAATATCATAGACGGACGTACAGCAATGACATTTGATTTAGTCAAAATTAATCAAAACGTAGCAGAAAGCAGTGGATATATTCCCACAGCCGCCGAAGCCAACGATCCTAGATATAAAATGGCTTTGACAGTTGATGTACGTCCAGGGGCAATAGGACGAGCAGCCAACGCATTTTTATTAGATACAGACAGCCAAGGACATCCGCAGGTTTTACGCCCAGATGGCAAAGTACATCGCATGTCTAATACCAGCAGATATAATCTGGCAGAAGAATTTGATCTTGAAAAAGAATTAGAAGAAGGATGGCGATCAACTTTAGCAGGAGCAGCCACTGCCGGAGCATTAGCTTTCGGAGCGCCAACTCCTACGGCAGTATCTACAGCACCACAAACAACTACACAACAGGCGGCTCAACCACAAACATCGCAAGCACCTGCGGCCAAAACACTACAAAAAACAGCAGAAGCTTATGGATTAAAGGGCACAGAACTAGCCGCGTTTATGTCTCAGTGCGCCCACGAAACTGCGAATTTCAGCACACTCAAAGAATTTGGGGGCAAGCGTGATTTTAAAAAATATGACATCAGCTTCAACCCTTCTAAAGCCAAACGTCTGGGTAACGTTAACCCAGGTGACGGTAATAGATATTCTGGTCGTGGGTTTATACAATTAACAGGAAGAGAAAATTATCGACGAGCAGGTGAAGCATTAAATCTGCCACTAGAGCAACATCCAGAGTTGGTAGAACGTCCTGATATAGCTGCCAAAGTAGCAGTATGGTACTGGCAAAATCGGGTACAACCCAATGTATCTGATTTCCGTAATGTTAGCCAAGTTACCAAACATATCAATCCTGGTATGGCAGGATTGGCAGATCGCAACGCCAAATTTAAAGAATATATGTTAGCAATGAACGACCCAACAACAGGAAAAATATAAGGACCAATATTATGAAAGCATACGAATTTATAAACGAAACCACATTAGGTGGGTTTCAAGTTAAACCATTACATATCGAGGATCAAGAAGTTGACGAGGCTATTGGACTTAATGCTCCTCATCGTCGTATGAGTCGTGACGAGTTACAGGGCTATGCTGACAGAATAAAATCAGGTAGCAAAACTAAAAAAGACAAATTTGCGCCAGTGTTGCATGGAAGTAATCTTAAAGCTATTACTAAAGATGACTCAGGAGATAAATGGGACTTAGATGACCTAGCACAACAAATTATGTCAAGACCTAAAACCCTATTAGGTACCAATGCTAAAATGAGTAAAAGCGCCACTGAAGGCGAAATAGTATATGACTTAACATTACCAGCATTGAGTGGTATTATAGTAGATGAATCAAACGGGGACTTTGTAGAGATAACAACTTGCCCAGGAGCTGGCAGTTGTCAACTGTTTTGTTATGCTAGAAAAGGCGGATATGTAATGTTCCCAGCTAGTTCAATGGGTGCGGCACAAGCACTTAATTTTTTGGTAAATGATCCCCAAGGTTATAACAATATGGTTAATCGTGAGATAAATCAAATTAAACGCAAAACTGATAAACATGAAATTTCGTTAGTTGTACGTTGGCACGATGCTGGTGATTTCTTCAGCAAGGAATATTTAGATTTGGCATTTGATGTAGCACGTAAAAATCCTGACGTAAAGTTTTATGCTTATACTAAGATAGCTGACGTGGCCACTGCTGACAAACCTGCTAATTTTATTATTAATTTCAGCAGCGGAGCTAAACGTGGAGAAGAGAAAAAGATAGAATTCCATCAAACTAAAGGCAACACTGTCAAGCAGGGGATAACAGTTCCAAAAGAATTGTTTGCTGCCAGCAAGCAGGCAGTTGCCAGCGGAGCACAGCCTCCGGTAGTGGCGCTTGATGCTAAAGGCAAACCTATTAAAGATGCCAAAGGTCGTACACAGTTTATAGACCAAGCTGCATTAGATGATTTCAAACAAAGACTAGCTAAAAAATATCAAGTAGATGTAGACGATATTATTACTTACGATGAAATGTTGGATACTCCAGAAAGTGATCATCCCAAATGGCATGTTATAGTACAGCCAGGAGCAGGTGATCGTGCGGCTAACCGCAGAGATGTGATTAACAGCTTCTTACTATTCCATTAATATGAAAATAAAGGAGTTGATTAATGAAGGACTAAGTCATCCGGTTATCTGTGTTGATGTTCAACCAGAATATAATGGACACCCATGGCCTCCGACAAATCCTAAATTTGTTCAAATAATGAACTTTGTACAAAAGCAAAAAGGTCCCGTATTATTTTTTGTTAATGCCGAAGACCAAGGGATGAGTGGTGATAGTATACAACAAATACAACAATTTTGGGACGAGACTTTAGTCACAGAAGGCGAGGAAGGTGACGATGAAAATGGTGATTATTACTATAAGGAACCAGAAAGCCCAATTGACTGGCGTAGGTTTGAAATTGTAGATAAAGGGTATGGATATTTGCGGTCTTGGATGGATCACGGAATTGAAACATCAACTATCATTGCAACTATCCGCGAGATGTATGCCCAACGAGTAACTGATACAAGAGATTTAGAATTTCCTGCTAGTAGTCAAAGAACAATAACACAATCATTAATTATGGGTGCTATTAATGAAATGAATGGCGATCCAATGACTGTTGGTTGGGCTAGTGTCGCACAACTAAAGAGGTTTAATGGTGCTTACTTGGTAGGTGGTGGTAGAGAAGAATGTCTTAAAGAAGTAGAATTATTAATGAATGCGTTTAACATTAAGTATAAACGTGTTGACAGTTTGATTTATTGATATGAGGTTTGATTTATTCACATGAAAATAGCAGAAATTAATACAAAAAATGCCAGTTTAAATTTAACAGTTGACGGGGGCAGTATCGAAGGCTATGTAGTCAACAGCAATCAGCCACAGTTGACTAACTACTTAGAAAGTCAAGGCGCGACTCCCAATATAATTTCTGCCATAAAAAATCAATATAATCGAGTAGGCATTATTAAAAACATATATGTAGACGAAGATTCCCGAGGGCAAGGAATTGGTAATAAATTAGTAAGCAGTGCGATAGATGTTGCCAGCTCTAACAGTGCCGAAGCCATTGTGTTGGTAAGCGATACAGCTGAAGATAATGTAATGAATTTAACCAAGTGGTATGAAGGATTTGGTTTTGATCAAATCGGAACAGCAGGTGGAGATCCCGTGATGGTATTGGAATTATAAATATTAAATTAATAAACAAAGCATATTAAAAAATGATACTGAATGACTTTATAGAACCCAAATTTAAATTTAGCCATGACAAGCTGGATGATGTACTGGCTGAGCTATGTGGGTTAGTCTTGGCGGGCCAAAGACAAAACGCCAAAGCTAATGGCAAGGTAGGTGCCGCTGTACTAGATCCTCGCGGTCGTTTAGTTACTGGAGTTGGATATTCACGTGATGGCAAATGGTGTCACGGTGAATATGCCGCAATAGAAAATTATGAACAAGAGTACGGCGAATTACCAAAAGGTTGTATAATAATAACTACTCTTAGCCCTTGTAATGAAAGACATGACAAAACTGCCCAAGAAAGATATGGCGAAAGCTGTACTGATTTATTAAACAGTAAAAATATCAAAATGGCCTACTGCGGATATAAGGACTACACTCAAGATAACACACAGAATAACTTTTCAGTAATTATAACCAGTAATCAAAAACTTTTAAAATTATGTAGTCTTATCGCAGGAACTTTTCTTCCGGATTTGAAAGAGTCTATATCGGAATCATCGGGTGCCAGTAAAGCGCAAACATTTATTAATCAAGTGTATAGTCAGTATCCAGAATGGCCGTATGGGCAGGCAGATAGAGTTATGGTATGGGGTGATGGTGACAATCAAACCTTTGCGGCATTTAAACTGAAACCTGGTGCTGGGGATAATACAGTAAATATAGACTGGATTATAGCCGGCCCAGAACAACGACAAGGTGTGGGTACACGTGCCATACAACAGCTACAGAAACTAGCTAGAGAAGCAGGTATAAAGCTGACGTTATACCCTTGGGATAAAGGTCGAATAAGTCAAACATCGCTTAAAAGATTTTACAAGCGTCAAGGATTTAAACCTATAGCCAAAGGGGCGGCTCCCATGCAGTGGGAGCCTTTAGATGAATTAAAAATTGACAATAAAAATGGTATAGGTGCTGTGCCTCATAATCAAGAT
>TBL_comb47_HYPODRAFT_10001712_pt1 | contig 28078 bp, 26 predicted proteins | sample TroBogypolimnion_40_FD_10682 | JGI IMG/M metagenome (IMG submission 10682) | reverse complement strand
GCGTTCAAGAAGAAGGGGCAGCAGCCGTCCGCCCACATATCCCGTGGCGCCTAACACCAGCACCGGTCTGTCTTTATCATCCATCTCAGCCCTTCCTCCCCCCGTCAACGCGGGTCCTTTGCTTTTCAATCCTGAAGCCTCCGGCTATAAGGCTCTCTTTCTCTCCAACCTGCATGGCTGAACATGCGCTCAGCACGAACTTTCTATACATCCGGTACAATACCTTAATGCATGCGTCAAACCGAGGAAACCAAAAGCCCTGCTATTCTTCTTGATCTTCAGCAGAGTTGTTTGGGTTGCTACCAGCGCCATTGTTGCCGGCGCCTTGTTGCCTGTGCCCGTATTTCTCTCTGCAGCCCTTCATATCCTCACGGGATTGCGCAGACTTCACACACGCTTTCATGGCTTGCAGCTGGGCAATCTTTTCATCGATGCGGTTAATAATCCGGCCTTTCATTTGCCCGAAATGAGGGCCTCCTCCCTGTTGACTATTTGCATCATCAGCAGCATAGGCAAAAGAAAAACACAATATCGTACAGAACACAGCAAGCAGCAACGACTTCATAACTCCCTCCTTTACTGATAAATTTTAACCATTGAAAATACGTTCAGACGCAACAGATACCCCTCAACATCGTCTTGCATTAAAATTATAGAGTGTTTTTATCGCTGAATACAACAGGAAATAAAGGTTCTGATCGCCGGGGAATCACGTATGGCCGCCATGCCGGCGCAGCAATTCCACGACATCACGGTGCCCGTTGGCAGCGGCAGCCGTAACAGCGGTTACACCATACGTTGTCCTGGCATTGATCCTGGCTCCGTGGGCAAGCAGGCTCTCGACCACACTCCGGAAGCCGTTGGCGGATGCAGCTATCAAAGCGGTCAGGCCGGCATCGGTGCGGGCATTGACATCTGCCCCCCGCCGCAGCAGCACCTCGGCCACATCATGATGGCCGTTGGCAGAGGCGACCATTAAGGCAGTGGCGCCGTTATTTGTCGAGGCATTGACATCGGCTCCTTGGGCGATCAACAATTCAACCACGGCCCGGTACCCGTTCTGGCAGGCAATGAACAAGGCCGTTGCGCCGTCATCCGACCTGGCGTTGATATCGGCCCCTCGGGACAGCAGCAATTCAACCATCTCCCGGTGTTGACCATTCTGGGGCGCAACCATCAGGGCGGTGAGACCGGCCGTCATTCTGGCATTGACCTCGGCTCCTCGGATGAGCAAGAGCTCGACGACATCGCGATGTCCCAGCTGAGAAGCGATAAACAAAGGAGTTGCACCGTAGTCCGTCCGTGCATTGATGTCGGCGCCCTTATCGAGAAGCAGTTCGGCCACGTCACGATAGCCGTTCTGAGCAGCGGCAAACAGGGGAGTTGAACCGTTCCTGGCCTTAAAATCGACAGAGGCCCCGTTGGCCAGCAGGAGGTCCACGACATCCCGATGACCGCAGAAGGAGGCCCTATACAGCGCAGTTACGCCCTTGTCATTCCTGGCATTGATATCGGCTCCTTGGGCGAGAAACCCCCTGACCATATCCAGATCGCCACGGGTTGCGGCCTCGATAAGGTCCATATTTTTTCCAAAAGATGCCGGCTGCTCGCCAGGATGGGTGGCGGCACACCCGGAAAGGATACACAGGATGGCCAGCACAACGAACTGTCTGGACAGATTTTCGATATGCGCCAATTCTCCGGTCTCTCCGCGGTGAGGAAGGGTCATGTCTTCGTTTCGCTGCCTATCAGCGGACATCCCATAGTATACACCCCGGAGCCTGCATGTATGCTGTTTTTTCTTCCTGAACCGCAAAATTCTGCGCCGTGTTTTCCTTCAGGCTGCGCCGGTCCTCACAAGGTATTCAACAGGCACGGGACATCGGAAGGTGCCCTTTTCATGCCTACTATCATTTTATAACTGACAATCATCGGTTTTTTCTTTTTAATATCTTCGCAAACCGTTTTTTTAAACCTGTCTATCTCCTCTTCTATTTCCGGAATATTGTTTTTCAACAATGTCTGCAGATGCCCTTGAGAAAGCGCCATGCCGATAAATCGCTGGCTATCGCATAATTCATTGCTTTCAAAATAGATATCCGCGCAGTATTTAAAATAACCGCTTCGTTCAAGATTGTGCAGATGCTCATTTTTCGGCCATTGCTTTTCGTGCGGGAGTCTCTCTTTATATCGCTCATGCAATTCCAGCACCTTCCGGAAGAGCTTGCTATAGGAGATTTCCGATTTATAACTGACGGTAACCGGCCATTTGCAGTCGTAAATGACAAAAATTCCATTTGGTTGCAGTATCCGGTCCACTTCTTTCAAAGTCTCGACCGGTTCCATCCAATGGAATGACTGTGAGCAGGTGACGATGTCAACCGAGGCGTCAGCAACCAGGGTATTATAGGATGATCCCTCGATAAATGGGAGATTTTTGTGATGCTTCATCGCCAAAGATCTCATTTCCTCATTGGGTTCAATGCCAATTGCCTCCCTGGCATACCCCCTCCAGATCGCTGTCGACAGCCCAGTTCCGCTCCCCAGGTCAACGACCCTCTCGACTCGTTTCCTGTTGAGGATATCGAGAACGATTTTGCAGATTTTTTTTGGAGGCGCGGGCCTGACTTTGTTATATAAATCGCTGAATCCCGAGAATCTTTCCGTTGCGATGCGGTTCAACTCAAATCCCTCCTTTATTCCTTCCGGCAATGTCTTCCATGGGAGAATCCTGCAATGCAGCCATCATCTGATGATGATACACCTCTTTCTTTTTCATACCAGATTCTGCCTGTTTCGTTAATATATTTCCATCGTCCTGACAGCTGAAACGCCCGGTAAAAGGCAAATGCACACAAAATGCGTCAAGGGGACGAGGACTATACCCTCTCCCGACGGATGCTGTCCATTGATATCGGCATACCGCCAGACCAGCCTTTTGACGCAACAGGAGAAAAAAAATTCGATGGGAGTTGAAATCCTGTGTTATTACAGGTTAAAGTAAGAAGATATCGGATTATTGAAGTGGACGTGTCTTTCGCCTCTGTCACTGTTTTCTTTTTTATCTGGTATAAAGTTTCTTTTTGATTTCTAATGGGTGCCTTCAAATGAAAAAATTCTGGTTCGAGATCACGGCGTGCGGAAATTTCGATCATAACCAGGAGATTGGACATAAGGGAAATTATTCAATGCAGTTAATGCATAATTCAAAGACTCCATAGTCCATCATGTCAAACTCAGCTCTCGCAGGAATAATCAGCGCTCTTCCCGGCAGTCAATCCACCCGCATAAGCATCACCACCACTGCCGGAGATACAGTACACCTTGACTGCACGTATAAGGGAGGGTCAGCGTCGGGCATTTTTCTGACGTTCCCACAGGGAGATCTTCCAAAGAACATCGATATGACAGCCTCCTGCCTCGTATCGATAAGCACCCGGGACGAAGACACGGCGCCGGTTGTAATCAACGCCAGAATCGAGAAAATTATCGGGGATACCATGCTGGAACTGACAGCAAAGAACCTCATGGACCCGACAAAACTGCGTCAGTACTTCCGGGTCGCCATTTCTACACCGGTCACCATCATTTTTGAGAAAAAATCCGAGGACACCTCCTCCAATCAGTGCACTCTCACAGGAGAAACTCTAGACCTCTCCGGCTCAGGACTGCTGGGGCTTTTCAACCAGGAGTGTCAGGAAAGACAGCAGATACTCATCGCCTTGGACCTCCCCTCCCCCCAGGCCTCTATTTCGTGCGTAGGACATGTCGTCCATGCCCGGAGAGTTCGAAGAGGGCGCTACCAGATTGCCGTTCATTTTGATCACATAACCAACAAGCAACGGGATATAATCCTCTCAAACTGTCTGGGTGAGCAGAGAAGGCAACTCAACAAAGGACTCCAGCCAGGCTACTGACAGGCCAGGCCAGCGCCTTGACTGCCCGGCGCCCCTTGCGCCAGGGGCACGCATGCCGGGACGCATCCCTCCTCCCCGGCATCCGGATCATCCCTTCCTGATAGTGTGTGGTTTTTTTCTATGAAAGTCGCGTTTTGATTCTGGCCATGCCATACTGAAATGGCGGGCTTTCATGATTCGCCAAGGCTGGTCATTCCGGTCCAGCCATGCTGGTCAGAATCGCTGTATTTTCTTGCTCAGCAATTTGACCTGTTCATTCACTGATGTATTCCGGTTAATACGGTCCGTGATAACCTTGATAGAATGCAGTACCGTCGAATGGTCCCGGTTAAACGTCCTGCCGATGTCGGCAAGGGTCTCATGGGTATGCTTTCGGCAGAGGTACATCGCAACCTGCCGCGGCAGGGTCAGGGCCTTCTTCCGTGAGCGGGATTGCATATCTTCAACGCTTATCCGGAATTGACTGCCGACGAATTCACTGATCATCCGGGCCGATACGCTCTTCGGCTCTCCAACCACCGAAGCGACCACCTCCTGCAGCAGATCCAGATCCACCGTACGCGCCATAAGCTGCGCCCTGGCCCGGAGGGCGATAATTGCAGACTCTATCTGCCGCACATCGCCTTTGATATGCCGGGCAAGATAATCAATATGCTCTTCCGGGAGATGCAACTGATGAAACTGGACCTTATTTCCGACAATCCTCATCCGGGTCGCCAGATCAGGGGCCTGAATGGTCGTCACCAGCCCGAAGCCATTCTGGATCGGAATTCTCCATCAATACCAACGAGATCACGAGGGTTGGTGTTTGCCGTCAAAACAACCCGCTTACCCGACTTTATCAGATAATCCAGAATTTCGTTGAGTTCCTCCTGCGTCTTCTTCTTCCCGGTCAGCGCATGGACATCTTCCATCAGAAGGATGTCGCAATTGTCATGATATTTTCTTTTGAAACGGTCCATGGTATTTGCCTGTATGTCCCGGACCATCTCCTGGGAAAACTGCTGGGCAGTAACATATTGCAGACGGGTCATAGGCGACAAAGAAAGGATCTGGTGGGCCACCGCCTGGGTCAGATGACTTTTGCCAAGTCCCGTACCGCTGTTGATATAGAGACAAGGGCCGATGGAATCATCGTGGACGGATATTGATTTACAGGCGGATTGGGCCAGGATATTGCTTTCCCCGACCATGAACTCGTCAAAGGTGTAGCGAGGATGCAGAGACCGAACGCAGGATACTCCCTCAGGAATATGGGGGAGTCTCATAGGCGCCCCCTTAACGACTGGCAGAGGAGCACGCCGGGTTTTGGCCTCACAAAGAATGACCTTTCTTTTCAGCAGGTCGGTCTCGTTGACCTTTTCCTGAATCATTTCCAGAAAATTCTGGGCAATATAGGCGCTGAAAAAACGATCGGGGCATTCCAGTTGAATCGTGTCTCCCTGTGCCTGAACACAGCAAAGCGGTTCAATCCAAAGATTGAAGACATTGTCACTGAGTTCTTCATGTAAAATTTGCCGTGTCTTATCCCAAACCATCAATTCTCTCCAGAAAAAAATCCATTGCCGATCATGACAAACCGGCCGATCCCTTCAACTTTCCATACAACGCGATCATGCCCCGGCGAAGGATGTTCGTTCCTTCTCATTTTTCTGACCAGCATGGCCGGACCAGAAGAGTCATCCCCAACAAAACAGCAGAGCGCAACCAAAGCTGGCAGGGTCAGTGCTCCGCAGAGAGTTTCATATGAAAACCTTCCGGATATGATTGCCTGATGCATGCCGATGATAAACCCAATTTTTCGTTTTCCGTCAAAGACGGTATGCAGATATTTTCCTCGAACACGTCTCGATTTTTATCAACAGTCCTCGATACAGGGCCAGTCTGGCTTTCCACGCCTGCATCGACGCGAGGCCCTTATTCTACTGCAATCACTTCTAACATAGTTATTATTAGAGTTATATTAAATTGTTAACTGCGTTATCAAATAACTTATCAACAATTTAATATTTTTATTAATCTCGATAATGCTCAATTTTTTTCATTTTTCCTACAAATATCTTAATATTTCATCCAGCATTATCTGAGAATTACGTACCATCTGGGATTTAGGGAATTTCAATTTTTTTTTGGTAAAAGAGTTCCGGCAGCAAAAGGCCAGCACCTCCCCACGGCCTTCCTTGACGACAGGGATTGCCCCCGACTTCCCTGCAAAAGGCTGGGACGCAGGAAATCCGGATCGGCCTCATTCATTGCAGCGGGAGGCCAGCAGATTGAGCCACGGGGTAAACCTGCCAGGCTGGAGCCGAGTATCCCTTTTATTTTCAGATTAAATGGACTATATTGGAGAAATTGCTCCGGAGGCGAAACTATCCCGGCCAAGGGCATCGTCCCCGCCTTCCCCTTTCATACGTTCCGACACTGAATAAAAACTATACACATTACCAGTGGGTGCGTATTTTTTATCCACACACTGGTATGCATCTCTTGCTGCAATGCCACATAAAATAAATGAATTTCACTAGTTATAATTTCAATTATTGTTTTGGAGAGTGGCATATCATTTGCTTTTCAGAGTCTGAGAAACTCACCTGTTCTTGAATCAGGATCTCGTAGAGAAAAGTCCATGACGGCGGAATGCGTACGAGAAGACGAAATATTTTTTACAAATTTTTACTGGAGGTATTGCATGAGGACAAAAATGATGCTCATGGCAGTGGTACTGACTGCAATGATGGCAGGAATGGGTTTACAACAGGCGTCGGCGCGCGGAGTCGGTTATAAGGGCGACACCCCGCAGCACGCCCACAGGCTTGACGCTGCTTCCAAGGAAAAGATAGCGAAATTCCGTTCAGATACAAAAGATATTCGCAAGTCCATAACAATGAAGCGAGCGGAAGAATCTGCTTTGATCCACAGCGAGAATCCCAATATCGAAGCCGTGAAGACGGCGGCGGGAGAACTTTTCGATCTCCAATCCACCCTGCAGGAAAAGGCCCAGGCGGCTGGTCTGTTCACCGCCATGCACCAGGAGATCAAAAGCAGCAGGTTTGATGAAATGCACCAGAAATTTCTGAAGTTCTACGCAGATACCAAGGATCTCAGAAAACAGATAGCTCAAGAAAAAGCTGCGAAACGGGCTCTCATGCACAACCGGACCCCCGATCCTTTGGCAGTCAGCAAGGTTGCCGGGGAATTATTTGATTTGAAGAGCAGTCTTCACGATAAGGCGGATGCTGCCGGGCTGCCGCATTTTCATCAGATGGCTTGCGGCAAAAAGTTTCACCACTGCAATTTTACCATGATGGACTGATCTCTGAGGGCATCCGGATGATGCGCCCCACCTCTTTGCTTCCCTTGTAACAGAAGAGCTGACGGTGGCATGTCTTTCCGGATTGTAAGCCCGGTACCACCTGTCGGCGTAGGACTCCTCGTGGAGCACTACGGCAAAAGCGTTGGCTTGAACCTTCTTTGGAGTTCAGGCCACTTTTATCAAACCACCAATTTTTACCTCTATAGAGGAAGAACATGAAACAGTACAGGCAGTTTTTGGCAATAGCGCTTATTGGATTATCGGTTTCAAGCTGCATGACGCCCGAAGGAAGGCCCGACAATACGGCAAACGGCGCATTGGCCGGTGGAGCCATGGGAGCGATAATCGGCAGTACGGCCAGGAATCCGGGCGCTGGCGCAGCAGTCGGTGCAGCCGTCGGCGCTCTTGCGGGCGGTGCTATCGGCCACAGTGTGGACCAGGCCCAGCAGGTGCAGGATGCGCGGTACGCGCAGGCGCAGCAGCAGGCCCAGCAGCAGATGCTGCCCGTTGACGATATCATCGCCATGTCCCAATCCAGAATCAGCGACGATATCATCATCAGCCAGATTCGGAACTCCCGGACAGTCTATCACCTGAAGTCAGCAGACATTATTGATCTGAAACATGCCGGAGTCAGCGACAGGGTCATTGACGTCATGATCAACACCCCCTCCGAGGCTGGTTCCGCCCCGACGGCAAGCGTCCCGACCGCCGCGATGCCTGCTCCGATGGTCGAACCGGTCATGGTTGCCCCGGGACCGGGATATTTGTGGGTCGGCGGCGGCTGGATCTGGCTTAACGGCGGCGGCTGGGTCTGGCGGCATGGATACTGGCGAGGCGGTCATGGTTACGGACGGCACTGGTAACAATCCGCTCCAAAAGATGGATTCATGATGGAATTTTCACCGGGGTTTTCAGCTGCGCTCCTCAAGCGACGGCAAGCCCCGGTGAACCTTTGCCCAAGAGTTGACTGCTGCGCCGATGCGCGACGAGAACCTCATTTCACCGATTCAGACACCTCAGACACCTCAGACAATTCAGAGGTTTCAGATATTTCAGACCGCATCAGAGCGACGGAACTGGACGTTGCGTAAGGCCGCCTTCCTCTCTTTGCCCCGATATCGGCCATGGCAATCGGCCCTCTCAAGGAAAAGACGGCCCAGGGCGTGAGCCTGATGCACTATCTCCGTTTTCTGGGCGGCTCCCTCGGGACCGCCATTGCCACCAACACCCTGCAGATGCAGCAGGCCGTTCATTACGAAGGCATCGCCTTCATGCAGAATCATGATGCCGTGCAGCGATTCATCGACAATACCGCCGATGCGATCAGCCCGTTGATGGGGACATCCATGGCCGAGGCCCATGGCCTCCTGCTGGCGGGCCGCGTCCAGCAGCTTCAGGCGCTGAGCCTGGCCTTTCAGGACACCTTTCGCCAGACCTTCATCTTCGGAGCTCTGGGCAGCGTCTTTCTAGTTCTTCTCCTGTTTGCCAAGGAGAAAAAGAAGCGAGGGTAATATCCCGGCATCATCAAAATCAGAAAGTTTCCTGCCCTGTCCGGCAATCCGGCTGGACGGCTGATGGGCAAAAGGATCGAGTCTCCGGAACGTGAAGGAGAAATTACTTGATTTAGCGCAGCGAAAAGTGTCCTATACATGATCTTGCCGCTAAATACACATTTGAGCCGTCCAACGCCATGAATACCTGCGAACCGATCCATCGCTCACCCCATCCTTTCGGAACAATCGGTGCGTTCGTTCCATCATCCGGCAACCTGGAGGCGATCCTTGCTGAAGCCGGATCCCTGGCTGGTGTTTTTAACGCTCGCCTGGTGTTGATTCATTCCGGAAAGAAGACACTCAAACTGGAAGCCGTTCTGGATGAAATCCGCATACGGTCAGAGGGCAGGCTTCAGGATACCGCAATAGTCCGGCTGGATGTGGTGAATTCCCGCAGCCTGCTTGATATCTGCCGGGAACATTCCGTCGGCCTCCTGATCCTTGAGGCTGCCAGCCGCGAAGGGATGCTCCGGTATTATTTTGGCTCTTTGGTCAGAAACCTGGGCAGGACCGCTCAATGCTCCCTTCTGCTGCTTCCTGAACCAAAAAGAGCGTCCACATCCTTTAAAAATATTATAGTGCGAGGTATTTCCAACCCGAAAACCCCGTTCACGATACGCACGGCCATCTCCTTTGCCCAGCATGTCGGGGCCAGTGAAGTTACGCTTGTGACCGAACTCGATCAACCCGGCCTGACGATGGCGACAGCATTTGCGGGCTCAGCAGACAGCACCGCCATGCTCAAAAAGCAGATCGCAAGCGGCGAAATCAAAAAAATCCATGCCATGGTCAAACATTGTCAATCAGACGGGATAAAAATCATTGAAGAAATAATCTCCGGCAGACAGGGCTACGCCATTCGCCAATTTTCCAGGAAGCATCATGCCGACCTGCTGGTGATTAACTCACCGGATGCCTCATACAGGCTGATCGACAGAGTCTTCACCCACGATATGGAATATATTCTGGAGGACCTGCCCTGCAGTGTCCTTATTGTCCACTCGGCAATTTCCTGAAAAGAACATCCCGTGGCTAAACTGACCCCCAATGATTTCGCCGTCTTTTTGCTGGCGATCAGCACAATATTGATCCTTGCCCGGCTTGGCGCCGAGTTCGGCAAGAAGATCGGTCTTCCGATCGTGACGGCGGAAATTGCGGTCGGCGTCCTTCTGGGACCGACCCTGCTCGGGAATATCGCCCCTCGCCTCTACGAACACCTCTTCCCGTTCGCATCCAATCCCCGGGTCTCCATTGCACTGGACGGACTCTTCTCTCTGGCCGTCATCCTGCTTTTATTTGTTGCCGGCCTGGAACTGCAGCTGGGACAAGTTCTGCGGCAAGGGAAAACCGCCATCTATACGGGCTTTGGAAGCATGGCGCTGCCCTTTGCCTCGGGATTTGCCGTTTCCTGGCTGGCGCCTCATTGGTTTGGCATCGACACCTCCAACCGTTTCCAGTTCTCCATGTTTCTGGGAACGGCCATGTCGATTTCGGCACTGCCGGTGATTGCCCGGATTCTTCTGGATCTCAGGATCTTCAGAACACGGGTAGGCATGGTTATTATCGCCTCTGCCATTTTGAACGATCTGATCGGCTGGCTCCTGTTTTCCTTCATCCTCTCCATGGGGGGACCGGAAAAAGGCTTGACCAATATCGGCCATACAATTGCATATATCACAGCATTCAGCGTTTTTATGCTTGTCATCGGCAGAATGTTTTTAAACAGGATACTTCCCTGGGTCCAAACCAATTTATCCTGGCCCGGCGGGGTTCTGTCGTTCAGTCTCGGCTTCTGTCTGCTCTGTGCTGCATTCACGGAATCCATTCATGTTCATGCCATTCTTGGCGCCTTCATCGCGGGAATCGCCATCGGCGATTCAGTTCACCTGAGGGAAAAGGCCCGAGAGATCATGCATCAATTTGTTACGAATTTCTTTGCGCCTTTATTTTTTGTCTCAATCGGACTCAAGGTCAATTTCATCAAAAACTTCGATCCGGTCATCGTTGCGATCGTCCTGATTGTTGCATTTGCGGGCAAGGTTATCGGCGCAAGCGCGGGGGCCCGGCTCGGGGGGATGAGCAGGCGAAACGCGATGGCGGTCGGCTTTGGCCTGAACGCACGCGGGGCCGTTGAAATCCTGCTCGGCAGCCTTGCCTTCGACGCCGGTCTCATCACCCAGCCCATATTTGTCGCCTTGGTCATCATGGCTTTAGTGACCAGCATTACGAGTGCTCCGCTGATGCTGCACTTCCTTCGGGAAGAGCGGGAACCCGACTGAGCCGGACTTCACTCGGTCCGACGATAGAGCGGCGGGAAATGCTGTTTTGCAAGCTCCGGGGGGATATCCTAAGACTGGTCTTCTTTTCCCGGCGAGAGGTGTTCTTCGGCTTCTTTCAACGAGGATACATATATCGGCTTATATCCTTTCAGATATTCTGTTATTCTCGAGAGCTGGTTGAAAATAATTTTCGACCTGCCGACGACTCGGATAACTTTTCCAACCTTTTTTTCCAGGAGAAATTCGACGATTTGCTGAAAGACGGGTCGGGCATTGAGGTGCCCGATTGTACATTGTGTGAGATCTGTCACAACGCTGAATCCAGGTTCCATTTTCGGCACGCACTCTCGTATATCTGCAAATATTCTTTCGACTTCTCCTTTGCAGATGTTGCCCGTAAGGGATATATCCAACCTGTTTTTTTCTACATCGGCAGTCACTTTCGACATCCCGTCATTCTCCATAGCACTCTCTTTTGTATGCTTCGCATTACCGCAATGATACGCCAAGTATACGCTGCAGCAGGCCCTGAGTCAAACCTCCGGCACCGGCCGATTTGCCCCCCCAGCTCCCCTTCGCCGGGATCCCTTTAAATGGAATAGGATGCCGCCTCGGCACTGTCCTTGATCGAATTGCGGAAATCGTGGGCGGGATAGGTGCCCAGATGGAAAACATGTTTGGCGAAGAAACCCAGTTCCTCAAAGGCCAGCTGCAGTGAATTCTCATGGATATGCCCCTCCACATCGGCGAAGAAGCGGGCAACATTGAAGTGCTTGTCCACATAGCTTTCCAGCTTGACCATCTGCACGCCATTGGTTGCAAATCCCCCCAGCGCCTTGTAGAGGGCCGCAGGAATATTCCGGACTTCAAAGCAAAAGCTGGTCAGATACTGTCGCTCGCGCGCATGCGGCGGGATATTATTCTCTCTGGAAAATATCAAAAATCGAGTCGTGTTGTGCGCTGCGTCCTGAACATCTTTCTGTAAAATTTCAAGCCCGTAAATCTCAGCGGCAAGATCCGAACCGATGGCGGCCTGGGTCTTATCCTTCCATTTGCTTATATCCGAGGCAGCCTTGGCCGTGTCGGCGACCACATGCTTATTGAGCCGCAGGTCCTCAATGATCTTCTTGCACTGCGGCAAAGCATGGACATGGCTGTGCACATCGGTCAAGTCCTCAATCCTGGCCCCCGGAAGGCCCAGCAGGCAGTGGCGGATCTGCTGAAAATGCTCCCTGACGATATAGAGTTCCCCGTTGGGGATCAGGTGGTGGACGTCCGCCACCCTTCCCGCCAGGGTGTTGTCGACGGGGATCATCGCCAGATCCGCCTTGTTTTCGCGGACAGCCAGAAAGGCCGCCTCGAAAGAGACGCTGGGAAGGGTCTCCAGTTCGGGATAAACCATCCGGCAGGCCAGATCCGAGTAGCTCCCGGACATTCCCTGGAAGGCGATTGTCTTGAATTGTTGATTTTTCATTTTTTCCAAACCATTGCAGTATGTTGATAATGCGGACAGAACCTGAATACTCCTGACCGCAGGGTGATTGCAGAAAACAGGCACGCAAGCATTCAGGACGATGCGGCCTTGGGTTTTTCCAGCCCCAGAGGGACCATGATCCGGCTGTCGAAACGGCTGTAAATCACGTCGTCGGGATCATTGCCGATCATCCGCGAGATCTCCTGTATCTCCCGGGCAATCCCCTGGCTCCTGGTACGGCACGATCTGCGCGCCTCCTCAATATGTCCCCAGTTCCTGTCAGATTGAAACTGCTGCCAGGCCAGGCGTATTTCAGGGAAGAGCCTTTCCCTGAGACCATCGAGGAAGGTCAGATAAAAGGCCAGGGACGAATCCCGCTGCTCGCAGGCGACAGAGGCAAGGGGGCCGCGCGGATCGGTATCGGCCAGGATATCCTTGACAGCCCGGCTGACGAATTCCAGTGCCGATCCGGGGAAATGGCCGATGATGGCCCGAAGGGAACCCGAATCCAGGTCCGTCTGCAGGATCTCGCCGATCTCATGAGAGATAAAAAGGTTCATCTCCTGATCGACCATCGTGTCCAGCGAGGCCTTAAACGCCTCCCAGTCCACCACTCCGTCATGAAACACCCCATACGACCGCAGGGCGTACTGCAGGGAATTCCGGCAGGAGGAACGGACATCCTGAATCTGGTCCCAGAAAAAAAAACGCAACGATTCCCTGCGGACAATGATCTGGCCATCCTGCACCATGGCAAAGGGACTGGCCATTTCCCGCGCTGATTCCTTCCCTAAAACCCGTATGGAACACCCCTCCTGGCTGCGCGCCTCGATTTCTTCCGCCAAAAAAAAGACCGTCTTCATCGACCGCCCGTACCCTGCGCCGTAGACCAGCCCGCTGCCGGCAAGGGCCGCATTGACCGCTTCGACATCCAGAGGGTCCAGGATCTTCCCCGCAACCGAAAGCGGACGGAAGGATTCCCCGGCCATCTTCGCCCAGGCGTTCTCCTTCACGTCTATCCAGTCGAGGAGATCGGCAGGCGCGGGCTCATCCCAGGGCTGGAGGCCTTTTTCCCACTTATAGAGATTGCGGAGTTTGAGAACCATGGTGCACATGGAATAGATATCATGATCATGAGCATCTGAAATATCGCAATTATGCTGGATACTCTGCAGCAATTCGGTGAAAGACGAGGACATGGTAAATGTGCCGTGACTTGCATATGATTTTCGATAAAACCGCCTTGCATGCCTGAAAGCCGGAAACCGGAGTATGGGCCGGAAGAACGGGAGGCGCCGCTTGCGCCGTCCGTCCTGCTGCCACATAGTATAGGCATTAAACCAAAATTCTCTCAAGGATTAAACAGAAAAGGCTGACAAATCCTGAACAGGCGGCGGCCACCGGAATGAAATGGCAGGGATTCATGGACAAAAATCACCGTCTGCAGTATTCCATTGTGACCAGCTGCCTTCTCTTGCATGTTCAACGAGGTACCCCATGGATATTCGCACGACCCGTACCACCCTGCCGGATTCCGGCGAACAGGAGCACCATTTCGACAGACCCGTTGACAGACGCGGCACAGCCAGTCTGAAATGGGAGAGATACAAGGACCGTGACATCATCCCGCTCTGGGTGGCGGATATGGACTTTGCCTCACCGCCTGCAATCATGCAGGCCCTGCACGAACGGGTCGACCACGGAATCTTCGGCTACACCCTGCCCCCTGCGGCCCTGGAGGAGGCAGTGACAGCAATGCTCAGGCGGGAGCATGGCTGGGAAATAGAGAGGGAATGGCTGAGCTTTGTCCCCGGCCTTGTCTGCGGCATCAATGTAACCTGCCGCTCAGTCGGGGAAGCGGGGAACGGAATCTTCACCTATACCCCTGTCTATCCGCCTTTTCTGACGGCTCCCGTCCTTTCCGGGCGCTCATTGACCACGGCCCCGCTGCATCTGTCCGGGGACCGGTGGGAGATGGACCTTGAGGCGGCGGAACGGGCCATCACACCGGCAACGCGCCTGCTTTTGCTTTGCAATCCCCATAATCCGACGGGAAGAGTCTGGTCGGAATCCGAGCTTTTCGAGGTGGCGGCGCTGGCCGAGCGCCATGATCTGATTGTCTGCTCCGATGAGATCCACTCAGGCCTGGTGCTTGAAAAAAACTCCCGCCATATTCCCCTGGCGGCGCTGTCGCCCGCAATCGCCAGGCGCACCATCACGCTGAACGCCCCCAGCAAGACCTACAATATTCCGGGACTGGGCTGCTCCTTTGCGGTAATATCCGATCCGGGACTGCGCCGGAATTTCACGAAGGCCATGAACGGGATCGTCCCCCACGTCAACCTGCTGGGATTCACTGCCGCCCAGGCGGCCTACCAGAGGGGAGGGCAGTGGCATCGTGAACTGATCGACTATCTCCGCGGCAATGCCGATACGGTCCGCCGGGCCATAGCCCGGATGCCCGGACTGCACAGCACCCCGGTGGAGGCGACCTACCTGGCCTGGATCGATGCCAGGCAGACGGGTCTGGAGAATCCCGCGCAATTTTTCGAGCAGGCAGGCGTCGGCCTCTCCGACGGCGGGGCCTTTGGGATGCCCGGCTTTCTCAGGCTCAACTTCGGATGCAGAAGGGAACTGCTGGCCGAGGCTTTACAGCGGATGCATGCGGCCTTACGCCGCAGACAGCAGGCGGAAAAAAACGGCGGGAAGCATCACGGGAATGTCTGAAGAGCGGGCAGAGAACAACAAGAGGAGTTTCAACCATGGACAATGGGCCTTCGGGCAATGAGCAGGAGTACTCGGAACGATTCATCGAGATGGCCTCCCGGACAAATCGCCTGGGTATCCTGGCTACGCCCGACGGATACGGGAAGGGAGTCAGCAACTGCGGCGATACCATCGAGCTCTATCTGTCCGTGCAAAGCGGCCTGATACGGATGATCACCTTTCAGATCCAGGGCTGTCTGAATACCAACGCCTGCGCCAATGCGCTTTCGATCCTGGCGGAAGGAAGAAGCATTGCCGACGGCTGGCGAATACGGCCTGAGAACCTGGTCGACTATCTCCAGACCCTGCCGCCGGATCACGCCCACTGCGCCGATCTGGTGGTGGAGGCCTTTTATCATGCCTTAAACGATTACAGCGCCACACGGCGCGATCCCTGGCAGAAGTCTTATCTGAAGCGGTAGATTGCGCAAGGCGGCAGCGGGCGCGGGCGGTCTTGCCTCTGCTGCGGGAATCTTCAGCTATTTTCCGGAGCCCTTGCCGCCAGCGGCGGAACGCGCCTCGGCCTGCGGCGTTTCCTGTTGAAAGGGCGCGCTCTGATGGTCACGCTTGAGGTGAAAATTGAGCCAGGAGTTGGTCTTGTTCAACTCCCACCTTCTGGGAGGGATGCACTCCGACGACAACGTGCCGGTTTTTTTATGATGGGCCAGGCGTTGAAAGGCGCGGACCCAGACGCAGAGCCTCTCGGGATAGACTTCGCACCGTCCTTCCCGGCTGCCGCCGCACTGGCCATTGCGGGTATGCTTGGGGCATTGCGACTCGGGACAGAGAAACCCCACATGCTGAATCCCGCAATCGCCGCAATTCTGGCAGTCAAGCAGTGCCCTTTTGGTCGAGTTTTCCAGGCATGAGGCAAGCTTTTCCACCCTTTTATGGGCGTCGACCCACTGGCTTGCCGTGGCGCACATCGGGGCAAGAGGGGACTCGAAGGTAAAAAACCGGTCATGAACCGTTTTCAGAAAGGAATAGTGTATTCTGTCTTTCAGCGGCAGATCGTAAACTGACTGCCCGAACAGATCCGGCACCATCTCGCCGTGGCTGTCCCGGGGAAAGACATAGAAGCCATCCGGCTGCGGATAATCGAATTCACGGTAAAACTCCCGCCAGCCGCCTTCAATTTCCCGCATCAGATCCAGAATCTTTCCGACGGTATCGAAACTGCGGTGCACCCCGCCGATATGCATCCCCCGGTATCCAAGCCCTTTAAGGATGGCGCCGAGCTTTGCCGTCCGTTCAATGGCCAGCCTCCGCCCCTGTTCAGGCGTCTCCCACTCGGAGCGGATCTCCGCCAGCAACTTATCGGAAACCACCGCCCCCGGAATCAAGCCCTTATTCATAACCGTGGCTGCCTTTGGGGTAAGGACGTACACAGAGCCCATTACCGGCAGCTGCCAGCCCTTCTGCCGCAGGATCTGCATCACTTCAGCAAATTTTCGGGCATCATAGCCAAGCTGGGTGATGATGAACTTCGCGCCTGCGGCGATCTTTCTTGAAAGCTTGGCGTATTGGACGAAGCATTCGGCCTCGGTTTGCTTGAACGGGGAGATGGCGCATCCCACAAAAAAGCCATCGGGGTCCCCGCTCTCGATGATCTGCTTACTGAGGTGCCGCAGGAGCATCAGCGAACTCACGGACTCCAGATCGAATACCGGGGCCCCCTGCCCTCCGAAGCCCTTGCCGGTATAGTCACCGGTGACGGCGAGGATGTTTTTCATCCCCATCATCGCCAGCTGCATGGCCCGGCTTTCCATGCCGACACGATTCAAGTCCCGGCTGGCGAAATGCAGGATGACATCCATGCCGACCTGAAAGATATCATGCCCCAGCACATCGGGACTGAGTGAGGGATTTCCTCCAGGGTTATCGGTGACGGAGACCGCAGAAATTCTGCCGTCGCTGAACGAATCTCTGGCAATGGCCTTCACCGCATCCATTGATTTACCAGAGGCGTATCTCCCCGGAACAAGCTCGAGGGTGACAATAAAATTGTCAGGATCAAGAATCTCGGTTTGAAATACCTTCAGCATGGAACAATCCGGATTTTCAAGACAGCTTGCATGATGAGGCCTTCTTGCGCTCCTCATCTATCTGCTCTTTCAATCGCTTTATTTTCCGGCGTCCAAAGGGGGAAAAATAATCTCTGATGGTGTCAAGGATACGGTCAAAGACATTTCCCGGCAAGTCGGTAATATAGTTTCCTGTCGGCGGAAAGGATGCTGAAGGCACCACCAGATCAGCATTGCCCTCAGAAGGAAGGGCGTTAATGTTGAGTTTCTGGATCGTGAACTGCTGGCCGTCGCGAAGCTGAACGGTGACCTTAATAATCAATAATCCAAGATAAATCTTATCTTCCTGGTTCTGTGGAATCTGATAGCAGGAGCAAAGCCTGTTTGCGCCGCAAACAATATTGGTGAAGGTTTCCGGAGCAAGTTCCTGAAGGGTATTAAACCGGAAAAAAGACATCCCTGCCGGATTTCGGAAAGCATTGGCGCAATTGATGACCATGCTCGCGATTTCTTTCCCGCATTTATTCTCCACATCGAACCAGATCGGATCCCCCGCCTTGGCATCATGCGGGGTAATAATTTTGACGTATACAGGCGGCTGCGATGAAAGCTTTTCACCGATAGACCTGAAAAAACCGGATACCCCTGAAGATGTGCTCATATTCCCCCCCTTCTTGTATCAATTATTTTTTTTAACATTAGTCGGGATACAGCAAAAAGGCAAAGGGATTTTCTTGCAGCGTTCCCGCTGGATGTCCTCCCCTCTGGCATTTTTTTGCCTTCTTGCACAAACAAGTGAGCCCCTGCTGTTTGCGGGGCATCCTTTGCAAAGCTCACAAGCCGATCATGGAAAAGGTTGTCAGGCGGGTTTTTCCTTTGGTTCCCGGAGCATTGAGCATGTGCCAGGCGGTGTACTGCTCTGCATACAGAGCTGATGCCGACATGCCGTCGACAGGGACAACAACTGTGAACCCGCGCAGGGCGGCTGCGGTGGCAGTATGCAGCACAGCGCCTTCGGCGGTGGTTCCGGCAATGATCACCGTTTCAATGCCATGCTCTCGCAGGATTTTTTCAAGATCCGTTTCAAAGAATTTATCCACGCCGGAGTGAACGACCGGCTCTGTTCCCAGCGGCTTGACCTCAGCCAGAATAGACTCGGGCGTGCCTTTGTTTGTAGTGCTAAAGGCTACAAACACCCCTTTTGACCTGGCCTGTGCGAGGAATGCGCCAATTTCCGGAGCTGAAGCCACGCAACGGGGCCGCCTCATTTGATTGCAGGTGAGTTGTTCAATATCGAGGATCAGAAAGGCTGTTGTGGCCGGGTCAAGCTTTACCGCCGACAATTCAACCGGTTCTGGCGCTTTCACCTCATCCCAGAGCTCAACGATGGTCTTATCGCTTTCAGCCCGGACTCCGGAATGAATAAGCAGACAGAAAAATACAGTAAGAGCGCAAAGCCTGAAGATTGAAAAAAGGGTGAAGCCTCGCATAGTCTTCTCCTGATGAACGTGTCACGTTTTGTGCGGGTTGAGGACGTATTTCATGTACGGCTCGGCTGATAAGAGGATACTTTACGCGAAAAAACAAGAATTTTCTTCCGTATCAAAAAGTCAGCCGCCCGGAATCTCCCGGAAGAACGCGGGTATCCGGGCCTGCATGCGCATTATTTTCGGCTGCCTTCGATGATTAGTTATGTATCAGAGACGATGCGCGGCCGCCAACGAAATTGCTTCGGATCGAATCGGGCTTGATATTCAGGCCCTGATCTGATACCTGTTGAAGACTGTCATTGAAATGGAAATGCAGCACAGAAAAACAGCGTATACGGGATCATCATGGATACAGATACAGCCAGGACTTTTTTTGCCGGCGACAGGTACGCAGCACTCACCGGCGTTGAAATACTTGAGGCAGGCGCGGGCTATTGCAAAGCCCGCCTGGAAATCCAGGACAAGCACCTCAACGCGGCCAATGTGATTCAGGGCGGGGCGATCTTCACCCTGGCTGATCTGGCATTCGCCGTTGCCTCCAACGGCCATGGCCAACTGGCTCTGGCCATCAATGTCAACATCTCCTTCCTGCAGGGAAAATCCGCAGGCACGCTCTATGCCACCGCAACCGAGGTGGGTGAGCCCCGAAGACTTGCGGCATACGATGTCCTGATCACCGACGAGCAAGACCGGGTCATCGCCCGTTTCAACGGGATGGCCTATCGAAAAAATCAAAGCGTACCTGTGTGATGCCCCCCGGTTTTGCCCTCTTTGCAGAAGGCAGGGATGTTCCGGTCAGGCCTTTCAGACAAAGTCCTTTTTGCCGACTGAAAGGCAACCGTTCTGCAAAGTTTGCAATTTCGCCTCTGTCTGGTAGTGTATCCTCTCAGGTTTAGCAGAAGGGACGTGTATGAAGAAATGGCTCCATGAAAGTCTGATCTGCCCCGGATGTCTCCCCCGGCAGATCCCCTTGGATCTCTCCATCCGGGAAGTCCGGGATGACGACGTGATCGAAGGTCAGATGCATTGCGCTGCCTGCAAAACTGTTTACGCCATACGCGAGGGTGTAGCCATCCTTCTTGCCGGAGGGCGGGAGCAGACGGCAACGGACACGTCAGGCTACAATTCACCCGGCATGCTGTCCGCCTATCTCTGGAGTCATTACTCCGACCTGCTGGGCGACCCCGAAGCCACTACGGCGTATCAGCGCTGGGCCTCTCTGCTCAACCCCTCCGATGGTCTCGCCCTGGATATCGGCTGCGCTGTCGGCCGGCTGTCGTTTGAAATGAGCGCCGTCAACAGGCGCGTCATCGGGATCGACACCTCTTTTTCCTTCATAGCCCAGGCCAGGAAGCTGCTCAGGCAACGACAGCTGCGATTCGATCTGATCGTAGAAGGCCAGTTGACAGAGGAACGTTCATGCGATTTGCGTCATGACTGGAAGTGTGAGCGCATCGACTTCCTTGTCGCCGATGCGCTGGCCCTGCCCTTTCCCGATACGCTTTTTTCGACGGTGTCCTCCATCAATATTCTGGAGAAGGTTCCGGATCCTCTGCAGCACCTCAGGGAGATGAACCGCGTGCTGGCCCGGAATAACGGGCGGCTGGTCTTCTCCGATCCTTTCTCCTGGGATGCATCGGTGACAGACCCCGATCTCTGGATCGGCGGCAGGGCAGACGGTCCCTTTCCCGGCAGGGGCATTGATGGAGTGCGCCGTATTTTCACAGGCGGTAACGGCATCTTCCAGCCGCCTCTTGCGATCATGGCAAGCGGCACCGTTTCCTGGAAGATCCGCAAGACGGAAAATCTCCGGGAACATATCACCTCACAATTCCTGGCTGGCTCCCGCTGAATGAGGCATTGTTTTTCCAGTCAGGATTCGATCAATACTGTCAGCGTGGTCTGCCTTCTGCGATTATCGATCTGCTTTACGGCCATTGCCAGGGCCTTTCTGCTCCCGACAAAGACGCAGAGCTGCCTGGCCCTCGTCAGGCCCGTATAGAGGAGGTTTCTGAACAGCATCTTGAAATGCTGGGTCGCCACAGGGATGATGACCGCGCCGAATTCGCTGCCCTGGGCCTTATGAATGGTGATGGCATAGGCCAGGGCGATCTCCGTCAGGTCCTCCCGCTCATAGGCGACAGGGGCCTGAGCGCCAAACTGGATCTGGCAGGAAGAGGTCGCAAGATCGATGGACTGAATCCTGCCGATATCGCCGTTGAATACGCCAAGATCGTAATTGTTGCGGGTCTGAATGATCCTGTCGCCCACCCGGTAGACACGGTCGCCTATGGTGATCTCCCTGACCCCCTCGCGGGCGGGATTGACCGCCTGCTGGAGGGAAGTGTTGAGATTCAGCGTGCCAAGGCTTCCCCTGATCTGGGGCGAAAGGATCTGGATCTCCGTATCCCTGCCGAAGTATTCGGGGATGGACCTGGTGTAGAGGCGAAGGACCATATCCAGGCCGGTCATCCCGTGATGCAGGGCGGACCAGGGGTGCACTGATTGTGCGATGGCCTTCAATTCCGCCACTGCCCCCTCGGCCCGGCTGACCTGCATCAGATCGACATGACGAAATTTTTCGGGAATATGCAGGACCGGGGCATGAACCTCCCGGTCGTCCCGGAACTCCTGGACCAGCAGATCATCGATCGTCACCTCATCCTGCTGCCGCCGCATCAGGCCGGTTGCGGTCTCGCCGGTCCGGATAAGGCGGTCTTCGCCGGTGGCAAGGGTGCCGCGGATGGCCGACTTCACCCGGCCCAGAAACTGAATCTGCTCCCTCGTCGCCTCTTCGGCATCGATGAAGAGGCAGCCGGCCCTTTCCCGCCACAGCTCCGGCCGGTGAAAGGGGGAGTCGATCCGGGGAACCTGCCCCTTATTGATCTCATGGGCAAAGCGGATGATGAGATTTTCCTCGGCCTGCCGGAAGACTTTGGTCAGCCTGAAGGCCGGAACAGCCGCGGCCTTCAGCAGATCCTGCAGGACATTTCCGGCGCCGACCGAGGGCAGCTGATCAGGGTCGCCTATAAAAAGCACCTGGGCCTGCTGCGGCACCGCCTTTATCAGCGAGGCGGCGAGGCTTACGTCCAGCATGGAACATTCATCGATGATCAGGAACTCGACCCGCAGAGGATCCTCCTCCGATTTCTTGAAGCCGTTTTTCTCCGGCGCCCATTCCAGAAGGCGATGGATGGTCTTGGCCTCCATCCCGACAACCTCGCTCATGCGCTGCGCGGCCCTGCCCGTCGGCGCGGCCAGCACAACGTGCTTCTGCATGGCGCCAAGGAGCTTGACCAGCACCCTGGTGGTGGTGGTCTTGCCCACGCCGGGACCTCCGGTCAGCACAGAAAACGCTGTGCCGGCAATGCCTGCGACTGCCTCCTGCTGCTCTGAAGAAAGAACGATGCTCTGCTTCCGGCAGTAGCGTTCGAGCCAACCGGCAACCCTCTGCCTGTCAAGGGCAACGGACTGATTCAGCCACTGTTTCACTCGCCGGGCAAGGGTCAGCTCGTCAAAGAAGATCGATCTGGAATAGTAGGCGGCGCTCTGCTGCCCGTCGGGAAGAAGCCTCCTCTTCACCTCGTCGGCGGCAAGCAGGGAGGCCAGGACGTCCGCGACCTGCTCGGGCGTCCCCGCCTCAAGCAGGTCGCGGCAACCGGCAACGATCTGCGATTCCAGCAGATAACAATGCCCCTGCTCGCGGGAGGCCGCCATGCCGCCAGAACATGCTTTATGCCCGCCTCAAGCCGGGGAATCCCATCCTTCTCAAAGCCCATGGCCAGGGCGATCCGGTCGGCGGAAAAAAAACCGATCCCGTAGATGTCCCGCGCCAGCTGATACGGGTTTTCCGACACCCTGGCAATGGCATCCTTGCCATAGGCCTTGAAGATCTTCACGGCGTAGAGCGTGCTGACCCCCCATCCCTGCAGAAAGATCATCACATCCCTGATGGCCCGGTGCTCCTGCCAGCTGTTTTTAATATCGATAAGTTTTTTTTCCGCAATCCCCGGAACCTGCAGCAATTCGTCGATATTGCCCTCAAAGACCTGCAGCGTCCTGTCCTTAAAGAAGGCAACGATCCTGCGTGCCGTCTTCGGTCCCACGTTTTTGATGAGCCCGGAACCGAGGTATTTTTCCAGGGCTGCGCTGTCGGCAGGTTTTTTCTCGATGGCCCGTTCGGCCCTGAACTGTTCTCCATGCTGGGGATGGTGGGACCAGGTGCCGTAAAACTCCATGGAGCTGCCGGCAAAGACCCTGGCCTGATGAATGACCACGGCCACCAGCCTGTGCGGTTCGTTAAAGGGTGAGACCTTGAGGACAGTCCAGCCGTTATCCGGATTATGAAAGGTTATTCTTTCAACGATTCCGGAGAGGCGGACGAGGGTATCGGGATGCGGGACCGTGGGTTTCATCATCCTTCCGACTATACAACAGAGATCTCCCTTCCTGCAATCCTTCCGCACGGGCCTGTACGTCAGGGGCCTGCGCACCCGAGGCAACCCGTAAAAAAGACTTGCCCATTTCTCCATCTTCTTGCTATCCTGCAGGCCGGTTCAGAAAGGATCATATACCGAAAATGTCAACGTAAGGGATACTACATGCCTGAAAATGTTTATTTTATTGAAGCCTCCGACAATGAGAAAGATGAAGTCCTCTGTGAAAAGCTCCAGGACCTGATACGGACCAAAGACCTGCTGGAATTCGTGGCGGACAAAGATATCACGGCAATCAAAACCCATTTCGGGGAATCTCCGGATCTCGGCTTTGCCAGACCCCGGTTTGTCAAGATGCTGGGGCAGGAGGTGCAGGGCAAGGGAGGCGCGCCCTTTCTCACCGAGACCTCGACCCTGTACAAGGGAAACCGGGACAACGCCGTCAAGCATATCGCCCACGCCCATGCCCAGGGTTTTGATTTTGCCGCCACCGGAATGCCCATCATCATGGCCGACGGACTCTTCGGCGATGAAGAATACGCCATGCCCATCAAGGGCAAGATTTACACTTCCGTCCGAATCGCGGCACTCCTCGCCAAATGCAATGCCCTGATCGCCCTTTCTCATTTCACCGGACACCTCGCCGCAGGCTTTGGCGCCACCCTGAAAAACCTGGGGATGGGATGCGCCAGCCGCAAGGGGAAAATGGAGCAGCACTCAACGTCCAAGCCGAAGATCAACAAAAAAAACTGCACAGGCTGCGGCGTCTGCGCCGCCTGGTGTCCGCAGGACGCCATCGCCCTTGAGGACGGCCATGCGAAAATCGATAGCGTCAGATGCATCGGCTGCGGCGAATGCCTGGCCATGTGCCGATTCGATGCCGTTAAATACAATTGGGGCGCCACCTATGAGGATCTGCAGAAGAAAATCGTCGAACATGCCCTGGGCGTCTACTCTCTCCATCACGAAAAAAGCCTGTATATCAATATCGCGACCCGGATTTCCAAGGACTGCGACTGCATGGGGCATTCCTTCAAGAAGATCGCCCCGGACGTGGGTATCCTGATCTCCCGGGATCCCGTGGCCGTCGACGCCGCATCCCTGGATCTGGTGGAAGAACGGACCGGCAAGACCATTCCGCAGATGGCCTACGACATCCCCTATCGCGTGCAGTTGGAATACGCGAAGGAGTTGGGCTTCGGCAGTCCGGGATATTCCTTGATCACGGTCTGAGAAGACCGGATCGAACAGAGAAGAAAGGCCGGGAGAACGCAGAGACCGATTAAAACCGGCAGGCTCTGATTCTGTTCCGGCCTTTTTTTACGAAGGAGAGGCAGTGGTCAGCCTCAGTTGACCGGCTCCTCTATCGCCAGGCGGTAACTCACCAGATCGTCGATGGTCAGCACCGGCATCGCATGCTGATCGGCGAAGGAAACGATCTCCGCCAGCCGCGCCATAGTCCCGTCGGGGTTGGTGAGTTCGCAGAGGACCCCGGCAGGTTTAAGCCCGGCCAAGGCCATAAGATCCACCGTGCCTTCGGTATGGCCGCGGCGGGCAAGCACCCCGCCTGGCCGAGCCCGCAGCGGAAAGACGTGTCCTGGATGGTTCAGATCGGCAGCCCCGGCCCCATCGGCGACGGCCGCCTTGACGGTCCGGACCCGGTCTGCCGCCGACACGCCGGTAGTCACCCCTGATTTCGCCTCAATGGAAACGGTGAAGGCCGTGCCGTAGGCGCTGCTGTTGGCAGCAACCATCTGCGGCAGCTCAAGCTGCCGTACACGCTCATCGGTCAGACAGAGACAGACGATACCGCTGCACTCCCGGATCATCAAGGCCATCTGGGCATCGGTGAGGTGCTCGGCTGCAAAGATCAGATCGCCTTCATTCTCCCGGTTCTCATCGTCAACGAGCAGGACGCCTTGTCCCGCCTGCAGTGCGGCAATCGCTTTTTCAACCCGCTCCTGCGGGTCGCCTAGATACGTCAGTAAAGACTGATTCATGGTGTTCTCCTGTAAGTACCAGAATCAGGGCATGGGAAATGGTCCAACGCGGCGCCAGACATGGCACCACCTGGAAAACAGCAGTGAAAACACATGCGTTTTGCTCTCCTCTTCCATCCGGACTGTGACCGTCGGCCCCGGCTTCTCACCGGATCTGCTTGACCCTGCCTGCGCAGGCGCTCGCGGGCTCTCTTCACCTGGCCGCTTTTGTAAGGCGCCCTGAGGAAGAATACCGCCGGTGGGGAATTACGCCCCGCCCTGAGAATTTTTCTATGATTGTTTATTTTCTATGATTGTCAAACTAACCAGCATGGGCGAAACATGAAAGCTCGCCATTTCAGTATGGCAAGGCCAGCATCAAAACGAGACTTTCAGAGAAAAGCCCTTGAGTTGAAACGGATCAACAGACCCGCTTGGGGTTTTACGCCATAGGCAGTATCCTCCTTTCGAGAAAGTGTATGTTTGTCGGCTGTAATCCAACCGTTTGTTCAGGACATCCCGCTCAGCTCAACGAGCAGCTCAGCGGAGAGGCAGGTTAGCACAACACCCGCCTCATATCAATTCTTTTCAGTCCCGCTTCGAATAATCGCCCCGGCGGATAAAGGTTTAGCGGGTGCTATTTCTTTGGTATTCCAGATAATTGAGGATCAGATCCTCAAGGCCATCCTTGGCGCTCACAGGGGGCGGGTGGTAGTGAATTTGCGCTATTACTGGTTGGCAAAGGATGGGCGATTGATGCCCAACCGCCGGGGGGGTAACCTTCTCAGCTCAAGCCCAGCCTGTCGTTATAAATGCGCTGGAAACAGTAAGGCAGCAAATGGTTAAAGACGGCGCTCTTGATGAAGGAAATCTGCCCCGCTACAATCCTTCTGCTTATCCTGGTACATTTTAGAGGCTATTATTGCATGTCAATTGGTCGGTGCTCTTTGATGGCCAAAGCAACCCGTGCTGATACATCGACAAAGTTGGCAATCGCTTCAGCCGCTGCTTGGCGTTGAGCAAGTTCAGCTTCTTTCGATTGCTCAAGCTGAGAGTAAATCTTGTCGGCTTCCGCTATGCCTTTTTTTGAAAATAAAGCTGCCCGTTTTTTTGAATTTTGTGCGTGCTGCCCCCAGGTTATTTGTTTGTTAACAAGGCGAATTAAATCCTCTTCACCATACGCCATTTCTTCCTCCATAATAGGTACAAGCGTTGGCATTGATGCATTCAAATCATTTAACACCGCCATTCTGCATTCTTTAATCATCGGGTGGACAATATATAATGCTGACTTTTCACTATCAGACATGTATGAATTGTCTGTAAGTTGCTGTATTGAAGCGTTTCTAACATCAAAATTGAGAGGTATATGCGGTCGTAGAGGCTCACTCTCATCTTTATTATAAACGGCAGCCATACAGGCTTTACCAGCCGTCACAGTTTTTCTGATGTTATCTTTAATAGCTTGAGACTGTATTTCCGCATGTGTTGCTCCGCATCCGGAAAAGTTTGCACAGAGGAAAACCAGAAGAGAATAAAGAGCGAGTTTATTGACAATCCACATAATACTCATTGGTTATACCTCAGCAATGAAATTGTATTCAGAAGAACTTTCACCTATCTGACAAAACACTACATGTTTTTGTTGGTAGAGTAAATCATATCATCCCACATCATGTTAAAAAAGGATCAACCGATCAGCTTTTCTGATGGGTCTGTTTTAAGCTTTATCATGCATTTTTCTGCTCAAAAGGATTATTCCACTGTGCAGGCTGCTTTTATCTGCAGATTGGACATTCCCATTTCTTTCATTTTTAAAATTTGGTCAGTAGTGCATTTTGATTCTGTTCTGGCTTGCTTCTCAGGTTTTAAAACTTTTTCTACTTGAGGTACTTGAGAGTCATGATCAGTTAAAAGAGCAGATTTTACGTTTTGGTCATTGAATAATTCATCAAAAACAATTGTTACAGCTTCTCCGAAATTTTTAACCTTTTTGTCTTCGCCAAATTCAATTGTTCCCTTTTCAAAGGAGCTTGAAATTATTTTTCCTTCAGTATCAATTACGGACATTTTTAAGTCATATTCAAAGATAGGGTTGAAATAGACATGAGTCCTCCATTCATTTAACAATAACAAAACAGATTTTGTTCCCCCTTGTGATAATATTTTTGCCGCTTCTATTTCTGTCGTTGTCATGGGGAATATATTACTATTTTCAACATTATAACCATTCTTGACCAGAGTAGTTCCAATTAACCCTTGAAGATCTTGGGCTAATGGATTTCCAGAAGCCGTATTAACATCCCAAGGCACACCGCCAATTGATCTCTGCGTACCAGAATAGGTTGGTGTTTTATTTCCGTCCAAAACATATGGGCGCTTGTCCACAACGCCGAGAGATATTGGAGGCATCTGGTACCCAAGTTTAAAGTTGGAAGTGCCTTGAAAATTTGTGGTATGCCCCATAGCACAACCGCTCAAAAACAATAGAGCAAACAAAATTAAAAAATTTCTCATGGCAGCCTCCGGAAAAAAATAATCTGTGGTTAAGCCGAGGTTTCGACTGATTCAATTATTATCTTACTTGTTGTAGAATATGACATTAACATTAGCTGTTTGAATCTACTTGCCTAAGAGTCATTGTCAACAGCTTTAATGTCGGGGCGTTGATGAGATGATTAAGAATTTTATCCAAGGTAACTTTTGAATTTGTTAATTCTACAGGAGTATACGTAACAAAAATCGAGCCGATTATATGATATAATTTGGTCATCAAGGCCCTGTTTTTTCTACAAAAGAAAAAGGAGGAACTTATGACCATTCCGCTGTGTTCACTTAATAATT
>TBL_comb47_HYPODRAFT_10001711_pt1 | contig 28078 bp, 21 predicted proteins | sample TroBogypolimnion_40_FD_10682 | JGI IMG/M metagenome (IMG submission 10682) | reverse complement strand
CAGTTTTCCGGTTTTGGCTTCCCAGTTGGCAGATTTTACCCCCTGAACCGATTTTGCTGCGGCTTCAATCCGCTCCCTGCACTGGTCACAGTTTCCCGAAACGCGGATGGTGGCCTGTTGAAAGGTTAGTGAAACAGCTTTCCCGGTAGGAGAGGAGCCGGAAATTGATTTTGGATCAGCTGATATCAACCCGGAAACCTTGGCTGGCTCTTTCTCTGCGGAAGGGTTCATCATGCTCGGCTTGCCCTCCAGTTGTGCCGAAGCATCCACATTGAAAGCACCCTCAGTGACAATTTCTTCCCCCTCCCGGAGACCGTTTTCTACCAAATAGCTGTTGCCCGATTGGGAGCCCAGTTCAATTTCACGAATCTTGAAAAGCGGATCGCCCGATCCGGGTTGTTTCACATAGACGACGGATCTTTTACCTGTCCAGAGTACGGCCGACCCGGGAATGACCAGCTTATTTCCGGCATCCGCCAGAATGGCATGAACGATGCCTGTTGCAAACATTTCCGGTTTTAGCTTTCCATCCGGATTGCCAATCTCCACGCGCACCTTCGCTACGCGGGTGATTGGATCCAGAATGGGATCAATGAAGGTGACGGTACCGGAATAGGCTTCTCCCGGCAATGCCTGAAAGGAAAATGATATTTTTTGATTTTTGGAAAGATAGGGAAGATCGTTTTCATAGGCATCAAAAAGGACCCAAACCCGCGAAAGATCAGCTACCTCAAAGAGAACGGTTCCGGCAGAGATAAAATCGTTGATGCTCACGCGACGGGTGGTTACAATCCCGGTGGTATTGGCATATATTTCGAAGTCTGGTTTTATCCTGGCCGAATTTTCTATGTCAGCTATTTGGTTTTCAGAAAGTTTCCATTGCCTGAGTTTCTCCTTGGCGGCCTCGTAGAGTGCCGGCTGAGTCTGTTTTGTTGAGGCAGTCTCCAGCAGCTCTTGTTGTGCAGTCATCAAATCCGGAGCATAAATGACTGCAATTACTTCACCTTTTCTGACCACCTCACCAGTAAAATTCAAGGTCAATTTTTCGATGCGCCCCGAGAAGTAAGAGACCTGACTTTGCAATAGCCGTTCGTCTGCCTGCACTTTTCCGTACAATCTTACCTCCTTTTCAGGATGGTGGAAGGTAACAACTGAGGTCTGCACATTGGCCAGTTGCATCGCCTCCCTCGTCATCCGGAGCGCCCCCGGATCAACTGTTGAACCGCCTTGGGTCAACGGGATCAATTCCATCCCACAAATCGGACATTTGCCAGGTTCTGTCAGTCTAATCTGAGAATGCATGGCACAAGTCCAAAGGATACCTTTTCTGGTTGTATCGTTGAGGTTGTGTGTATCTGTTTTGGACGGCGAAGTGTGGAAAAGCATCCATCCGACCAAAATTCCAGTGATCAGCGTGATGGTCAGGATCGTTATTTGTCGTTTCATTTCGATGAATTTTTAAGCTAAAATTGGGGAAAGCGGACCAAACTAGTGGGTATTCTATTTTTGATTCAATGCAATTTTATTGGTTGGATAGCTTCGGCATTCAACTGCTCCCTGCCCGGCTATTGCAAGGCCAGGTTGCCCAGCCTGTTCATCCGGGCTATGGCAATGTTTACATCTGCTGCGGCTTCTGCCATTTTATATTGGTAGTCGAACATCTGTTGTCTGACCCGTAAGATGTCATTCAGACCGGTTTCGCCCGCACCAAAACTTTTCAGCAGGATATCGGTGGTTTTGGATGCCAGATCGAATTGACTTTTGTATAGTCTTATTCTGTGTCTGGCATCCTGATAGGCTTGCATGGCCTGATAGCATTCCGTCTGAAGGGCGTTGGAGGTAGCCTGAATGTTTTGCGCATTGGCCAGTTTCATCAGATCTGCCTCCTGTTGCATCGACTTGTATTTTTTTCGGTAGATAGGCAGTGTGACAGTGACCATCGGCATGATCATATCCTTGCCGTTCATGGTTGAGGTCGACATTGCACTCTTGTTGATCAACGAATAATTTATGCCCAGGCCAACCATCGGGAAGCCCATCCTGGTCACCATCTCCTTGCGTGAATCCAGCGATTTTCCTTCGAACTGAAGCATGCCAAGCATTGGGTTGTTCTGTAGGGTGCTGTCTGCAAGTGCCTTTTCAGTTGGGTGGAACTCTCCTGCAATCAAGGTATCCGGAACGGAGACTGTTTCGTTCTGCGCCCTGTTCAGGAGTCCGTTGACTTGTGCCGTGGTTGTCTTCCAAAGCTCATGAAGGGATTCAAGGTTGTTTTGCAGATCATTGATCTCCATCTGGATTTTGTAGACTTCGGTAAGGGCAGAGTTGCCTCCTGTGGCTCCCATTCCATTACCCGGCATAGAAGCCTTGGCAGGTGCTGACCTGGCATTTCCTTCCATGGCGTTCATTCCGCTGGATCCGGCGCTTGAATTGCCGGTAGTTGATTTTGCCATGCCAGTTCCCTGGGCAGCGGAAGGGTTCCCGGATGAGACAGACTGCACCCTGACAGTTGCCAATTTTTCGAGGAGGTGAAGCAAGGAGAGGTTCTTTTGGACAATTCGCAAATTTTGCTTTACCTTTTGCAATTCATACCAACTGCGCTGGAGGTCATAGCCAACCTGCAGTTTAGTATCCCGAAGCTGCTCAAATTTGGATCTGGCCATTTGGCTCATCTCATCTTTCGCGTTCTTCAGTACACCAAACCAGGGGAACATCTGCATCAACCTGATGTCTGCCGCCTGGTTGCCGCTGAGCTGCTCCATCGGACTGAGAAATACCCCAACACTGACATCGGGATCAGGCAGACTGCCCACCTGGGGCACCTTTTGCAGGGCAGCATTGTATTCGGCAAATTTCTGCCGTACTCCCGGATTGTTTTTCAAGGCCAGTTCCAGGTAATGTCTCAAGGAATCCTGTGCGTGAGCAGAAAGAATGAAAATCAGCAGGCTAGCAAATGTAAAGAGTACTTTTTTCATCGTTGTTTTTTTAGGGCGGATTCCCTCCACATTGACTGAAAGAGCGGAACCACAAATACTGTCATCACCTGAATAACCATCCCNCCAAACATCGGAATAGCCATGGGAATCATGATATCGGATCCTTTGCCACTGGATGATAAAACAGGCATCAGCGCGATGACTGCNACCGCAGTGGTCATCATTGCCGGCCGGACCCGTTTCATTCCGGCTGTCACAACTGCTTCCCGAACAGACTGTACCGTAGNCGGACGCCGCTCTTCAAACACCNGGTGGATGTAGGTTCCCATGATGACCCCATCGTTCGTTGCGATGCCGAAAAGGGCGATGAAGCCCACCCAAACGGCTACACTTAGGTTGATCGGATGCATCTGGAAGAGATCCCGCAAGTTGATACCGGAGACCGTGAAATTCATGAACCAATCCTGTCCGTAAAGCCAAAGCATGATGAAACCACCCGCAAAGGCAACAAAAACTCCTGAAAAGTGAATCAGGGAAGCTGTTACAGTTTTAAATTGAAAGAAAAGCAGCAACAGGATCAGTAACAGACTGATAGGGATGACGATGGCCAGGCGCCTGGTCGCCCTAAGCTGATTTTCATAATTACCTGCGAATTGAAAAGTGACACCTGCCGGCAATGTGAGCATTCCATTGTTCTGCTTCTGCTTCAGGATTTGGCTGGCATCCTCCACGACATCAACCTCTGCTTTGCCCTCCATCTTGTCGAAAAGAACATAGCCGTTCAGAAAGGTATTTTCACTTTTGATCATCTGCGCTCCGCGGGAATAATCCAGTTCCGCAATTTCGCCCAGCGGAACCTGAATCCCGTTCATGGCAGGGATCAGAATCCGTTTGAGATCATCCGGGTTATCCCGCAATTCGCGTGCATAGCGGAGCCGTATCGGAAAGCGCTCCCGTCCCTCCACCGAGTTTGAAAGGGTCATACCGCCAACAGCTGCCGACAATACCTCCTGAACATCGCTTACGCTCATTCCGTATCTTGCCATTGCCTCGCGATTGAGTTTGATCTCAAGGTATGGAGTGCCGACAGCCCGGTCATAGAAAACGGCGGAAGCCTTTATGGAAGGCACCTCTTTCAATGCCTGTTCCAGCATTATTCCTCCCTTTTCGATAGATTCCAGATCAGGTCCGAAGACCTTTAATCCCATGGGAGCTCTCATACCTGTCGACAGCATCACCAAACGGGCTTCAATGGGTTGCAATTTGGGTGCGGAAGTCAGTCCGGGGATATTGGTCATTTTTACGATCTCATTCCAGATATCCAGAGGCTTTTTGATCTCTGGTCTCCATTGACGGTAGTATTCGCCGTGCTGATCTGAAATCAGAAATTTGGGGATATTTCCAGAAATAGCCCTGAACAGATCTGCCTGAGCCGAGGGATTGTCATTTGGTTTACAAACCTCTGTCCACACTCCATTGACAAGCAGATGGAAAGTTTGCCTCCCTTGTTCGAACCTGATCTCAGCAATCCTTTTGCCTTCAGATTCAAGGAGCCTGTTTACTTCCTGCATATTGAGGACAAACCATCCGTGCTCGTCAGTCTGAAACCGTTCACGATGGCCGTCTGCATCGAGCAGATACTCTGGTCTGTAATTGATTGTGTTCTCGAACATCTGCACCGGGGCAGGATCAAGGGCCGAATTGACACGCCCCCATTTTCCAACAGCCACATCCACTTCCGGGATGTAGGAGAGGCGTTTGTCAGCGTTTGTATGTACTCCAGGTTCTTTTCAATACTTGAATGGGGCATACTTGTGGGCATCAGCAGAAAAGATCCTTCATTCAAAGAGGGCATAAACTCCCTCCCGATACCGGGAAAAGTATTTCTTGCTCCAAGCCAGATTGAAGTCTGCCTGAAATTTTTCCATCCCAATTTCTCTGCACCGGCGGCCAAAAAGCCGAAGTTCCTTTCAAAGCCCAGCCATACCAGTATTCCAAGGAGCAAGGCAAAGGCTGGTATGATCAGAAATTTACGTTTATGTGCCAGCGCATAGCGCATAATATTTTCGTAATAGTGAACCATCGACATCAACGTCGCCAAAATTAGGCCGATGGTACCACCAACGAAAATGAAATTGGCGAAGGCACTGTTGTGTGCTCCGAGTGGAAGCCATTCAATGGTCAGGTACCAGGCGGCAACCAGTACGGTAATGGCAATGTTGAGGTAATTCGGATACTCCTTGCGGGCTTCCGGCCACCTGTAGCCGAGCAGATTGTTGATCCCAACGGCAACGAGGGCCATTGCGGGCCAGGCTTGCCATATCAGCAGTGACAAAAGGCCGAAACCAGCCAGCAGTCCATTGAAGATGCTGCGAATTTTTCTGGTATCGATGCGAATGGAAAAGAGGAGATAGGTGAGGGTGGGAAGTACGACGATACCCAAAACGAAGGCAGAAATCAGTGCAAACGTCTTGGTGAAGGCAAGCGGATGAAACAATTTTCCTTCGGCCGCCTGCATGGCAAAGACAGGAAGGAAACTGACGATGGTCGTCGCAATGGAGGTGACCACGGCTGCCCGCACTTCCGTGGTAGCCAGGTAGATGACGGACAGAAGCTTTTTGCCCCGGATGCTCTTGTTTTCAGGCATTTCCAGGTGCCTGAGAATATTTTCCACATCCACGATTCCAATATCGACCATGACGCCAATGGCAATGGCGATACCCGAAAGCGCGACAATGTTGGCTTCCACACCAAAAAGACGCATCAGGATGAAAGTCATTAATACGCCGATAGGAAGCAGACCGGCAACTATCAGGGAGGCTCTCAGATTCATTACCAGGATGATGATGACCAGAATAGAGATCAGGATCTCATGGGATAGAGCCGACTCCAGTGTTCCGATGGTCTCCATGATCAATCCGGTACGATCGTAGAATGGAACGATGGTGACCTTGGAGATGGTTCCGTCGGGCAATGTTTTTTGCGGAAGACCCGCTTCCATCTGCCTGATCTTCTCCTTGACATTGCCAATGACCTCCATTGGATTGGAACCATACCGCGCAACCACTACGGCTCCGACCGCCTCCGCACCCGATTTGTCGAGTCCACCCCTGCGGTTGGCCGGTCCAAATGCTACCCGGGCCACATCCCGGATCCGGATGGGGACATTGTTTCTGACCGAGATGACGGAAAGTTCGAGGTCTTCCAGGTTCTTCACATATCCGAGGCCCCGAATGATGTACTCCACCTTGTTCAGCTCCAGCGTTTCTGCTCCGATGTCCAGATTGCTTTTTCGCACGGCGTTCATCACATCCATCACGGAAACGCCGAATGCCTTTAGAGCCTCTGGATTCAAATCTACCTGGTACTCCTTGACAAATCCACCTACAGAGGCCACTTCGGAAACTCCTTCGGCTGCAGTAAGTCCATACTTAACATAAAAATCCTGAATGGATCTTAATTCCTGTGGGTTCCATCCACCATTGGGCTTTCCTGTTTTTGGATCACGCCCTTCCAGCGTGTACCAAAAAATCTGTCCGAGGGCTGTGGCATCCGGTCCGAGCGTGGGCTGTACACCTGCCGGCAAGGTGCCTGATGGCAGGGAATTCAATTTCTCAAGGATGCGGGACCGACTCCAGTAAAACTCGGTATTGTCTTTGAAAATGAGGTAGATGAATGACATGCCAAACATGGAGGAACTCCGGACAGTCTGAACACTTGGGATACCCAGCAGTGCCGTTGTGAGGGGATAGGTGACCTGATCCTGAATATCTCTGGGAGACCGCCCCATCCATTCAGTGGCTACAATCTGTTGATTCTCTCCTATGTCTGGGATAGCATCAACTGCTACGGGATCCCTTGGAAAGTATTCCGGTTTCCAGTTGAACGGCATGTATACCATGCCCAATGCCATGAAAGTGAACAGGAGAAGAAAGGTAATCAACCTGTTTTCCAGAAAGTATTTAACGAGTCGGTTTAGCATGGAGAGAATTGAAAATGGCAATGAAGCAGGTGAGAATCTTCTTTGGTCGAAGATTTCTCACCTGTACATTTTCAAATGATTAAAAAAGACAGATTTTCAAATTACCGGTACTTGCAGCAGCCGGGAAGTTTGGCATAGGCCTTGTCGTCGGCCTTGAATTTTTCGGTGTCGTGACCTGCAGCGGCAATCTTTTTCTGGACATCTTCGCTCTTTACGACTGTCGGATTGTAGGCGAGCGTAAGGACTTTGGTGTCCTTGTTCCAGCTGGCACTTGCCACGCCATCCATTTTTGCGGCAGTCTCAATACGTTCCTTGCACATGCCGCAATTTCCTGAAACCTTAATGGTTTCCGTTTTCGCTGCACTGCTTTTTGCACCCGTCTGGGCAAAGATATTTGAGACGAAAAATAGGGCTATTACGGTGACCAATACTAATTTTACTGTTTTCATTTTGTTTTGATTTTTGATTTTTGATGAATGCACAACAATTTACTGCTGACTACCTCTTGTAGCCGCCTTTTGGGAAAAGGAGCAGAAAATCAAATAATGAAAACGCAAATAAAACTCTGGTCGACAGAATTGTAGCCTGTTGGTACAGGCGGACCTACCATGGAGTGATAGGTTTTGGATAAAACAACTTCGGGAAGCGGGTGGCAAAGAGCAATCTGCAACAAAGGCGCTTTTACCGGCGGAACTGCTTTAAGTTTTTGAAAGGAGAATAGATAGTTACCGTCCGACTTGCAGACCGCAACACTGTTCTTGCAACAACCTGATTCAATTGTCCCATTGCCGGGGACCGGCTGTTGGGATTCCTGCATACCGCAACTGGCCATCTCTCCGGTAACCGAACATTTCACTGCCGCCAGTTCACCACCGCAGAGATGGGAAGCAACCGTCAAGTGCATCCCGGAAAGCAGGATCAGCACGGAAAACAACAGGGAAAATACTCTCTTCATCCGTTTTAAATAAACGAAAAACGTTGCATTTAGTTTGCTAAGTAAGTAATAATTTTTGTAACAACTTCAATTTTAACCAAAAATAACAAGGGTGCCTCTCCATGCAGGCACCCTTGTTGATTGTTAATGACGGTGGTGAGAGAAGTTTCCAAGTTTGTGGTCATCGCCGAGAATGGACGAAAGGTTGTGTATCTGGTCGATTGCAGGACGATAAACAAGCGATCCTCCAACTCTTAAAGTTTCGGTTGTGAAGTAGGTACCTAGCTGATCCTCCTGTTCATACATGAATCCGCCTGTTCCAAATCCAATCAGTTTGCCCCATCTGGATACGGTCTTGACATAACGACCATCGCCATCGAAAAGATTTAAGACCACGTTGTATTTTTTCCCTGAGCGATGCACATCATCCAGCAAACTCCCTGCGCGGTTGGCATTGTCCTCTTCCAGGTCAAACATCAGGTATCTTTCCCTGTTTCTGCCCCAGTCGAGTGGGGAATTGGAACTCTTGTCAAAGGGGGCCTTCAGTCCGGAGAGTTTCCAGTCGTGACCGGCAATGGGAAATGCCGGAGAACGCTGGGCATCCCAAACCTCTTCCATGGTGTATTTCCTGTTGAGAAAATCAGATTTTGACTCGTGTGATCTGTAATATTCACGTACCCTTTCCGCTCTTCTTTCATCTTTTATTTCGCCTCTGTGCTCCTCCTTGCGTTCCTCCCGCATTTCTGCCCTGTGCTCTTCCTTTCTATCCCTCAGTATCTGGGATAGGTTTATTGCCTGAGCCACTTCTGTACGGTATATGAGTTTTTCGCCTGGCCTTCTGCCCTGAACAGAAAAAAAGGTACCAAATCTTCCCTCCTGCTCGTACATAAATCCTTCGGAACCAACACCAATCAGTTTTCCCCATCTGGAGACCACTTTAACCAAATGTCCATTGTGTTCAAACAGGCTGAGGGTTAACGTGTATTTTTTTTCCGATCGATTGTCACTCAAAGATTCTGGAAAATTGCTGCTGTTTGGTTCCAGTTCAAACATCAGATAACGATCGTTGTTTCGTCCCCAGTCGAGGGCGGATTTTGTGCCCTGGTCGTAGGGGCTTTTCAGGTTGGATAGTTCCCACTCTTTTCCGACGGCCGGGTAAGCTGGTTTGCGCTGGGCATCCCAGACCTGTTCTTTCGTGAATCTCCTGCTCATCAGATCTGATTCACTGATGTGCCTCTCTGCAAAGTGAGCGAGTGCCACGAACGAGGAAATGGTAAAAATGGTGAAGGCGAACAAGAATTTTATTGATTTCATTTTGTATTTTTTATTCCGCTGCTGCGGATTGGGTTGCGGTTATTCAAGCAGGTCTTGATCCATGATTGCAAGTTGATTCACTTTTGACAAAGCATCATTTTGCCCAAAGAGCGGACACCCTTCCCGGGATCAGATGCGGGTTGAAAAGAAAAGTAGTCCATCACAAGGGCCTGCAAGAATCACCAATGTGATTCGTCCAGGGCACCTGCTGCTGGCTTGGCCGCTGCTTTGGCCGTTTTTGCGCTGGTTTTGGCAACTGTCGCTGCTTTGGCTGCTTTGGCCGTTTTGGCATCCATCACCTTGCCGCTCTCTCCTTTTGCAATGTTTTTTGCATCAATGGCTGTGCTTTTTGCATCATTGGCCACACTCTTTGCATCGTTTACCGTACTCTTGGCCTGATTGGCCGTCGCTTTTGCCACCTGAGCAGTTCCCTTAACCTGGTCGATGGCTTCCTTTGGATGGGTAATAAAAGCCTTTGGATTGCTAAGCAGCGATTTTGCACTGCCCATCACCAATTTGGCACCGCCGACGGTACCCTTTGCCTTGTTGGCAGTTGCCTTACCTTTGTCGACAGTGGCTTTGCCTTTTTCTACTGTGGTCGCACTCTTGTCAACTGTGTCTGCGCCCTTCTCGACTGCTTTTTTCCCTTTTCCAAATACGTTTTTGAGCCCCTGTGCTTCTACATTCGCCTGACACATAAACGCTACAAAGATGGAAGCTAAAAGAATCCTGACTAAATTTTTCATTTTCTAACTGGTTTTAATTGGCGGTTCTTCCCTTGTTTAATTTTAGGTTATCGTAAAACTGAACCATTGATTTTACGTGGACCTGTTGCATGAAAATCCAAATGATTGCATAAACAGGATGGTTCACAAATCTAAATGATGATTCAGAAGTAAGGGTAAAAATGCAATGGGACAAAAAGTGGACAATTGAATATTTATACAAAACAGATCCGGCAACAATCAGATAAAATAAGGTTAAATAGCAGGACTACCAGGCGCATGTGGAAATCAAATCAGGATAGTATACAGGCCATTACGGATAGATTCACGGGAAAATTGGCTTGGTTGATTTGAGTTTTGGATTGGATGAAAGCCTATTCATGGCAGGAAGGAGTGTTCCACGCAGGCTTTTGTGAACAGACAAAAATAGAGAGAGGCTGCCTCAATTTTCGTTATGAGACGGCCTCTCCTATTTCCTCTTGCACCAACATGGAATGTGACCTTCCGGTCAAAGGATCAGATTTATAATTTGTTCGGTTTCCGATTTATTCGAACATCCCCTTGACCCTGTCAAAGAAGTTTCGTTCCCTGGTCTCTTCCGGAACCTGAAAATTTGGAAGTGTCTGCAATCGTTCGAGTTGTTTTTTCTCCTCAGAGGTAAGTTTTTGAGGAACCCAGGCATGGATTTTTACCAACAGATCGCCTTTCCCGTATCCGTTCACATCGGGGATTCCTTTTCCGCGCAGGCGGAGTATCTTTTCCGGCTGTGTGCCGGCCTCAATTTTGACCTTTACCTTTCCGTCGATGGTGGGTATTTCTGCCGTTAGGCCAAGTGCCAGATCAGGGAATGAAAGAAACAGGTTGAAAATAAGATCATTTTCATCCCTGATTAATTCCGGATGATCCTCCTCTGCTATCAGTACCAGCAGATCTCCCGGTATTCCGCCGCGGCGTGCCGCATTGCCCTTGCCACCAACCGAAAGTTGCATACCTTCACCGACTCCTGCCGGGATTTTTATCGTAACCACCTCTTCTCCCTGTACCAATCCTTCCCCATAGCATTTCTCGCATTTTTGGGTGATGATTTTTCCCTCCCCGTTACAGGTGGGGCATACGGAAGATTGTTGAATCTGTCCGAAAATGGAGTTGCTGATCCGCGTTACCTGACCACTTCCCTTGCAGGTGGAGCAAGTGGTATGGCCGCTGCTTCCCTTGGCTCCGCTTCCGTGACAACTGTCGCAGGAGACGTATTTTTTTACTTTGAGTTTTTTCTCACAACCGTTGGCTACTTCGCTTAAATTCAAAGTGACCTTGATCCGGAGGTTGGATCCGCGATTGACCCTTTGTCCGCGTGAACTCCCTCCAAAACCACTGAAGCCACCAAAACCCCCGCCTCCAAAAATATCGCCGAAGGAGGAGAAGATATCCTCCATGGTCATGTGCTGGCCGCTGAAACCACCCTGGTTGCCCATTCCGGCGTGCCCATACTGGTCGTAGCGTTGTTTTTTCTCTGCATTGCTCAGGATCTCATAGGCCTCCGCAGCTTCCTTGAATTTTTCTTCAGATGCCTTGTCCCCGGGATTTTTATCCGGGTGAAACTGAATGGCTTTTTGGCGGTAGGCTTTCTTGATCTCTTCCGGCGTAGCGCTTTTGGAAACACCCAGGACTTCGTAATAATCTCTTTTTGACATTTGCTAATTTTTTGTAGTGCGAAGCCTTCTAATTATTCACCTATGACCACTTTGGCATAGCGGATAACCTTATCGTTCAGCATATAGCCCTTTTGAACCACCTCAACAATCTTTCCTTTCAATTCTTCTGTGGGTGCCGGAATTTTGGTGATGGCTTCGTGGTGGTCGGTATTCAGGACCAACCCTTTGGCCTCCATCTCAACCACGCTATTTTGTTTGGTGAAATCTTTGAATTTATTGTATATCAGATTAATACCCTCCTTGGTGGTTTCAAGGTTGTCAGAGATTTCGATGGCTTTCATGGCGCGTTCGACATCATCGATGACAGGAAGGAAATTGACAATGATGGATTCGGAAGCATTCTTCAACAGATCCATTTTCTCTCTCAGGGTTCTTTTGCGAAAGTTGTCAAATTCCGCCGACAGGCGAAGGTATTTGTCATTTGCAGCAGCCAGTTGACCGTTGAGCTCAGTAATTTTATTCTCCAGTTCGGTTGCAGTATCGCATTGCTCGGAACCATTTTCGCCTCCGTCCGGCTCCACCACTGTTCCGCCGATGTTGGCAGAATTCTCCGGTGGATTTCCAGACATATGATTTTCTTTTCCCTCTTTTCTGTGTTCGTCTTTTTTCTTTGTCATTCTTACAACTTAATTCTAATCTTTTTTAATCCTTCAAATAGCTTGCCATTGGCATCCATTCGGACATTTTGACACAAAAAAAAGCTGCAAACTGACAGCTTTTTCCACTATTCTCTGCTGATTTTTGCCCCAATCGCATTCAACCGGACGTCGATACTTTCGTAACCGCGGTCAATCTGGTCGATGTTGTCTATGGTGGAGATGCCATTGGCCGAGAGTGCTGCAATCAGCAAAGCCACACCTGCACGGATATCGGGTGAAGTCATTCTGGTTGCCCGAAGGGGATGGGAACGATCCAGCCCGATGACGGTAGCCCTGTGCGGATCACACAAGATGATTTTGGACCCCATGTCTATCAGCCTGTCAACGAAAAAAAGCCGGCTCTCAAACATTTTTTGGTGGATGAGCACACTGCCTCTGGCCTGGATAGCCACCACCAGAAAGATGCTCAAAAGGTCAGGAGTGAGTCCGGGCCAGGGAGCATCCGCGATGGTCATGATGGAGCCATCGATGAAAGATTCTATTTCATAATGATCCTGCACGGGAATTCTGATGTCATCTCCGTTTCTGATCAGTTCGATGCCCATTTTACGAAAGGAATCGGGAATAATGCCAAGTTGGTCGTATCCTACATTTTTGATCAGCAGGTCTGAGGATGTCATCGCAGCAAGTCCGATGAAACTGCCTACTTCAATCATATCCGGGAGCAGACGGTGTTCACAACCCTTCAGGGAGGTGACACCGTCTATGCTGAGCAGGTTGGAGCCAATGCCGCTTATCTTCGCACCCATTCGGGTGAGCATCAGGCAAAGTTGTTGAACATAGGGCTCACAGGCAGCGTTGTAGATGGTGGTGATTCCATCGGCCATCACTGCAGCCATGATCAGATTGGCGGTTCCGGTGACGGAGGCCTCATCCAGCAGGATGTAACATCCTTTTAATTTTTTTGCTTCCACCCTGAAGAGGGCGTTTTCGGCATCGAAAATGAACTGGGCTCCAAGTGATTCAAATCCACGAAAGTGGGTATCCAGCCGGCGCCTTCCGATTTTGTCTCCTCCGGGTTGGGGGATGGTGCCCTTGCCGAATCGTGCCAGCATAGGGCCGATGATCATGATGGATCCGCGCAGGGCGGCTGCCTGCTGAAAGAAGAGGGGAGAGGTAAGCACATCTGCGTTGACATCTTTGGCACAGAAGGCGTAGGTTCCCTTTTGAAGCTTTTCCACGACTACGCCCATGCTTTTGAGGATTTCAATCAGCTTGAGGACATCGCTGATCTCCGGGATGTTGGAGATTGTGACAGTCCCGGGTGTCAGCAAGGTGGCGCAAATTACCTGTAGGGCTTCATTTTTGGCACCCTGTGGTGTGAGCTCGCCAGCCAGTGAATTTCCTCCTTCAATGATGAATCTTGCCATGGCAGCCAGCGCAAACTATTTGTGTTTCCGGTTCTGTCCGGAGCCCACTTTTGCCTTTTTTTTCTGGATCTTGATGATGTCTGTCACCTCCTGCAAATGCATATCTTCCCTGGCTTTCAGTCGGCCTCTGGAGATCAGTTTCAGGTCATCAAAGATCTTTTCATCCTCTACCATGTCCTTGTTCCAGGTAAGGTAGGATTTTTTCATCTGGTTGGCCAGTTGCTCGGTACCCAACTCCTTGGAGGGATTTTCGTCCTCCATTTTGGAGATGTTGTCGATCAGCTGTTCCATTATTTTGCCATAGTGACGGAAGCGAATGTCAGACTGATTGTAGGGAATGTGTTTGGGTTTTTCCGTAAAAGTCTCCGGAACCGGCGGATCGTACGGATAATCAATGTCAAGTTTGAAATCAGACATGATGGCAATATGGTCCCAGAGTTTGTGCTTGAAATCGTTGATGTCGCGCAGATAGGGATACATCATACCCATGATGTCGATGATGGACTTGACTGCAAGATTTCGCTCGTCGCGATCTTCAATGGTGAGTACATGCTCTACCATTTTGTGAAGGGCCCTTCCATATTCCGGAAGTTTCATCTTGGTCCTTTGGGTGTTGTAATCTTTGAACATCGTGAATTTCAGTTATGTGCTCTTGTGAAAGCAATTAGTAATCTTTCGGGCAAAGTTACACATTTAGTGGTTCATTCTATGTGTGGCTGCCTGTTTTTTTAGCAGATGCAAAGAGGGTCGTGCCAAACTACCGACTTTGGCAGGGGGCAGAACATCGGGAGGGGTTTTCTTCCAACTTTTTCATTTGCCGGGATCCGCTACAATTTTCAATTTGGCAAATTTGAGCAAAAGCTGTTTCTCTCCTGCATTGGCGAAGAAGACTTTGGCCTTCATTTCAGGCATGGACCCTTCCAGGTCAGTTATTTTGCCTCTGCCAAAACGCTGATGTTCTACAAACATTCCGATTTGCAGGGAGTTGGGATCGTCCGATTGAAATGGTTCGCCTGACGGTGCATCCGTGATTTTCCTGTAATTTGGGCCAAGGGTTGGCGGGCTTTTGGGCGAACTGAAGCCACCCCGCTCTCCTGAGGAGGAGTTTCTGTTGAATCCGCCATGGGCCCTGCCCGTATCCGCTGAAATATGGTGCTGGAAGAAGCGGCTGTTTTCCACATCCAGGTACTGGGGATCAATTTCCCCGATAAAACGGCTCGGATGGCAGAATTCGGTTTTCCCCCATTTGAAGCGTTGTTGTGCAAAAGAGAGAAATGCATTGTGCCTGGATCTTGTCAATGCCACATAAAACAACCGGCGCTCCTCCTCCAGTTCAGGCAATGTCAACGTACCCGTAAATCCGGAAGGAAACAGGTTCTCTTCGAGACCAACAATAAATACATTGTTGAATTCCAAACCCTTGGAAGAATGAACTGTCATCAGGGTGACCTTGTCAAAATCCTCACTTTTTTCGTTGTCCTGGTCTGTCAAAAGGGATACCTCCTCCAAAAAATTAGCCAGCAGTGCAGAGTGACCCTCCTCGATGGCACTGATGCCAAATTGCTGAATGGCATTCAGCAACTCCTGCGTATTCTCGTATCTACTGATGTTTTCGGGGGATTTGTCCTGATACAATTCAGATAAAATACCCGTTTCGGAGGCAATCTTTTGTGCCATTTCAAAGGCTTCCAGGGTGAGCGAAATTTCCGCGAAATTGTCCATCATCACCGCGAAGTCAAGCACTTTTTTTGCAGTTCCCCCGTTCAATCCGGCTTTTTGCAGACCAGCAGGATCCAGAGCCACGGAAAAGATGCTGACATCGTTTCTTGAAGCGAACTCCTCCAGTTTGCCGATGGTGGTTGCTCCGATTCCGCGGGCAGGATAATTGATCACCCTTTTGAAAGATTCGTCGTCTTTTTGATTGACCACCAGCCTGAAATAGGCCAGCAGATCCTTGATCTCCTTCCGTTGGTAAAAAGAGAGTCCGCCATAGATTTTATAGGGAATGTTGCGCTTGCGCAGCACCTCCTCAAATACCCTCGACTGGGCATTGGTACGGTACAAGATGGCAAAATCCGCATAGTTGTCGTGTTCTGACATCCGCTTCTGGAAAATCTCGTTGACCACCAGATAACCCTCCTCCTGGTCGTTCAGCGCATTGAGAACCTTTATTCTGGATCCGGGGTCATTTTCGCTGAATACGGTCTTCTGCAGCTGGTTCTTGTTTTTGGAGATGATGCTGTTGGCTGCGTTGACGATGGTTTGGGTAGAACGATAGTTCTGTTCCAGCTTATATACCCTGAATTCAGGATAGTCGTTCTTGAAATTGAGGATGTTTTCGATCCGGGCTCCCCGGAAGGAGTAAATGCTTTGCGCATCGTCGCCAACGACACTGATGTTGTGGTGCAGCTCAGCAAGTTTCTTGACGATCAGGTACTGGGAAAAATTGGTGTCCTGGTACTCGTCCACCAGAATGAACCTGAAAAGCTGCTGGTATTTGAGCAACGTTTCAGGAAATTTTTTGAAAAGCACGTTGGTCATCAGCAGGAGGTCATCGAAATCCATGGCCCCCGCATTTTTGCATCGACGCACATACTCTTCATAGATTTCTCCTGTTTTCGGAATGCGGGTAGCCTTGGTCCGTTTCGCGGATGGTCTCGTTCTGTTTGTAACCGGATGGAAGTACCAGGTTGTTCTTGGCCGCGGAAATCCTTCCCATTACCAGCGAGGGTTTGTAGGTGTTCTCCTCGAGGGACATGCTCTTGATAATCGTCCGCAACAGGCTCTTGGCATCCTGCGTATCGTAGATGGTGAAGGTGGAAGGATAATCGATAAGGGTCGCCTCTGCACGCAGAATCCTGGAAAAAATGGAGTGAAAGGTGCCCATCCAGAGATACCTGGCAACCTGCGGACCTACGACGTTGGCAATCCTCTCCTTCATCTCCCGGGCTGCCTTGTTGGTAAAGGTGAGCGCAAGAATGGAAGAGGGCGGAACCCCGTTTTGCAGCAGATGTGCGATGCGGTAGGTAAGCACCCGGGTCTTACCGGAACCTGCCCCGGCGATGATGAGGGAGGGTCCCTGAAAATTTTGTACTGCCTGTTGCTGGGCCTCATTCAGATTGTCAAGATAATTTGCCAAAATCGAACTATTTTGTAAAACTGTTGTTGCGCAAAGATAAACCCCTTGCAGCATCTTTCACCAGCATGAAAGAAATTTATTCATTCGGGAGCTGTTGCGAAAATCGATGCGGTTTTTCTTTGACGGGACGGATAGTTGTTTAAATTTGTAGGCCGGTTGTATTTCAAGCTATCGCTTATGTTCAAATCCAATTTTTATTTTCTGTTGCTCATTCCGCTGGTTTTGATGACAACCTTGCCAGGAAGGCTGACAGCGCAGTCGCTTTCCTCTGCAAATGCCAATTTCAGGGAGAATACGGCCTATCCCACTTTTCCCACCAACGATCCCATCTACTATTTCTGTTCCCAGCAGGGAAATGAAACGGCTTCGCTCACAGCAAAATCGGCCGGTTCTGTTGTCACCTTTCTGTGGGAAAAATATGATCCGGTGGCTTTGAAGTTCATCAATTTCTCCAATGAAACAGCTGTTACCTCCACCATTAGCCGGATTTTGGATGGCTGCTACAGGGTCTCCTACACGGAAAACGGAAAAACGATCCAGTCGCGTGCCTGGGTGTTCAACAGCTGGTCGGCAGTAGCTGCCAATATTTCACAATCCACCTGCAGCTCCGTCAGTTTTTCCTCCTCGGCTACTGGTGCTCTCTTTCAATATTACGATCTTTCATCGGGCCAGGCCATTGTGCTTGCATCTGGTTACATTTTCCGCTGGTTTGCAGGGACGCAGCAGGTGGCATCCGGACAGAATCCGACCCTTTACCAGCCACCCTCCAAGAATACCGTGTACCGCGTGGAGGTGACCGACAGAGCCGGTTGCATGAACAGTGCAGAGATCAATTATGTCTCGCCCATACCCGTTGCCAACTTTTCCTGGAGTACCCCGCAGAAGAGTGACCCCCAGTATGTATTTCCGCAGGCACCTGCAGATATTGATTTCAAGAACCTGAGTGTGAACAGCGATGCGGATAAATACGAATGGTACCTTTTCAAGGACAAAACCATCCTGGAAAAGATGGGTGGCGGAACGGTCGTGATCGACTCCTTTCAGGCGGTTTTGTACGATGTAAATCCACTCTATACCTATGAGTTATCCGGAAAATACAAGGTAAAGCTGGTGGCTGCCAAAACGGTTCAGTCACTTACCTGCCGGGATACCTTCTACCTGCCGGATCTGATCATCGTGGATACTTCCCTGGTGAAGGTGTCACCTGTATTTACCCCCAACGGGGATGGAGTCAACGACAAACTGATCCTAAAAACGAGGTCCCTCGAGTCCCTGACCTTCACGGTAGTGAACCGTTGGGGGAAAGTGGTGCATCAATTCTCCTCCAACAACTACATACCGGCGGAGTCGGAAATCGCTGCCTGGGATGGCAAGGTCAATGGAAAGCTGTGTACACCGGGAGTCTATTTTTATGTGGTGGATGCCATGGGGAGGGATGGGGTCCGACGACGAACGAAGGGATTTGTGGAGATGATCTGGTAATTTAATTTATATTCATGGATGAAGCACTCGAAAATGCAAAAAGTATTCTCTGGGCCCAGCAAAAATGGCCTGGGATCTACTTTTTTAAATTTATAGTTCCCAACGACAAGGTGAAACTGGACCTGGTCCGGAAATTGTTCCGGTCGGAGGAGGACATTACCTACCGCACTTCCAAAGACATCAAATTCATCTCGCTCTCCTGCAAACAGGAGATGAAAAATCCCGATGAAGTACTGGCCGTCTATCAAAAAGCCGGAGAGATCGAGGGGGTGATCTCCCTGTAGGGGAGCGAAGAGTGAAGAGTGATGAGTGATGAGAAAGAGGCAGTTGAGCTCATGAATCGAAAATCGAAAATCCAAAATAGTCAGAATCTATGGTTTATTCAAATTTCAAAATCAGGAGGAGCATAGCGCTTCTTTCATTTTTACTTTTTGTAGGTTTCCAGTCGCTAGTGGCGCAAACGCTGCTGGAGCGAATCAAGGCACTGCCCGACATCGTCTCCGTGGAGAAAATGGAGCAAAATCCATTTTTCAGTGAGGCCTTTATCGTCAATGTCAAACAACCCGTCGACCATCAACACCCCGAGAAGGGATATTTCCCGCAAAGGGTATTCGTCTCCCATTTGGGATACGACCGTCCTGTTGTCTTTGTGACCGAAGGTTACGGCGGAGGTTATGCTGCGGGCAAAAGACACCTGGAGGAGTTGTGCCCGATCCTGAAGGCCAACCAGATTTTTGTGGAACACCGCTATTTTGGTAAATCCCATCCCGATTCCATCCACTGGATCGACCTGACGGTGGAAAATGCCGCAGCCGACCAGCACCACGTGGTGGAACTCTTCAAGAAAATTTATGACAAGAAGTGGATCAGCACCGGCATCAGCAAAGGGGGCGAAACCACCCTCTACCACCGGATGCTCTATCCCAATGATGTGGATGTTTCCGTGCCGTTTGTTGCGCCGCTCAATTTCGCGGTAGAAGAGGCCAGACATCCGCATTTTATAGAAAAGCTCACAGGCACCAAGCAGGAGCGGAAAATGGTCAAAAATTTTCAGATGGAGGTGCTCCTCCGGAAGGATCAATTGATGCCGCTCTTTGAGCAACTTTGCAAGGAGAAGAACTACCATTTCAAGGCATCCGTCCGCGAGATTTATGACTATTCCTTGCTGGAGTTTTCCTTCTCTTTCTGGCAATGGGGCCATTCCGCAAAAGAGATCCCAGCCCTGACGGTTTCCGACAAGGAGATATTTGATTATTTCCAAAAGGTGAGCTCCTGCAACTATTTTGACATAGAAAGCGGCAAGGCCAATGCACCGTTTTTCGTTCAGGCCCACAGACAGCTTGGTTATTATGCCTATGACACGAAACCATTCCGAAAACTGATCGAAACCAGGAATACGAAAGGATATGTGGAACGTCTCTTCCTGGACAAGGACCAGATCTTTCCCTACAATCCTGAGATGAGCCTTCAGACCGATCGTTACCTGAAAACAACGGCAAAAAATGTATTGCTGATCTATGGTGCCGTAGATCCCTGGTCGGCCTCGGCTGCCCAGGGTGGAAAAAATCCGGGCGTGGTCATCCTGTTTCAACCCGGTGGTTGTCACCGTAGCCGAATCAACAACATGCCTGAGCCACTGAAACAAAAGGCCATTGACACCCTGAATGAATGGTTGAAATGATCTTCAGAATTCATGGAGGTACAGAAACCGGGGTCGTGATCTACTGCTGATGTGAATTGCATCAAATACGAAAGGACCGAAATATTTTTCGGTCCTTTCGTATTTCTGCTGTTTGCCTGTTTGAATGCAGCCCTGGTTAGCTTATTTTTTCCTCCAGACTGTCACTTCAACCTCTTTCAGAATTGATTTTCGCCTGTTGATTCTGAAAATTGATGTGAGGACTGTGGATCGATCCGATTTGGTGAAATGCTCCTTCAGCAATGATTCGACCGTTTCATCTCCCCTGACAGGTTCCGCGGAACTGCGGTATCCACCCAGCCAATTTTCGGGTTTGGTCTGTTTTTCATCCCAATCGTAGGCCGTGGCAATAACCAGGATGCCTTTGTCGTTCATGCGGCGGTGGAGGTTGGAAAGCAGCTCTGTGGGTTGATAAATTTTGTCCAGTATGTCGTTCAGCAAGATGAGGTCGTATCCGCTGAAGACATTTTTCAGGTTGGCAAAGTCGGATTGCAGGAATTTTACTTTTTTGACGAGCTGAGCCAGGTCAAAATCCTCCAGTTTCACCTGCCTGTATTCCACGATTTCACCCTCCTCCGGAAACACGTAGTTGAAACTTCCCTGTTCCTGCAGCTGGGTGGCCACGCGAATCGTCCGGGCAGAAAGGTCCACACCTGTCACATTGTTGAAAGTGCGGGCCAGTTCCCAGCTCGTCCGGCCTGTTTTGCATCCCATGTCCAGCGCACAGCGTTGCAGGGATCCGGCTGAGACTTCCGCACAAAATTCGGCCACGGCTTGCTGGTAATTGGGAACGGGAAGCGGTGAAGTGCCGTAGTGGGTCTCACAGTATTGCACCACCTCCGGATCCGTCTCGCAGGTACTGTCCTTGATGATCACTTTCTGATTGGAAGAAACATAGCGAAATCCGGCATGCTGGTAAAAATGTCGCCGAAAGGCATACCTGGAATCCCGGATGGCTTCGTTGCCTGTTGATATCCAGGAACCCCCCTTGATCATGTTGTGCCGCATGTCAAAAGTGGGAACGGAGAAATCGTCGTAACTGGGATGAATTTTAAATCCCTCGTAACCCGAAATGGTGGTCTCGGTCCATTGCCAGACATTGCCGATCAGATCGTAAAAATCGCCAAAGGCAAACCGGTCGACGGGACAGGGACTCTGCCAATGTTCCAGGTTGATGTTGCCGGGGGCTGTTTCCCATTCCGTCAGATCGGGAACTTTGGCATTGTCGTGCAGGATGTACCACTCCTCTTCCGTCATCAAACGGATAGGCTGTCCCGTTCTTTCCTTTTTCCAGTTGCAGAATGCCTTTGCCTCCAGATAATTGACCTCTGCCGGCCAGTTCCAGGGCATCGCAATCTCCTCAAAAACCAGCCTGAGTTGATAGGTCTCCCCATTTTTCCTCCAGAACAGGGGATGTTCGGATAGGGTGTAGGATCTCCATCGCCAACCCTCCTCAGTCCAGAAGCGTTCCGTTTCGTACCCCTTGTCGTTGATGAATTCGAGGAACTCCCCGTTGGAGCACAAAAAAGTCGCTGCTTCAAAGTTGTCGACAGTAGCCTGATAGGTCCCATATTCATTGTCCCAACCGTAGAGCTTGTCATTGAAAGACTTTCCAAGTGTGATGGTTGCACCCCCAACCGGCACCATCCTGTTGGCAGGAGCAGCAGCCGAAGATGGACAGGTTTCCCATCCCGGAATCGGCTGCAGGTATTCCAATGGCAACTGGCGGATGAGGACAGAGGAGGTTTCAATGTGGATGCGTGAATGTTCAATCCCCATCAGGATGATCCAAGCAGGGTCTTCCCATCTAATCGGAAGATGCATGGGCATCGCTTCTATTTGACCGATTACTGTTTGGTAGACCTTGAGCCTGTATTCCTTCACCTCCGCTACGGTCGGCCATTTGTAGTTGCTTTGGTTGAGGTCGTCCCACGACATTTCATCCACGCCAATGGCGAACATAGATTCGAATTTCGGATTGATCCTGTTTTCCAGAACTTTGGAGATGACCAGTTTGTTGATGTAAAAGGCTGCCGTGTGTCCGAAATAGAAGATGAGCGGATGGCGGAGCGGGTCGGCCGTCCGGTACATTCCTGCAGTATCGGCAAACACATCAAAAAGGTGTTCGTCGAGACGGTAGGTTAATTTAAAATAGTTCAGTATTTCGGCTCTTTTTTGCTCCGGATTGCCGGTATAAAGGTTGACGGTTTTGCTTACAAAACGGGGGTCCATGTTACTTAATTTTAAGGGATGATCGTACTTTGAAATGGAGAAAAAGAATTACATGAATTTTCCAACCTCTTTTTTCAGGTCGGACAAGGCAAGGGCTACCGGTGAAGGATCCTCATCCAGATAGTTGCTGAATATTTTTTTTCCCAGTTCATAGCCGGGACTCTGCTGGTCAAGCTCCTCCGCAGAGCGGTTGATGATGACAACCAGTTTTTCCTTGGCTCCCCGGATGGTCTCCCAAAGTATGGTGGAGACATAGATTTGTTGCGAGAGGTTGTGTTCGTATTCCTGCCGGATGGTGGAGAGCAGTATCTGGTGGTATTGACCCACTGTCAGATCCTGAGGGGAGGTTCTGATTAGCATCGATTCGGGACTGATCCTTTCCAGTAAAAGAGTCAGCCGTTCGTAGGCCTGCAATTTGATTGGCGCCATTTCTTTGGCATGAATGACCCTGAACTCAAATTCCCTTCGGCGCCTGTCATTTTCCAGCATGTCGCGGAAAAGGAAATAAGCAGTAACAAATACAATCAGGGCAGGAAGCACAATCTTGAGAATCTCCCAGAAACCATTGATATCATTGGCCATAATTTTATTTTTTGGTGGTTTGAGATAGAACCGTGACTTTAATGAACGTCTATTTTATGTTCCCTTTTGCGGGAATGTTTCGGCTCTCCGGGATTCGCTTTTCCGGATGTGCCTCATGAATCATTACGTGTTGCAATCACTTTGGTTTCTGGATCAGGCTGTAGTACTGGAAAAACTGGATGGCAGAAAAAAGAATCGTCAGTACGGCCAACAAAAAATACCTCTTTATTTTGAACCGAAAGAATAGAAGGCTCAGCAATGCCAGTATTGCACCTGCCACATTGAGCCAGCCGGTCGTGATCAAAATACCCGCAGTTTCCCGGGATGCACTGTTTCCGGCAAAATGGGAAAGGTCAATCTGAAACAGGTTGTAATACAGGGAGACCAGCCCGCTAGTCATTAATGCGCTCCAGCCCGCATAGGTAAATGAAGCTTTCTTGTCTGTATATCCAATGATTACCAGGGCAATGCCTATGAAAATAATCCACAGGGGTATCAGTATGGGCAGATAAAGTTCTTGCAACTGCATGGACAGAAATGGATGAATGAGCGATTTATTTTGAGCATGCAAAATAGCAATTTATCCCCGAAGTTGGTGTGTTGTTTGGATGCAATGTTGAAGTTTGGCGGATTATTGGCAGCTGCCAAGCGCTAAAATCACTATTTTTGCCCAAAACAGGAATTGCTGATGTCGAAAAAACAAACGTTAACAGTAGACCCGGGGGCCAGGGGACTCATCTTTGACATAGATGGTACCATCTCCGATACCATGCCCATCCATCTCATCGCTTACCAGGAAACTGCTGCAGAATATGGCTTTGAGATCTCTTCTGAACTCTTTTACAGTCTGAGTGGCATACCAGCCTATCAGACCAGTCTCCTTCTCAAGGAAAAATTTGGAATGAATTTTGACCCGCATGAATTTGCAGACAAAAAAGAGTACCATTTCCTGCAGAACATCCACAAGGCCAAAGCCATTCAGCCTGTGGTGAAAATCATTCAGGAATATGCAGGTAAACTGCCAATGGCTTGCGGGACAGGAGGCACCAGATATTATGCCGAAAAAACACTCGAGCTGGCAGGAGTCAGAAAATACTTTGAGCACATTGTAACTGCCGAGGATGTGCTAAATCACAAGCCTCATCCCGATACTTTCCTTAAAGCTGCCGCACTGATTGGTGTGTCTCCGGAACTCTGCCAGGTCTTTGAAGACAGCATTCTGGGACTCCAGGCCGCAAAGGCTGCAGGGATGATTGCAACGGATGTGATTCCTTTCATCGAGGCCAAAGGCTAAAGGCTAAAGGCTAAAGGCTAAAGGATAAAGTGTGGAGATTTGTGGTATTTTTGAAAAGGACCCGTACCTACATTAAAAAAAAATCGTACAACAAATAAATGCGAATACTTTAGCCTTTATCCTTTAAACTTTTGCCTTCTTTAGCATGGACTTCAAAATTACTGCCGATTTCATTCCCACCGGAGACCAGCCGCAGGCCATTGCCCAGCTGTGCGATGGGATCGATACGGGGATCCCCTACCAGACGCTTCTGGGTGTCACGGGATCCGGCAAGACCTTTACCATTGCCAATGTAATCAAGCAGGTAAAAAAACCTACCCTGATTCTCAGCCACAACAAAACTCTGGCTGCACAGTTGTACGGGGAGATGAAGCAGTTTTTTCCCGAAAATGCGGTACAGTATTTCGTCTCCTATTACGATTATTACCAACCCGAGGCCTATTTGCCAACCACGGATACCTTCATCGAAAAGGATCTGGCCATCAACAAGGAGATCGAAAAACTGAGACTGGCTGCCACCTCCTCCCTGTTGTCGGTAGAAGGGACATTGTGGTTGTCTCTTCTGTCTCCTGCATCTACGGCATCGGAAACCCCGAAGATTTTCACGCCAACGTGACCCATCTGAAGGTTGGGGAACAGGTTGGCAGAAATGAGATGCTCCGCAGACTGGTGGATGCCATGTATTCGCGTACGGATGCGGATTTCCAACGTGGCAATTTCAGGGTGAAGGGGGATACGGTAGATATTTTTCCCGCTTACGCGGATGATGGAGTGCGAATCCAGTTCTTTGGGGATGAGGTGGAGGAGATTTCCACTTTCAATCCCGAAAACGGAGCGTTTCTTCAGTCGCATGAGCATTATTCCGTCTATCCGGCCAATATTTTCGTCACCACGAAGGATCGCACCAAAGCGGCCATCCGTCAGATTCAGGACGACCTGGTGGGCCAGATCAATTTCTTCAGGAGCTCGGGTAAATTTGCGGAGGCGAAGCGAATCGAGGACCGCGTCAATTACGATCTGGAGATGATCCGCGAACTGGGCTACTGTCCCGGAATTGAAAACTATTCACGCTATTTTGATGGCAGGGCACCCGGCACGAGACCTTTCTGCCTGCTGGATTTCTTCCCGGACGACTTCCTGATGGTCATCGATGAGAGCCATGTGACAATGCCCCAGATACGGGCAATGTACGGAGGTGACCGTTCCAGGAAAATGACACTTGTTGATTACGGATTCAGATTACCAGCTGCCACGGACAACAGACCCTTGAAATTTGATGAATTCGAAGCCATTGCCAGACAATTGATATTTGTCAGCGCCACTCCTGCAGATTATGAACTCCAGAAGAGCGAAGGAGTGATCGTGGAGCAGATCATCCGGCCCACCGGATTGCTGGATCCGATCATAGAGGTGCGACCTGCCCACAACCAGGTGGATGACCTGATTCATGAGATTCATCTGCGGGTGGATAAGAATGAACGAATCCTGGTCACCACGCTGACCAAGCGAATGGCGGAAGAGCTCTCCAAATATTTTGACAGGATCGGCATCAAATGCCGTTACATCCACTCCGACGTAGATACCATGGAAAGGGTGGAGATCATGGAGGAGCTACGGAAGGGTAGTTTCGATGTATTGGTAGGCATCAACCTGCTGCGGGAGGGACTGGATCTTCCGGAGGTTTCGCTGGTGGCCATTCTGGATGCCGACAAGGAGGGGTTTCTCCGGTCGGAACGTTCACTCACCCAAACAGCAGGTCGTGCCGCAAGAAACCTGAACGGACGCGTGCTGATGTACGCAGATAAAATTACGGATTCCATGCAGCGGACTATTGACTCCTCCAATTACAGAAGAAACAAGCAGCATGCCTACAATGTGGCCAATGGCATTACGCCTACAGCGATCATCAAACCAACCAGGGAGATCATCGGGTTGGAATACAGGCCGTCCAAGGGTTTAACCGCAAAACCTTACCTGCCTCCCGAAACCATCGACTATGCCGCGGATCCGGTATTGGCTTATCTCAAGCCGGAGGCACTGGAGAAGGCGATCCTGAAAACGAAGAAGGAGATGGAAAAGGCTGCCAAAGAGCTTGATTTCATTGAGGCTGCAAGGTTGAGGGATGAGATGTTCGCGATGCAAAAACTCTTGAAGGAACGAAAAAATGGATAATCAAATAGCACTGGCTTTGCTGGAGATGATCCGCCGAAACAGCGGGGATCAGAAAAGAATTGAGCATTCGCTCAAAGTGTACGGATATGCACAGTTATTGGGCAAGCTGGAAGGGCTATCTCCCGAAAAGCAGCATGTGCTTGAGTTGACGGCCATCCTTCACGACATCGGTATTCATGTTTCTGAGGCCAAATTTGGGTATTCCGACGGACACAAACAGGAAATTGAAGGTCCTCCCGTGGCACGGGAAATTCTTGAAAGTCTTTCTGTTGCTACAAAAGTGATTGACAGGGTCTGTTTCATCATCGGCAAGCACCACACTTTTTCCGCCATTGATGACATCGATTTTCAGTTGCTGGTCGAAGCCGATTTCCTGGTAAATTCGGTGGAAGAAGAGGTCTCCCCGGAAGGGGTGAAGCGGTTCGTGGAGTTGAATTTTTCTACCGAAAGCGGCAAGAATGTCACAGGGAAACTCTTTGGATGGCAAGCGTAAGTTGTTTCGTGAATTGAGATGTTCCATCTTTGTCAGGTGTATTCCCAATACATTGCTGTAGGAACAGTTATGATAATCAAAATATTGAATTTCAAGGGTAGCTTCATTTGATCTTTTATTTTTTATGAAAGTATAATCTGTCATATATTTTATAACTATCACCTATATAATTAGATAGATTGTATAGGATTGTTTTTTTAGATAGGATTTGTGCGTAATGGCAACTATACTCTTCCTCTTAACTTCCATTCAAAAAATATATAATGTTAAATAAATGGGAAATATATTTAAACAAATCAGCCATCTGTCTGTTGTAATGGCATGACCGGGAATTGGAAACTGCCGGCTGGAAGTAGCCCGGGAGGCAAAATTCTCATCTTATATTTGTTGATTGTATGGAGGAATTCGAGAAGACCACTAAAAAATTACGGACAGAAATAGCCGATTTAAAGGAGGATTTTAATAAAAGGTGCATGGTTTGCGCACGGGATAAACAGGGGTTCGAACATGCTGTCAAAAAGCTCCATCAACGTGAGTTGAAATACAGTACCATTTTTGAAAACGTTCAGGATGTTTATTACCAGACCGATCTGAATAGAATTATTTACGAAATAAGTCCTTCAATTAAATATTATTCAGATTTTAGCTCTGAAGAGCTGGTTGGCAGACCTGTTTCTGAATTATATTCCAATCCTGAAGAACGCAATCTATTGTTGGAATCACTTTCCCAACACGGGGAGGTCCGAGATTATGAAATCAGGTTAAAGACCGGGGGAGGGAAGATTAAATATGCCTCCATAAATGCCAGACTTGTATGCGACGATGCGGGCAAACCTATGCATATTGACGGTGCCTTGCGCGACATCACTGCCAGAAAGGTCGCCGAGGAGGCCATCGTCGAGCGGGAAAAAGAGCTGAATTATGCCCAGCAGATTGCCAAAATGGGAAGTTGGAAACTGGACCTTCGTACCGGCATTAACAGCTGGTCTGAGAATATGTATCATATGGTTGGTTATACGGATACTTCCACTGCGATTTCCTACAATATTTTCTTGGATATGGTACACCCGGAGGATAAGCATTTGATTGAACTTGGGATGCAGGAAATTTCGTCGACCGGGCGAGAGGTCCGTTTTGATTTTAGGCATATCCTGTCAAATGGTGAAATCAAATGGTTTAAAAACTATGTGGTTCCGGTCTATTTTGAAGATGAACTCATTGAATTGCACGGGGTCAACATAGACATCACCGACAGTAAACTGCTGGAAATGGAGCTGATCAAGGCAAAGGAGCAGGCCGAAGCAAGCGACCGGCTGAAGACCGCCTTCATGAACAATATTTCTCATGAAGTCAGGA